>Ga0210410_10002855_pt1 | contig 15391 bp, 11 predicted proteins | sample IncBWC4MmetaG_FD_161058 | JGI IMG/M metagenome (GOLD analysis project Ga0210410, IMG submission 161058) | Forest soil microbial communities from Barre Woods Harvard Forest LTER site, Petersham, Massachusetts, United States - Inc-BW-C-4-M | ecosystem: Environmental > Terrestrial > Soil >... | reverse complement strand
CAGGCACCAATCATAAGCGGAATAGAAGCTCGTCTCCTCCGGCAACAGCTCGTTGCGCGCCGGCAAGCGGTCAGACATCGCAGGTTTGGTCATTGTGAGCATCGTACGCCTCCTGCAATTCTCGATTGTCCTACGACGCCGATACGGTTTCGATCGCGTTCACACCACGCCGGCCGTGTCCGCCGATGGCGCGTTCGTAGGTTGCCATGAGCACCCCATGGTTCGCCTCGGCGGTGAAATTCTGATCAAAGGTCTCCCGAGCGCCGCGTCGCATCCGCTTCAGCGCGGACGCGTCCGAGAAGAGGCACCGGACCTTCGTGGCCAAATCTTCCGGATTTCCAGGAATGAAACAGATACCGTTTTGGTAGTCGTCAACAATTTCGGCCATGGCTCCCAGTCTTGGAACGATGACGGGGGTGCCCTTGGCGAATGCCTCGATCACGACGCGCGGAAGCGCGCCTTCGTAACATTGCGAAGGCAGCACCAGAAACGCCGCCGCACCGATCAGGTCGTAGACGTCCGCATTCGAAATGCGTCGCATCCATTGGATCGCGCCATTTTGTGCCGCCGCCTCCTGAACCGCATGCACCAGCGGACCATCCCCGGCGATCTTCAACGGCACCACGTTCCCAAGGCGCCGCCACGCATTTAGAAGTGTCTCGATCCCCTTTTCCGCCGACAGGCGGCCGACATAGACAGCGTATCCGCCATCTCCCTGGCCGGGGCTCGGCTCCGGATAGGCGAAGTTGGGTTTGACAGCGATCTTGTGTGCGGGAAGCCCCCCTTCGATAAACTTGCGCCGGCTGAATTCGCTCAGGGCGATATACGCGTCGACTGCGTTGCGCCAGGTTCCCAACAAACGATGCGCCGCGATCATCGCCGCGACCGCAGCGCTGGCGGCGCGGCTGTCCCGGTAGCAGTTGTGCGCGACGCCACGCCATGGAACCGGCTTGCCGAGGCAATCCTCGCAAGGCTTGCCATCACGGAACAGCAGGGCGTTGACACAGACAAGCCTAAAGTTGTGCAGCGTCTGGACAACAGCAACGCCCTCTGCCCGCGCGGCGTAATAGGCGGCAGGAGAGATCAGCGGAAGCGTATTGTGGAAATGGACGACCTGCGGGCGACGCTCGCGAATAAGGCGCCGCATCTCGACAAATGCGGGGCGGCTCCAGATTGTACGGCCCGCCAGCGCCAGGCGCCCCATGTCGTTGGTTGCATCATTGGACAGGCTGTATTGGGTCACGCGGTGCCCGTGCGCCCGGAGCATTGCGACCTCGGCAGCGACGCATTGGTCCTCACCGCCGGCGAGCTTGTAGAAGTTGTGCGCCACCAAGATGTTCATGATCGCATCACCCTCCGGGCGCGGCTGTTTTCGCCGCCTGCGCTGAATGGTCGAGCACCGTCGTGACCGGCGGCATGGAAACCCGGCAGAGCTGTCCGTTAGTCAGGGCAGGAGCGTGACGCACGAAGCCTCCCAGCAAACACAGCACGTCTTTCAAGCGTTGCCACTGAACGGCGTCCTGCAACTCCCAGGAATGTCCCCATAAGTGGAAGACGCCACCGCGGGTGATGGCGTGACGCAATAACGATTCCGCCATCACGGGCCATTCGGTGGCGCGACCATGGATGATGTAGCGCCAGAGATTCGGCAAAACCTTCCGCTTGATCGAGTTTTTTGCAAAGGCCAAAAAGCGGTGCGGAAAGGCCTGGACGGTTGTCGGCATCAGCATCAACCCCGCTTGCCGCCGCGGGAAGTCGAGCGAAAGCAATTCGACGCTTCGCAGCCCGAGATAGCCCGCGTTTCGGATCATATCCAGGTGCAGGCTTTCATATCTTCCGCGCGGCGGACAGAAGCACGCGCACGAAACGCCGGTATTGTCCTCAACCCAGGCTTTGGAGTCGGCAATCTCCTGCCACGCTGTCCGATCCGACACGCCGGTAAGGTCGACGTGATGGAGCGTGTGGGCGCCAATTTCGAAATCGGGAATCAGTTCGCGAAATTGCGCGGCAGACATGGTCTCCAACCCTGTCGACGCCGGAACGTAGAAGGTTCCTGCGATCCCGTATTTCGCCAGCAGGGCTGCCACGCGCAGGTCCATAGGGTGCCCGTCATCCCAACTGGTCGTGATGTAGGTCGGCGATTTCATTCCCTCCCTCCGAGAACGGACAATCGGCCCTGTGATGGCTGGCTCGCCAGGACGCGTGCGAGCAGCCGGTCGATGCGACCCGCCGCAAGGCGCCGCTGGAGCAGGCGGTACAGTCCCCGCAGCGACCATGACAGGCCGAGGCCCTCCAGTTCCGCCCGCGCGAAGGCACGAACTTCCTCGACCAACCTCAGCTTCTCTTCCGATGCATCTACCGTCGCCAGGAAGGCCAAGAGCACGCTCTCGGCAAACATCCCCTTGCGCGACGCGATGCGGCGATTGGCAGTGCGGATATCTGTCCCCACGTCGTAAAGGACTCCCGCCAAATCGAGAGACGCCGGATACCACTCTTTTGACAACCCGTCGCGCACCGGAAGACTTGCCGAGGTGTCGACATCGATGAGCGATAGAACGCGATTGTCGGGATCCCAAAGAATATTGTTCAACGAGAGATCGCCGTGCAGACGTCCGGCCGCCCAATATGGCCGCATTGCTGCGACCACCGCGCGCGCCGCGGAGGCAAGCATTTCGAACGGCAGTTCGTCTCCGAGCGAAAGAGACTTGCTGAGGGTTGTCCCTGCGGCAATCGTCATCACCAATGCCGGCGGCGATGCGGACGCGTAGAGCGGCAACGGCGCACAGATCTTCCAGCCGTCAACGGCCTTGCCGTCCACTGCTGAATGCAACCGCACTTGCGCGTCGAACTGCCGCCTCCCCACACCGGCGGCATCGAGTTCATCCGGCTTGTAAAGCTTGACCACTAAATCGCGGTGCGCTTGCCAGAGCGGGCGACCTTCGCGCGAGCAGACGGCGTAAATCTTGCCGTGAAACCCCTCGCCTAAAGACCTGATATCCCAGTCGGCCTCCGCGGTGTCTTGCGTCAAGTTCTGCAACACCCTCGCTACCGATGCGCGATCGGACTGCGCCGCATTTGGCCGCGCGAGAACGGTCAGGAATGCTGCCCAGCGCGCGACGGAACCGGCAACGTTTCCTGCCAGGAACCCGTAGGCGGCCCCTAGCAGACCCCATTCGACGGAAAGGATCCAGATTCCTGCCAATGTGACGATGGTGCCGGTCAACGCCGCCAGGACGATCGTCTGCGGACGCTCCATGCTGGCCAGTGCGTTCGAAGCCGGCGCTCCCACCGCCGCGGCCATCATTGCAACGGCGAGCACGGTAACGACATGGCCCTGTCCGCCGTATTCTGGTTCCCGATAAACGATTTGCATGAGCATCTCACCGCCGAGAAGGATCGCGACGCAAAACAGCGACATCCCGCCGCCGAGTATGAGCGCATCCCGAATGGCTTGGCGGCATAGAGTCGCGCCGCCGCCTTCCTTGAAGGCGAGGACTGCCCGCGGCGTCAGGGTATTGCGGAACGCTGTCAGCAACGGGTTGGCCAGAGATGCGATGCTGGTGGAGGCGGCGTACACGCCGGTCTCCGTGATGCCGACGAGCAGCGGCAGCAGCCAATAGCTGGCATAACCCTGCGTCGAGACGGTGAGCTGCCCGGCGCACAGCCATTTCGCAAGACCCCAGCTCTCTCTGGTTGCCTGCCGAACCTGGTCCGCTTTGATCACGAAATTCGATCGCGCATGGTGTAACCAGAAGAGACTCGTCAGCGCGCAGGCGCCACCCAACGCGGCACAAGCGCCGATCGCGGACATCCTTCCGGTCCATCCCATCCAGCCAAGTACGCCGAGCTGCAGCGCCGCTGCGGCGGCGTCGAGGGTCAGGGCGTTGGCCACGTGCAAATGCGCGAACGCGTAGCCGCGGCCGAATTCCCGCTGCATTGCTGCCGGCACGGTCAGCACCATTGCCAGGATCAACGAGACCAGGGTCGCATCCGCCCTGAGCGCCAGCGCCGCAACGGCCGCGAGCGCCAACGCCGCGGTCGCCACAGCCGCGAGCAGTCCGCTGTGCAGCAGTGAGATCCCGGCATGTTCGGCAGGGGTGCGCGACGGACGGTGGCGCTGGATCGAATACGGAAGCAGGACCAGCGCGTCCTGGACTGCGAGCAGCGATCCCAATACCGAAAGCGCGATAGTGTAGATGCCCAATTGGCTAGGCACGGTGAAGCGGCCGACCAGTACCGTCGACAAGAGACTGGCGCCACTGACCACCGCCTGATCCGCCAACGCCAGAAAATGGGTTCCGAAAATGACCCGCGTGAGGCTCGCCCAAGCTCCACCGCGTTTCGCGTCCTCGTCGCTGCCCGATGACTCGGCGACGTGCAATTTGAGCCGAGGCTGCGGCGCTTTGCGGTCCGCATTACTCTCCAGCGGCCAGCCCGTCGCTCCGGTTTTTTGCATGCAAACCTTCGGTTTCAATGGTACTCGCGCGACGCCGCCTTGAGGCCGGAGGTCCGGCTGCGCACTGTTCGGCGTAACAGTTCGGCGACGGCGAGAAACGCGAATCCGGGCACAATGTAGGCGTAGCGCCGCCACAAGCGCCGGGGCTCCGAGTACAATCGGAACAGCCATTCGAGCGCATGACGTTGCATCCATTTCGGGGCCTGACGTTTTGTGCCGGCCAGGAAATCGAATCCCGCGCCGACGCCGATCATGACCGGTACATCGATGCGCCCGAGGTGATCGGCCATCCACCGCTCTTGTTTCGGCGTGCTCAACCCCACCCAGACGATGTGCGGCCGCGCAGCGTTAATCGCATCCACGACTGCGCGGTCCTCCGCGGGCGTCATCTCCCGGAATGGCGGACAGAATGTGCCGGCCACTTGCAGCCCCGGGACAGAGGCGACCAACCTCTCCTTCAGTTTCTCGGCGACACCGACGTCGCCGCCGTAGTAAAACTGCCGATAGCCGCGGCGGCCGGAAACAGTCGTCATTTCCCGCATCAGGTCCGGACCATAGACCCGCTGCGTGCGCTTCTTGCCGATCAAACGCAGAAAGTACACCAACGGGACGCCGTCGGGCGTCACCATGCCGGCCTCGTTGTGGATCCTGCGCAACAATGGGTCACGGCGGCATTCCATAACGCCGTGGACGCCGGTGACGCACACATACTCGCGGCGTCCCTCGCTTATCCAGCGCTCGATCGTCGCGATCGCGTCGTCAATGGTGATGGCACTGACGTTGACGCCGAGAACGTCGCCGCGGTCGCTGCGCTGCATGGTCGCCGCGCTCACTGGGTGAACCTCCACACCAGCTTTTCCGCCTCGCGCGAATTAGCGAGCAAAGCGTCGAAATAGCTGATGGTCTTCTTCAGGCCTTCCTCCAAACTGACCTTGGGCGTCCAATGCAAAAGCTGGCGCGCACGCGAGATATCCGGCCGCCGCTGGCGGGGATCGTCCTGCGGCAACGGCCGAAATTCGAGACGAGAGTGCGAACCCGTCAGCGAAATAATGAGCTCCCCGAGCTCGCGCATTGACATTTCCGCGGGGTTGCCGACATTGATTGGCCCCTCGACATCGTGCGGCAGATTCATCAATCTTGTCAGTCCATCGATCAGGTCGTCGACGTAGCAAAACGACCGCGTCTGTGTCCCCGAACCAAAGATGGTGATGGGGTCGCCTTTCAGAGCTTGCACGATGAAGTTGGAGACAACGCGCCCATCCTGCGGATGCATGTTCGGGCCGTAGGTGTTGAATATGCGGGCGACCCGCACGTCCAGCCGATGCTGTCGCCGGTAATCGTAAAACAACGTCTCGGTGCACCGTTTGCCTTCATCATAGCAGGCACGCGGCCCGATCATGTTCACCATGCCGCAGTAATTCTCGGTCTGTGGATGGACGTCCGGATCGCCGTAAACTTCGCTAGTGGACGCCTGCAGGATGCGAACGCGCAATCGTTTGGCGAGCCCCAGCATGTTGATCGCCCCGAGTACACTCGTTTTGGTGGTTTGGATGGGATCGCGTTGGTAGTGGATCGGCGAGGCGGGACAGGCGAGGTTGTAAATCTCGTCGACCTCGACATAGAGGGGAAACGTCACGTCGTGCCGCATAACCTCGAAAGCCGGTTCGCCGAGCAGCGGTTCAATGTTTCGGCGCATGCCGGTGAAGAAGTTGTCGACGCAGAGCACTTCGCATTCCTGGTTGAGCAATCGTGCGCACAGATGTGAGCCGAGAAAGCCGGCGCCGCCGGTCACCAGAACACGTTTTTTCACGGTGCGTCTCCTGCCATTTGCATGTCCGCCGATCCGAACGCGCCCACTCGGGCACGTGACATCTTGATGACGTCGGAGACGGCAACAACCGCGCAGATGGATTGCGGCAGAGCGCATATGGGATATCGGATGCATTACGCTTACTCCGACGGAGTACTCCCGAGGAGCGCGACGATAGTCCCTGTTTTTCGGCAACGCGGCGCACCCAGCGAATAGTCTGGAGACGGAGGTGACGGGCCGAACTCGACCAGGACCACAACGCAGGTAGCCGCGGTGACTCACCATCAGAAACCAAATTGGAAGGCTGTCGGAAATGCCCGCCACGCGGGTGCGTTCCGGCACTCATCGCAGGCCATGTGTCTGGCCGTCTTGCTATTCCCCCTATTCACCGCCACGCCGTCGGCCGGCGCCGATAGTCACCCCTATCAGCTGGCTCCAGGCGATCGCATCACGGTGACTGTTTTTGGCCAGCCGGAGCTTTCAGGCGACGTGCTCGTCGATGGCGCCGGCGACGTCACTATTCCGCTTATCGATCGCATAGAGGTCAAGGACCTGACCCTGCTCGAATGCCAAAAACTTATCGGCGACCGACTTGCCGACGGTATACTTCGGAAGCCGTCGGTTAGCGTGCGCATTGCCGAACTGCGTCCGCTTTACGTTTTGGGCGACGTGCGCCTGCCGGGAGCCTATCCTTTCCGGTATGGGAGCACGATAGAAAGCGCCGTGGCCCTCGCGGGTGGGTTCGGCCCCGGCGAACTGCTTCGGAACACCGCCGTTTCCGATTTCTGGTCAGCTGAGGAGCGTGTACGTCAGCTCACCTTGCAAAAACGTACCCTGCTTGTGCGCAAAGCCCGTCTCGAGGCGCAGCAGGACGGACAGGACACCTTTGCACCGCCCGCTTTATCCGACCTGGGCGGGGATAAGGACACGACTGAGATCGTGGCAAACGAGAAGGATATCTTCGCCACACAAGCAGCCATCCTGCGAGATCAGATCGATCTGCTCCGTTCGCAGAAGCCGCGTTTGCAGGAGCAAATCGACGCCAATACCGAACAGGGCAACGCAGGAAAAAAGCAACTTGACCTGATCCGGCAGCAGATAGAGCGGTACCAAAAGCTTTTCAGCCAAGGGCTGGGTACCCAGAACAACGACTTCCAGTTCCGCGTTCTTGAGGCAAACCAGGAAGCCACCATCTGGAGGCTGCTGTCGGACGTCTCGCGGCTGCAGATGGAATCGGGAGATCTCGAATTCAAGATCCAGACGGTCATGGCCGGTTTCAAGCAGCAGGTCGGGAAGGAATTGCAGGAAACTCGCGACCGCCTCAACGAATTAGAAGTAACGCTACCGGCGGCAGTCAGAATTAGAGACGTCAAGCTACAATACGCCGGCGGCGCGACGGGTCAGGCTGCCACGCATTTGATAAGCATCACGCGCATGCAGAACGGCCACCCCGCGGTGCTCGACGCAAACGAAACGACGCTGGTGGAACCTGGCGACGTCATTAACGTCAAAAGCGAGATGCCCCGCCTCCTGCCGCAAGAGGAAGCTATGGCAAGATCCCAACCCTACAAGACAGGCGAGACCGAAACGGGGGAAACACGAGGTTCGATTTCCCGCTGACGTTCCCTTGCTGTCGCCATGTGCTGCACGTGTTCTGACAATTTTTGCGAATGGGAGGGTCGATGTTGGACTCCGGAGCGGCGGTGCCTCGGTCGTACGAGCGGCGAACTGCTAAAATGGATCTCCCTGAGTGCCCTCAATGCAAGTTCCAGGGAGCTGCTTCCGTCCATTGGCGGGCGCCGCGTTTTCTGCGCTGTCGAGAATGCGGCACCATATTTCGTGATCCCTTTCCTGGAGAGTCGGAGCTTGCGAATTATTACAGGGAAGGGTGGAAAGAACCTGAAGAAAACGTTGTCGAAACTGGCTCTACAGATGGAGTCATTGCTCGATATCTTGCAGATTCGCTGACAGACACTCTGGCCCTACGCAGCCTTTCCGGGATGCGTATCCTCGATTTCGGGGCCGGACGAGGCGCGATGACTCTCGAATTGATGAAGCGCGGCGCTAAACTTGTCGCTGTTGAACCGTTTGGGTATAAGTTCCTGGCCGAGCTTGGCATTTCAGTCTATCGAGACCTTGCCCATCTCCCGGACGAACTGACCTTTGATGGGATCGTATCGCTTGAGACTATTGAGCACCTTCGTGACCCAGGCGGAGTACTCGCAGGTTTATATAAGCGCTTGTCCCCTGGCGGCTGGCTCCTGATTACTACTCCGAATGCAGCTGGTCTCCCGGCAAGGCTTATGGGCCAGCATTGGCGAGAAGCGGTCAAACCTGGCCATATAGTTTTCTTCACTCCCGCAGCGCTCAGCAAGATACTGGAAAAAAATGGATTCAGCCAGGTTCAGCGTCCACGCTGGTTCATTCGATATCCGCGTGCGTCACCGTTGCGTGCGCTTCTTCACTTCGGATTGCAGAAGTTAGCTATCGATGGAGGTTTACGTATGGTTGCTTACAGGCGGCAGACCAAGCTTCCGACTGCTGACCTTTTGGCAGAACAAGGTGGCAAGCGAGCCCTACCAGAATGAACAAACCGAATTTCCTCAGCTGGGCGTAATCGGCTGCTTCCATCGCGCAAGGACTATCGGACACTTTATGGGTACCGCAACGGAAGTACTCCCGAGGAGCGCGACGATAATCCCTGTTTGCGGCGACCCAGCGCGCGCAAGCGCTAATCTGGACGCGAGCGGCGTCCCCGGCGGAATGTGCTGTGACGGTCGCCCTTTACCGATTTTCCGGACACCTCATGACCCACGTTCCCCCAATTCCACATCATACCAGCGCGGGCGACCGTTACATCCTGGCGCTCTCGTGCGTTCTAATGGGATATGCGGTCCTGGGAAAGGGATTTGCCTACTTGGGCTATCCGCCGGTTTTGGTCGGTGAACTGACCTTCGTTGCCGATTTTTTGTTCTGTTGCGGTCAGGGTGTCTCGTTGCCGTATTCGCTTCCGGACCGAGCCTCCTCCTCGCCGCGACCATGGGCTGGACGTTACTGCGCACCTTACCGTTCGTTGGCACCTACGGCTTCGATGCGTTGCGCGACAGCGTGATCATCATGTACGGGGGATTTTCCTTCATCGTCGCCGCGCTTCTGATTGAAGACTATCGCCGCATTAACACGCTCGTTCGTTATTACAGGGTCTTTCTGGATATCTACGTCCCCGCCGTACCTTTCCTTTTCCCGCTCGGATTCTATTTCGGGGACAACATCCTGAAAGTACCCGGGACGACCGTCAGCTTGATCTGGCTCGGCCCTGGCGAGGTCGGGACGCACCTTGCCGGTGCCGCGGTATTTACCCTGGCAGGTTTCCGTAAGCCCACCCCGGTCTGGACTGCCTGTCTTCTCGCCGCGTTGGTAATGGCCAGTGCCGTGAGCCGTGCGGCCATGCTCGCATTCGTCGTCCCGGTCGTGTTGGCAGCTTTCGCGTTCGGCAAAGTGCGCATGTTCGCCATCATCATCCCGGTCGGGCTGGTGCTGCTTGCCACATCCTACGCGCTCGAGAAAAGCTTCACGAGCTACCACGAAGCGCAAACCTCCACGGAGCGGCGGGTCAGTTCCGTGCAACTCGTCGAGAACATTGCGAGCATTTTTGGCCGTAGCGGCGATCAGACCGAAAGTACGAAGGTGTGGCGCGAGAAGTGGTGGAACATCATTGTCGACAACACGGTGCGCGGACCCTACTTCTGGACCGGCCGCGGATTTGGTGTAAATCTCGCCTTCGAAGACGGGTTCGGAAACCCCCACAATGAACGGCCGCTGCGCAGCCCACATAACGGCCACATCACAATCCTGGCGCGCGCGGGGATTCCAGGTGCGGCTTTGTGGGGCGTCTTTTTGGCCGCTTGGCTGCTTGCGCTACTGCAAACGATGTTCCGTGCCCGACGCTGCGGCCAGCCCGAATGGGCCGGTCTACTGCTGTTCATCGCTTGCTACGCAACATCCTGCCTGATCAACGCTGCCTTCGACGTCGCGCTTGAGGCGCCGATGCAGGGCATCTGGTTCTGGTGTCTGATTGGATTCGGCATCGGCGCGACGATGATCTATCGGTGCATGCAGGATGACCGCTCATGGAAGGGCGCACTAGGTCGCTAGAGTCTACCGGCCCGCGCGCGCCGAGGTTTGCCGCCTGCATGACGGCACTTTTGTGCTTGCTGGCCGCCACGTCGGCCGAGTCCGGCGTTCTGGACGATCGCTGCCCCGCGTCCACGATCCCGATAAAACCGGGTCAGTCGATTCAAACCGCTGTCGACCGGGCTGGAGACGGTGCCGCCTTTTGCCTGAAAAACGGAACCCACCGAGTCCAGGCGATCCGGCCGCGCCCGTATCAGCGCTTCTATGGTGAAGGCCGGACAATCCTGAACGGCAGCCGCCTGCTGACGCTTTTCAGTCGGGAAACCAACTATTGGGTCGCGAGCGACCAACCGCAACAAGGGCAAAGGCGCGGGGAGTGCGCAGAGGAAGCACCGGCCTGCAACCTCCCAGAAGGCCTGTTCATCGACGACATTCCCCTGGTTCAGGTGCTCGCGAAGAACGATGTTGGACCGGGCCGGTTCTATTTTGACCACGCTGCCCGATCCATCTATTTCGCGGATAACCCGATTGGTCATAAGGTCGAAGTGACGGTGGCCGCATTCGCGTTCGAGAGCTTCGCGCCCGGCGTTCTAATCAAGAACGTGACCATTGAAAAATACGCAAGCGTCGCCCAGAAAGGCGCAATCCAAGCCCAGGAAGCCGTCGGCTGGACCGTGGAGAATTGCGAATTGCGGCTGAACAGTGCGGCTGGTATCGCGGCCGGAACGGGCACCCGCGTCCGCAACTGCAACATTCACCACAACGGCCAGATCGGTATCACGGGCGTAGGCCGGGATGTCTTGATTGAGCGCAACCACATCTGGGAGAACAATACCCGTGAATTCCTGTCCAGTTGGGAAGCCGGGGGCGTCAAATTGGCTGTCAGCGAGCGCGTCGTCTTGCGCGGCAACCACGTGCATGACAACCGCGGCGCAGGCTTGTGGTGTGACATCGAATGCCGCGATGTCCTCTATGAGGACAACATCGCCGAAGGCAACCGCGGCGCCGGGATATTCCACGAGATCTCGTTTTCGGCGATCATCCGCAACAACACGCTGCGCCACAACGGCACCGGCGGAAAAGATTGGTTTTGGGGAAACAACATCCTGATAGCTGCCTCGCAGGATGTGGAGATCTACGGCAACACGTTGTTTGCGGAGCCCGGTAAATGCGGCATCGTGCTTTTGGACCAAGGCCGCCCTATGAAATCGGGCGGGACATACAAGACGCGTAATAACAAGGTCCACGATAACGATACAACATTCGAGGGAGCCGCCTGCGCCGGCGCCGCATCCGACGTCGATCCGGACTGCGAAAACGCCTTGATCATCGAGCACGGCAACAACCTGTTCGACCGTAACATCTATCGGGTCCCACGCGGCAGTGCGCCCTTCGCGTTCGCGTGGGGACATGCGGTTTTCGGATGGGACCAACTGCGCCGGGCCGGGCTCGAGCAAAACGGCACCCTGATCGTCTACTGAGCAGGAATTTCGTCGACGGCGCCGCGCCCAAGACGACGCGCGGTCGGCGAGACCACAAATTTGGGTTACCACCTTGTTGCAGTTGGGACTTTGAGACTGCGCGTATAAAAATCGTCCCCAATGGCAACTCCCCGCAATTGCTGTGCGGCACAGGCACACAGAAGCAGGATTGTGGACAGCCAACGGAGACGAAAATGCAAAAAATGGCGTTGGTGACGGGCGCGGGCGGATTCATAGGACATCACCTGGTCAAATACCTTGTCGGACACGGCTATGCTGTCCGGGGCGCCGACCTCAAATATCCCGAATACGAGGACACGAAAGCCGACGAATTTATCGTCGCGGATCTGCGCGACTACGATAAATGCCTGCGTGTCACGGAAAACATCGACGAGGTCTACCACCTCGCGGCCGACATGGGCGGAATTGGCTACATCAGCGCATTCCACGCGGAAATCACCATCAACAACACGTTGATCAACGCTCACATGTTGCAGGCCGCGCGATACCACCAAGTTAAGCGGTTCCTGTTCTCGTCATCGGCCTGCGTCTATCCTCAGTACCTGCAGAAAAACCCGGATGTAGTTCCTCTACGCGAGGAGGACGCATTTCCTGCCGACCCCGAAGAAGGGTATGGCCTGGAGAAGCTTTATATGGAAAAGCTTTGCCAGTACTTCACCGAGGATTGGCATTTCCCCACGCGGGTAGTCCGCTTCCATAACGTCTACGGTCCGCTTGGCACCTATGACGGCGGTCGCGAAAAGGCACCGGCGGCGATTTCGCGCAAGATCGCGGCGCTTAAGGACGGAGACAAATTATCGATTTGGGGCGACGGAAAACAAACCCGGTCCTTCATGTATATCGACGACTGTGTTGAAGGCATCTATCGCATCATGCGGTCTGACTACAGCGGTCCACTGAATCTCGGGACAGACGAGCTGGTGAGCGTGGACGGACTCGTCGACATCATTTCGGAAATTGCCGGAAAATCGCTGGTAAAGCGCCACGACGTTTCCAAGCCACAGGGCGTACGCGGGCGTAACAGCGATAACTCGCTACTGAGGACCGTTCTCGGCTGGGAGCCGCAAACCCCTCTGCGACAAGGACTCCTTCCTACCTATCGGTGGATCGAGGCGCGCGTGACGAACGAGATTGGGTTCTCCGGAATTGCAGCCGAATAGCCGCGGGCGCGGCTATCCCCTCGTCGACGCAAGGCCGCGTCCCCTGCGCCTTGAACGGAGCATGAAACAGCATGGCGGACGAAGGTCTGAATCTGCATCCGGCAGGCCCTGCGCGGCTCCGCCCCCACAGCCGAGGAGACCGCGATTTCGGGCTCCTCTATCGGTACCGGAAGCAGATTGTCGTCGCTTCGCTGGTCTGCGGTGATCTCGCCGCCGCACTGATCGCAATCTCGTGTACCCATTTCTTGATACGGACGACCGGGCTGCTGTCGCCCGGGCCTCAACACGTCACCGCTCCGTTTGTCGTCCTCGCCTTCTTCGCCGTCGGATTATACACCGGGTCCGGTCCAGCGCCCTACGAACGGTTCCGCCTGCGCACGGCAGGCATCGCCGGCTTCATTGCCATCTCGTCCGTTGCTACGCTGCCCGAACGAAATGTTATCGGCTTCATGATCCCGCAATTCGCCTATGCCGCCTGCCTGTTGTTGATCGGCCATTACATCGAAGAGACGACCAGGCGTCTGCTAATTTATCTCGATCTGTGGGGGGCCAGGACCGTCCTGGTCGGTGCGGCCGGCGAGTGCCGAGAACTGGCGCATCTCCTGGCGCGCAAGCCCGAACTCGGCCTCAAGCCAATCGGCATGATCAGGACCGCCGATGACAGAAATTGGACAGGTGGATCATTTCCGTTGCGCGTGATCGGGACGACAGCCGACTTCGATAGCATTCGGCTAGGGAGCGAAATTGAACTTGCCATTTTCACGACTACAAGCGAATTGACGGCCGTGCCGCGCGATTGTTCTGCGTTCAGCTCGTCTTGCCGTTTCATGCTGCTTGAGGACATCCGCAACGTTCAAGGCCTGTGGGCACGCACGCGAACGATAGACGCAATCATTGGCATCGAGATTCGGCGCAATCTCTGCTCCTGGCAGAATCGGCTGCTAAAGAGGACGTTCGACATCCTGCTCGCCATTCCTCTCGGGCTGTTAGCCCTGCCGGCCGTAGCCTTGGCGGCGCTAATGGTCAAACTCGTTGACCCAGGTCCCGCCTTTTATGTCCAGAAGCGCATCGGGCATAATGGAAAGATCGTGAAGGTGCTCAAGTTGCGAACAATGTATGCCAACGGCGAGCAGCTCCTCGAAGAGCATCTGCGGCGCGACCAGCAAGCGCGCGCCGAGTGGCAGCGATTCTTCAAGCTGCGGCACGATCCCCGAATTTTGCCGATTATCGGCAACGTGATGCGCCGCTCCAGCGCCGACGAACTACCGCAACTCTGGAACGTCATCCGTGGCGATATGAGTCTCGTCGGGCCGCGGCCACTCCCCGCGTATCACGCCGAACAGTTCGACGATGAATTTCGGACGCTCCGGACAGGTGTCCTGCCGGGCATCACTGGACTATGGCAGGTCTCTTCTCGGAGCGAGGGCGGTCTGCAGATTCTGCGGGAACAGGATCTTTTCTATATCCGCAATTGGTCGCCTTGGCTCGATTTCTACATCCTGCTGCAGACAGTACCAGCTGTTTTGAGCGCGAAAGGGGCACGTTAATTGTGGAGAGCCGTCGCAGCAAGCGACGGCTGACAAAGCGCGATCGGGCCGACTGGTCATCCCCACAATTGAGCTCCTGTTTGTCGCTGGCGTTGGAGCAGCGGTATTTTGTTCGAACCGCAGCCGGTTGAGCGAACAACCCCTCATGGCAACCTTCCCGGCGACCGCTCAAAATCAGCGGCGTCGAGACCTTCGAACCGAGTACTGCCGATTTGAGGAAATCGTAAAATAGAATTTAGTATTGCGACAGGATGCGCACTCTTCTAGCGATCAGCCCACAGTGCTATGTCATGGGCACGCCGTTAAGCGCTGGCTTGCCGAGGTTCCGAAGTGATGACACAGCGCACGCTTTTGTCGATCGCCGGGGCCATGGTCCTCTCCACGCTGGGCGCGGATGCGCGGGACGCGGAGGAGACGAGCTCAAATCTCTCGTCCCAGGCGCTACAGGAAATCGCGCAGGTCGAGCTCGAGATTGACCGCATCGAGGCGCAGGCAACCGAGCGGCTCGCCGCGCCGCCGGACAATCAGACCCAGCAGGTCGAATTGCTTGGCAAGTTGATGCTGTACGACAAGGATTTGTCGGTAAACCGCAACGAGGCTTGTGCCTTCTGCCACATGCCCGAGATGGGCTTTACCGGTCCGGTGTCGGAATTGAACCGGACCACCGCCGCCTATCCCGGGTCAGTGCGCACGCGATTCAGCAATCGCAAGCCGCAAACGCACGCCTATGCGCCGCTCTCGCCGGTGTTGCATTACAATCCCGGGCAGGGCGACCTCGTCGG
>Ga0210410_10002854_pt1 | contig 15391 bp, 13 predicted proteins | sample IncBWC4MmetaG_FD_161058 | JGI IMG/M metagenome (GOLD analysis project Ga0210410, IMG submission 161058) | Forest soil microbial communities from Barre Woods Harvard Forest LTER site, Petersham, Massachusetts, United States - Inc-BW-C-4-M | ecosystem: Environmental > Terrestrial > Soil >... | reverse complement strand
GGTGCGCCGCCTGTCTCCCGCCGCATCGCAGTGGGTTGAAGCCACGCTGCGCAAAATGAGCGTCGACGAAAAGATCGGCCAGCTTCTTTTCGCAACCTATCATGGCAGCTTCACCTCCACCGATGCAGCGGCCTACGCGCAGATGCTGCATTGCGTGAACGATCTCCACGTCGGCGGCTTCATCAACATCACGCAAGGCTCGCCGCTCGGCATCGTCAAGAGTCAGGCCTATCCCACCGCCGTGCTCACAAACCAACTGCAAGCCAAATCAAAATTGCCGCTGCTCGTGGGTGCCGACTTTGAACGCGGCGCCGCCATGCGCCTCGACGAAGGCACCTCGTTTCCCACCGCGATGGCGCTCGCCGCTGCCGGAACTCCCCGCGACGCCTACACCATGGGCAAGGTGACTGCGCTCGAAGCCCGGGCCGTCGGCATTCAGTGGGTCTACGCGCCCGACGCCGACGTAAACAACAATCCCGGCAATCCCATCATCAACACGCGTTCCTTCGGCGAAGATCCCGGGCGCGTCGCCGAATTCGTCACGGAATTCATTCGCGGCGTCGAAGAAAATGGCGCCCTCGCCACCGCCAAACATTTTCCCGGCCACGGTGACACCGCCAGCGACTCGCACATCGATCTCCCGGTAATCCAAGCCAATCGCGACCGCCTCGAACATCTCGAGCTAGTTCCCTTTCGCGCCGCAATCAGCGCCGGAGTCAGCAGCATCATGACCGGCCATCTTTCCGTTCCCGCGCTGGAGCCCGACCCGAACACGCCCGCGACTTTGTCATCGAAAATTCTCACCGATCTCTTGCGGAAAGAACTTCACTTCGATGGCCTCGTCGTCACCGATGCTATGGATATGGGCGGCATCACAGTCCGCTACGCCCCCGGCGAAGCCGCCGTCCGCGCATTTGAAGCGGGCGCCGATGCGCTGCTAATGCCGCCCGTTCCCGACGCCGCGTTTGAAGGCCTGCAAGTCGCCGTGAAATCCGGCCGCATTTCCCGGGAGCGCCTGAATGCTTCGGTGCGCCGCATCCTGCAAGCAAAAGCCAAACTCGGCCTGGACAAAAATCGCCTCGTCGACATCAACGCTATCAACCAAAAATTTGGCCGCAGTGCCTGGCAAGCTGAAGCGCAAGATATTTCCGATCGCGGCGTAACTTTGCTTCGCGACACGCCGCATCGCTTGCCGCTCGATGCCACCAAGCCCACGCGCGCCCTGTTGCTCGCCTTTTACGCCGATCCCGAGCCCTACCCCGGCGAAGATTTGGAGCGCGAACTGCGCTCCCGCTTCGATTCGCTCACCACGCTGCGCGCCGACACGAAATTCGTCAAAGCCGACACGCTCAAGCTGCCTCCGCCCGACACCTACGACGTCGCGCTCCTCGCGCTTTTCGTCCGCGTCAGCGACCGCAAAGGCAATGTCGATGTTCCCGCAGAGCAGGCCGCGCTCGCCGACCAACTCTTCAAAACCGGCAAGCCCGTCATAACGCTTTGCCTCGGCAGCCCCTATCTGATCGAGCGTTTCCCGCAGGCGCAAACCTGGCTGGCAGCATTCGGCATCAGCGACGTCGCGCAAATTTCTCTTGCTCGCGCGCTCTTTGGCCAGATTCCCGTGCGCGGCCATTTGCCCGTGACCATTCCCGGCGTCGACATGAAATTGGGTTACGGTCTCGAGCTGCCGGAAAATTCCATGACGCTCCAGCCAATGGACGTCCGTGGTGAAGCGCAGCTCCAACCGGCGTACCAAGTAATCGAGCGCGCCATCGGGGACAAAGCCTTCCCCGGCGCCACCGTCGCCATCGGCTATCGCGGCAAAGTTTCGCTGCACGCGTTCGGCAATCTCAGCTATGACGCCAAGTCGCCCGCGGTGGACACTCACACGATGTACGACATCGCATCGCTCACAAAAGTAGTCGCCACGACAACGCTCGTGGCCAAACTCGCCGAAGGCGACTTCCCTGTTCCGCTCGACCTCGACGCCCGCATCGAGCGCTACTTGCCCGAATGGACTACAGGCCCACAGCCAGAGTGGCGTCACCAAGTCACCGTGCGCCACCTGCTCACGCACACGTCCGGCCTGCCCGCATTCAAGGAATATTGGCGCACGTCGAAAAACAAACAGGACACGCTCACCAAAATCTTTGCCGAGCCGCTCGAATACGAGCCTGGCACCAAAGAAATCTACTCCGACCTCGGCATCATCCTGATGGCAGAAATCATCGAGCGCCTAACCGGACGCACGCTCGACGACCTCGCGAAAAGCTACATCTTCACTCCGCTCGCTATGAAAGACACGATGTACCGCCCGCCGAAGAAGCTGCTGCCCGATATCGCGCCGACAGAAATCGATAACAACCTGCGGCATCGCTTGGTACATGGCGAAGTTCACGACGAAAACGCCTTCGCCATTGGCGGCGTTTCCGGCCACGCCGGACTTTTCAGCACCGCGCCCGATCTCGCCGCGTTCTGCCAGATGCTGCTGAACGGCGGAGTCTACGCCCACCATCGCATTCTGCGCCGCGCCACAATCGCGCAATTCACCACGCCGCAACAGCTTTCCAGCGGCACGCGCACTCTCGGGTGGGCCGTGCCCACCGAAGGCGGCTCCAGCGGCCACTTCTTCTCCACTCACGCCTTCGGCCACACCGGCTTCACCGGCACCAGCATCTGGATCGACCCCGACCGCCAGCTCTTCGTGGTCTTACTAACAAATCGAGTCCACCCTACCCGCGAAAACCAAAAAATAGCCAAGCTCCGCCCCGCCTTCCACGACGCCGTAATGCAAGCGTTGGGGTTCGCTACCGTGGCCGCCCCCGCGAAATAGGCTTTTGAGCGGATTACGGAATGACGACTCTTTCTGTGAGGTCGTGTTCTGCTTGTTGCAGATCTTCAATACGGCCGAGGTCGCGCCAGTAGTATTCGTCCGCGCGAAAGCCGAGGATTTGCTCGCCTTGTCCCGCGAGTCGCAGGTACGGCGCGATGATGGAGAAGATGCCATCCTCCGTGAGCATCGGGAGAAGCCGCGGGGAAATGACGTGGATACCGGAAAAGGCCAGGGCCTCCAGACGCGACGAGGGGCGCACAATTTCGGGTTCGCGATCGCGTGCGGCGCGGCGGCCGCAGAGTTGCAGATGCTCATCGAACAGGAGTTGGCGGCTGCTTTCGCGCTTCTGCACTGCGAGAGTGGCTAGTGCGCGACTCGCTTTGTGGGCTTGAACCATCTTTTCAAAATCGATCGTGGTGATAACGTCCACGTTGTGGAGAAGAAACGGTTCGTCGGCGTTGCTGGAGTCCTTGAGGAAAAACCAGGCGGCCTTCTTCAAGCCTCCGCCAGTGTCGAGCAACACGTCTTCGCGCGAGATTTCGATCCGCATCCCGAAATTCGCGTTCGCCTTCAGGTAGTCCACAACCTGATCCGCAAAGTGATGCACGTTGATGATGACTTCACGAATCCCGAAGGCACGCAGGTGAGCTAGGGTGATTTCGAGGAGGGCGCGACCGGCGAGTTCAACCAATGCCTTGGGGCGATCGTTCGTCAGCGGCCTCAGCCGTGTGCCAAGCCCCGCCGCCAGAATCATCGCTCTCATCTCAGCGCCATCATTGAGGCGGACTTCACTTCCCCATTTTCTCCAACTCCAGGTGCCGAACCGCGACCTCAACTCCATTTTTAGCGCGCAACCGCTTCGCCAACTGCTCGGCCAAAAACACGGATCGATGCTGTCCGCCGGTGCACCCGAACGAAACCATTAAATTCTTAAATCCCCTCTCCTTGTAATTCCCCACGCTGGCATCCACCAACGACAACACGCTGGCGAGAAACTGGTGCACGCTCTCCTGCTGATTCAGGTAATCGATCACCGGCGCGTCCTTGCCGGTCAGCGCCTTGAATCGCTCTTCGCGCCCCGGATTCGGCAAGCTCCGCCCGTCGAAAACGAATCCGCCGCCATTTCCGCTCTCATCCTTCGGCAGGCTATGGTGGAACGAGAAACTGAAAATGCGAACGACCAGGTTGTCCGCTTCGCTCGCCAGTCCCTGCAATTTCTCCGACGCGAGCATGCTGCGGAATGCGCCCATCAATGTCGGCAATTCGATCGGCAGCTCGACGTGATGCAACAGCCAACGCAGGTTTTTCAGCGCGTACGGCACGCTTTGCAAAAAATGCGCTTTGCGTTCGTAAAATCCGCGGAATCCGTAGGCGCCTAAAGCCTGCAGGATGCGTACGTAAACATACGCGTAGTAATGGCGCATGAACGCTTCGCGATCGAGCTTCACGTATTGCCCAAGCGCGTCGAGATAATGATCGAGCAACTCCTGGCGCAGTGCCGCTGGCAGGTCCGCCTTGGCGTCATACAAAAGAGAAGCAATGTCATATTGCAAAGCGCCTTTGCGCCCGCCCTGATAATCGACGAAAAACGGCTCGCCGTCGCGCAGCAAGATGTTGCGTGATTGAAAGTCGCGATAAAGAAAATAATCGCGGGGAGCGCTCAGCAGAAAATCCGTGAGGCGGCCGAAATCATTTTCCAGCGCCTGCTCGCTGAAGGGAATTCCCGCCAGCCGGAGAAAATAATATTTGAAGTAGTTCAGGTCCCACGCGATGGACTGCCGGTCGAAGCTCCCGATTGGATAGCACACGTCATAGTTCAAGTCGCGGCCGGCTTGCACCTGAAATCGCGGCAGCACTTCCACGACTTTGCGGTAGGCTCCCACCACCGGAGGCGCGATGATTTCGCCCTTGCGATTCTCCGATAGAAACTCGAAGAGCGTTGTGTCTCCAAGGTCTTCTTCGAGATAAGCGCCCTGGTCCAAATCCTCGCCATAAATTTCGGGCACGGATAAGCCGTGCCGGCGAAAATGTTTTGAAAACTCCAGGAACGCCACGTTCTCTTCGCGTACTCCGTAGAGAATGCCGATCGCGCTGGCCGTTTCGTTGGAGAGCCGGATAATTTTCCGGCCCGAGCCGCCAAGCTCCCCCTGCAGCGGCTGAACCCGCTTCGCCGGCGAGCGAAAATGCTCCTCAAAAAGTTTGTTGAGAACGTCCATCGACCCGATTCCGCCCGTGCGGCTGCGAACAATCACCGCATCTAGACTGTTTTCCATAATAGCTGATTCTCAGTACGCTCCCATAAATTGGAAGGATGAGGTTTCGCGAAAAGCTGTTAACGACTTGTTGGCAATGTCGATTCGTTTTGTTGGCACATTTCCGGTGAGCTTCAACCCACGGTTATAATTCTGAGATGCCTTCCCAGCCCAAGGACCACAGGCGCTCCGAACATCGCAACGCCGCATCCAAGAACCTCGATCGCATGACCGCGAAAGAGATTGTGCGGCTGATGAATCGCGAAGACCGCATCGTGGCCGTCGCTGTCAATCGAGAGCTTCCCGCCATTGCGCGCGCGGTCGATGCAATCGTGAACAGCATTCAAAACGGGGGAAGGCTGATTTATGTTGGCGCAGGTTCGAGCGGTCGCATGGCAGTGCTGGATGCCGCGGAATGCCCGCCAACATTTGGGACGTCGCCAAAGCTTGTGCAAGCTTTGATCGCCGGAGGCAGACGCGCAGTGACCGGCGCAGTCGAAGGCGCCGAAGATTCGCGCGAAAACGGTGAGCGCGATCTGCATGCAATCAAGCTGACAGGGCGCGACATCGTGGTCGGGATCACTGCCAGCGGCACAACGCCATACGTGCTATCAGCACTTAAATATGCGCGCAGAAACGGCGCGACAACTGTAGCCATCACGGTCAACCCGCGCACTCCGGTTGCTCGGCTGGCGAAGGTTCTGATCGCCCCTAAGGTGGGTCCCGAAATCGTAACCGGCTCAACTCGCCTTAAGGCCGGGACCGCACAGAAAATGGTGCTAAACATGCTCTCTACCGCAGCCATGGCGCGGCTAGGACATGTTTATGAGAATTTGATGATCGACGTAAAGCCGTCAAATCAAAAAGTTTCGGATCGAATCGTACGCATCCTCGCGGACGCCAGCGGCAAGAGCGTGTCTGCGTCTGAACACGCGCTGCGTCAGTCGGGACACAATCTGCGCACCGCGCTGGTGATGCTGAAGCTGGGAGTAGAGACGCGCATTGCAAAGAAAATCTTGGCGAAGGCAAAAGGAGATCTGCGTGAAGCGCTGGGCGAGTAGGCAGCATAACGAGACTACCTTGGCGCCGCTCGGCGTACTCTGCGCCTTAGCGTTATCCTTTTCTCGGTCTCGGGGCACATGGACAAATTTCTAATAAAAGGTGGCAACCCGCTGCACGGCACCGTAACTATCAGCGGCGCGAAAAATTCCGCACTGCCGGTGATGGCGGCCGCTCTCCTAACCGCGGACCAAGTGACCGTGCACAACATTCCGAAAGTCCGCGATCTCATCACCATGAGCAAGCTTCTTGCTTTCATGGGCGCCAGCGTCTCCATCACCGAAATCCCGGCCAGCGATTACATCATCTCGGCTCCTACGCTGAATCACGCGGAAGCTCCTTACGAGCTCGTGAAAACGATGCGCGCGTCGATCCTCACTCTAGGCCCGCTGATGGCTCGCCTCGGCATCGCGCACGTTTCGCTTCCTGGAGGCTGCGCCATCGGCGCGCGCCCCATCGACCTCCATCTGGCCGCCCTTGAAAAAATGGGCACCGAAATCACCATTTCGCATGGCTATATCGAAGCGAAAGTGCCGAACCGCGGCCGCCTGAAGGGCGCGCACATCATCTTCGATAAAATCACCGTGACGGGCACCGAGAATATTTTGATGGCCGCGGCGCTCGCCGACGGCGAAACCATCCTCGAAAACGCCGCACGCGAGCCGGAAATTACCGACCTCATTGTGATGCTTCGCAAGATGGGCGCCTGCATCTCGGGGGACGGCACCTCGACCCTGCGCATATGCGGCGTAAAGGAACTTCACGGCACCGAGCACACCGTAATTCCCGATCGCATCGAGGCGGGCACTTTCCTGATTGCCGGCGCCATCACTGGCGGCAACTTGACCGTCGCCAACTGCGACCCGGGACATCTCGGCGCGGTTATCGCCAAGCTGCAGCAGTCAGGAGTCGACGCCGAAATCGTTGATGAATCGACGCTGCGTGTCCGGCCGGCAAGAAAACTCGTCGGCGTTGACGTCACGACCGAGGAATATCCGGGCTTCGCCACCGATATGCAGGCGCAATACATGGCGCTGGCCACGCAAGCCGAAGGCACTTCGGTAATCACCGAAACTATTTTCGAGAATCGTTACCTTCACGCCAGCGAAATGGTCCGCATGGGTGCGAACATTTCGGTCGACGGGCGCCGCGCCGTGGTCCGTGGGCGTGCACAACTCTCCGGCACCACGGTGCAAGCCTCCGACCTGCGCGCCAGCGCCGGGCTGGTCCTTGCCGGCCTCGTGGCCAGCGGCGAAACCGTGATCGACCGCGTCTATCACATCGACCGCGGCTACGAAGGCATAGTGGAAAAACTCAGCAGCGTAGGCGCCGATATCACACGCGTCCACGCTCCAAGCGCGTAATTCTCATTCGCGCTGAATCAACCTTTAGCGCTGGCACCTTGCCGACGCGTCCAGAATCGTGACAACGGCGTCCAGCAAATTCGGCCCGAATCTGCTACAATCCGCGGTTCACGCGGGCTTGCGCCGTCCGCGTCGCCGGAGGTCCCTATGGCCAATACCGAACTTCTTGCTCGGCTGGATGCCGCAATCGCCGAGAAAAATCTCCTGAAGCACCCGTTTTACCAGGACTGGCAGGCGGGCAAGCTCAGCCGCCAAGCTCTGCAACTCTACGCCGCCCAGTATTACCGCCACGTCGAAGCCTTTCCCAAGCATCTTCGCGTCTTGGCGGCTCGCACGGAAGGCCCGCTCCGCGAGACCGTACTGGAAAATCTTGCCGAGGAAGAAAATCCCGCTGGCCCGCACCCGAAGCTTTGGCGCGATTTCGCGGCTGCTGTCGGAGTCGGCGAAGACGACATCACCTGCTGCCCTGCCCTGCCAGGCACGCAAAATGTGGTTGCCACTTTTCGCGAAATCTGTGGCGACCGCCCGGTAGCCGAAGCCGTTGCCGCGCTTTATGCTTACGAAGGGCAAGTCCCCGAGATCGCCAGCACCAAAATTGATGGTCTCCGCAAATTCTACGGCATTGAAAAGCCCGCCGCCCTCGCTTACTTCGCCATTCACGAAGAAGCCGACAAGGCGCACCGCGAAGCCTGGAGCAATTGGCTTACCGAGCACTCCGATGCGACCTGCAATGACGAAATAGTGGCGACTGCCAACGAAGCGCTAACCGCGCTCTGGGGCGCCCTGGACGCCGTACACCACACCCGAAACTAGAAGATAAGGAAGAGACGCAGTTCACTGAGATTCGCAGAGAATAAAAAGGGCCCGGCAAAATTGCCGGGCCCTTTTACTTTCAGAATAAGTGGTCTCTGGTTTTTATTTCTTATTCGGAGGCGCTGCTGGCTTGGCCGCCGGTGCTGCCACCGCCGCCAGTGCCGGCTGCTTCTTTCTTTTGTTGCTTCTCGCGCGCTTCGCGAATCAGCGCCTTGCGCGAGAGGCGCACCTTGTTGCCCTCGATCGATAGCACCTTCACCAACACCTGGTCGCCCAGCTTCAGCTCATCGCGAACGTCGCGAATGCGATGCTCGGAAATTTCGCTGATGTGCAGCAACCCATCTGTGCCCGGGAAAAGTTCGACGAAAGCGCCGAACTCCGCCAGCCGCACTACTTTGCCGAGATAGGTCTTGCCGATCTCCGCCGATGCGGTGACTTCCCGCACCATCTGCAGCGCCGAATCTCCGCCGGAGCCGCTGGTCGAGAAAATGTGTACCGTGCCGTCTTCCAGCACGTCGATCTTCACGCCCGTAGCCTCGATGATCGACTTGATCTTCTTGCCGCCGGGACCGATCAAATCGCGAATCTTGTCCGTAGGAATGTGCAGTTTGTAAAGCCGCGGAGCGTACGCCGATATCTCCGTGCGCGCTTCCGACAGCGCTTTATCCATCGTGTCGAGAATCTCCAGCCGCGCTTTCTTCGCCTGCGCCAGAGCCTCGCGCATCATCCCGATGCTGATGCCGAGGACCTTGATGTCCATCTGCAACGCGGTAATGCCCGCGCGTGTTCCGGCCACTTTGAAGTCCATGTCGCCGTAGTGATCTTCCGCTCCGGCAATGTCGGTCAGAATCGAATACTTCTTTTCATCGGCAACCACCAAGCCCATCGCGATGCCCGCGCAAGGCGCCTTCATCGGCACGCCAGCATCCATCAACGCCAGCGAGCCTCCGCAGACGGTGGCCATCGATGACGAACCATTCGATTCCAAGATGTCGGATACAAGCCGCATCGCGTAAGGGAATTCCGCTTCCGGCGGCAGCAAGTTCACCAGCGCACGTTCCGCCAGCGCGCCGTGACCAATTTCGCGCCGACCCGGGCCTCGCAAGAACTTCACTTCTCCTACGCTGAACGGCGGAAAATTGTAGTGCAGCATGAAGCGCTTGAACTGGTCTTGCTCGAAGAGCAGGTCCAGCCGCTGCATGTCTTCCTTCGTGCCGAGCGTCAATGTCGCCAACGCCTGTGTTTCTCCGCGCGTAAAGAGCGCCGAGCCATGCACGCGTGGCAGCAAGCCGACTTCACACGTGATCTGCCGGATCTGGTCAAACGCACGCCCATCCGGACGGCGCCGTTTGTTCAAAATGTCGTCGCGGAAAAATTCCTCGCGCAACCGCTCAAAAGCCCGCTTCGCCAGCGTGCGCTTCTCTTCGTCTTCCTCAGGAATAGCCTTGAGAATCTCGTCCTTCAGCGCATCCACCAGGTGATAGCTTTCCTTCTTCGGATGCTTCTGCGTATCGATCGCGTCGTGCAGCCGGTCTCCATATTTCTTCGCAATCTCTTTGTACAGTCCCTCATCAAAAGGCAGCGGCTCGACTTTGACCTTGGTCGGATTAATCTTCTTAAACAATTCCTTGATCGCGCCGACGATCTTCTTGATCTGCGCGTGCCCAAACTCCAGCGCGTCCACCACCGCTTCTTCCGAGACTTCCAGAGCTCCAGACTCCACCATCACAATGGCGTCTTCCGTGCCTGCAATCACAATGTTCAGCAAACTTTTTTTCTGATCCGCAACGGTTGGATTCGCGACCAATTGGCCATCCAGCAATCCCACGCGCACGGCCGCGATCGGCTTCTCGAACGGCAGGTCTGAGACATAGCAGGCCGCCGAAGCTCCCGTAACCGCGATCACGTCCGGATCGTTATCGCTATCCGCGGACAGCACCATGCTCACGATTTGTGTTTCGTTCCGCCATGATTCCGGAAACAGCGGCCGCATCGGCCGATCAATCAATCGCGAGGTCAAAATCTCTTTTTCCGAGGGGCGTCCTTCGCGTTTGAAAAATCCACCGGGAATCTTTCCCGCCGAATACGTGTTCTCGCGATAGTCGACCGTCAGTGGCAGAAAATCGCGATCATTAGCCGTCGGCGCCATGCAAGCCGTGGTCAATACCACCGTATCTCCGTACCGCGCCACAATGGCGCCATTCGCCTGCTTGGCAATTTTGCCCGTCTCCAGAATCAGCGGACGTCCGCCGACATCTACCGTGACTTGATGTGGAGCAGGCGTAACATTCTTTTCAGACATAACTCATTTTCCTTTGGCTCCGGCTCAGCGGAGCACTTCTGCGAAGACTCTGCCTTCGCTCATTTGTAATTGAAAGAAGAAGAGATGGAGGGGTTGCAAGCGCTAACGCTAATGCCGGATTACACCACGAAAAACGGCGACGAAACTACGGTCGATCGCTCTTCACTATCCTGCCGGCCAAACCTGTGCCGACACACTTCCACTCTGATTTTTGACTAGTGGATGCCGCCCACCCAGGCGGCTACTTGCGCAGGCTAAGGCGTTCAACAATCTCGCGATACCGATCCGGGTCCCGGCGGTTAAGATAGTCCAGCAAACGCCGACGTTTGTTTACCATCATGATCAACCCGCGGCGGGATGCGTGGTCTTTTACGTGGGACTTGAGGTGCGTCGTCAGGTAGTTGATCCGCTCGCTCAGAAGAGCGATCTGCACTTCTGGTGAGCCTGTATCCTTGATGTGAGCTCGGAATTGTTCGATCAACACTGCCTTGGCTTCGCTCAAGTGCCCCTCTCCGTCGTCCCCTGAATTTTCCTCTTCTCTTCGACCCATTCAGGCTAACACAATACAAACAAAACTGTAAAGCAATCAGAATACTCACCTGATGCCGAACCTTGCGGTTAAACCGAATTAAACGCCCGGCCCCAAACGTCTTCGGGCCATGATAGAGTCCTCCCTCGGAGGATCTGACATGCGTAAGCTAATTGTTATCGCCAGCGCTTTGGTTGCAACTCTCAGTCTCGCGGGCAGTGTACTTCTCGCTCAGCAAGACAAGGGAGCTCGCCCCAGTCCGCCCGCCAAAGCAGAGTGTAAGCTCTCCAACGGCAAGACCATCACCGTCGATTACTCCAGCCCCCGCGCGAAGGGCCGCAAAATTTTTGGCGGCTTGGTTCCGTACGGGCAAGTCTGGCGTGCCGGAGCCAATGAAGCCACCTCCTTCGTCACCACCGGTGACATCAACGTCGGCGGCAAAACCGTTGCCGCGGGCAAGTACACCATCTTCGCCATCCCCGGCGAAGATAAATGGACTCTCGTGATCAGCAAGAAAACCGGCGAGTGGGGCACTGCCTATCCAGGTCCGGAAAACGATCTTGCGCGCACCGACATGAAAGTGTCGAAGACCTCGGGGCCCGTTGAGAACTTCACCATCGCGTTCGATCAAACCGGCGGCGGCTGCACCATGCGCATGGAGTGGGAAAACACCCAAGCCTCCGTGGATATCACACCGAAGTAGTCTGCAAGTACTTCCAGGTGGGACAGCCATTCTGCCTGCCCGCGGCAGGCGGGGCTGTCCTGACCAGATTCTTTTGGCCGGAGGTTAATTCCCGTTCAGCTTCTTCCCTACCAACGCCAGGAACTCATCGCGCGTCTGCTTATTCTCGCGAAACGCACCGAGCATCGCGCTAGTCACCGCTTGCCCGTGCTGCTTCTCGACGCCGCGCATCTGCATGCACAAATGCCGCGCCTCGATAATTACTCCCACTCCCTGCGGCGCGATCTTCTCTTCAATCGCCTTGGCGATCTGGCTGGTCATCCGCTCCTGAATCTGTAATCGCCGCGCAAACATGTTGACCAGCCGCGCCACCTTGCTCAGCCCGATCACCTTTTTGCTCGGCAAGTACGCCACGTGCGCCTTCCCGAAAAACGGCAGCAGATGATGCTCGCACAAGCTAAAAAATTCAATGTCTTTTACCAGCACCATCTCGTCATAGCAGACACTGAACGTCGCCCCGTTCAGCAGATGGTCCACATTCTGGTGATAGCCGCTGGTCAGGAATTTCAGCGCCTTCTCGTAACGCTCCGGCGTCTTCTTCAGCCCTTCGCGCTCCGGATCCTCTCCGATTAGCGCGATCATCTTACGCACCAGCGACGCCACGCTCTCCGGCTTCGCCTCCTCTTTATCGTGTAACAAAATCTCTTCGGTTGGTTTTGTCACGATGCGTTTCCCTTCTTATTTCCCTGCATATTCAAAGCTATTGTTCGTAGTCTCTTGCACCCGTACCCGCTCCAGCTTTGCTTTGGGAAAACTCTTCAACCGCTCAAAAATTTCAATACACAGATTTTCCGTCGTCGGCACCGTTTTCCGAAACGCCGCCACATCCTCATTCAGCGAATGGCAATCGAACACTTCAATGACTTCGCGCTCGACAAAGCTATCCAAGTCCGCCAAATTCGCAATCATCCCCGTCGCCGGATCGACGTCTCCCGAAACACTGATCTCCAGCACATAATTATGTCCGTGCCCGTAAGGATTCGCGCATTTCCCGAAAATTCGCGCGTTCTCCTCCTCGCTCAATTGGTCCGTATGCAATCGGTGCGAAGCCGCAAATCGGTACCGTCGCCCGAGTTCCACCTTCACTCCCATCAGCGCGCCCCGTTCCGGTAACAATCCGCAAACAAATCAGCCGATTCATACAAGCGCACGCGATGCAGTTGCCCTTGCGTGATCTTCGGCTCCAGCAATTCCCAGATTACGCGCGCAATATTTTCGCAAGTCGGAATCTGCCCCTTCAACTCCGTCACTTCATAATTCAGAAATCGATGATCCATCCGCTGCATTACTTCGCGTTCCAGGATCTCTTTCAGCTCCTTCAAATCGAGCACCATGCCGGTAACCGGGTCCGGCTCTCCCGCCACGGTCACTTCCAGCGTGTAGTTGTGTCCATGGCCATGCGGATTGTTGCACTTGCCAAAAACGCGGCGGTTCTCCTCCGGCGAAAGCGCCGGATTGTGGTAAAGATGCGAAGCCGAAAACTCAATCTTGCGCGTAATCAGCACCATATCGCTACGCCGCCGCCTTCACAGAAATGCGCCGCCCCTTCCACTCCACAACACCTCTCGCGTGGGCCCGGTACGAGGCCAAAAGCACGCCGGCATACAACACCACGGCCGGTATGTAATACAGGATGTCCTTCACCGTGAATCGGTTACGTAAGAGCGTGATGGCATAAACCGCGTGCCGCGCCACCAAAAGTCCCGCACCCGCCACAAAAGCAATCGGCGCTTTCCATCCGAGGACCAATAGCGCAAACGGAATCCACGGCACAACTGAAAACAGTTCCCGATAGATTGCACCAGGCGTCCCCCCGATGAGCAAATACAGATTCTTCTTCCAGCCTTCCCACATCGCGCCAAACGACCGGTACATCCGCACCTGCACTACACCCACTCCCGAACCAAACCAAATCCGGTAGCCCGCCGCCTTCGTACGTTTCGCGAGCGCTACATCTTCCAAGACATCCGCCGCGACAGCCTCATGCCCGCCAATCGCACGGTAAACATCCCTGCGGATCATCAGAAATTGACCGTTCGCCGCAGCCGCGTCCGATTTTTCGTCATTCACCGCATCGTACGAAAAATATTTCGCCAGCCGGCTATATACAAAGGGAATCAGCGCCTTTTCGTACCAAGTCTCGGTAACCTGCTCTGGCGAGAACGAGACCAGCGCCGCGCCCTTCTCCTCCACAATCCGCAATGCTCGAGCCGCAGCTCCATCCAGCAGCTCAGCGTCTGCATCCGTGAACAACAGCCACCGCCCGGTCGCATGCTTCGCCCCCTCCCAAGCTGCGTGATTTTTCCCAAGCCAGCCGGCCGGAACCTCCCGTGCCTCCAGCAACTGCAAATTGCGAGTCTCCGGCATGAGTCCGCGCACAATCTCCGCGGTCCGGTCTGTCGATTGATCATCAACCACAAGGATTTCGGCAATCTCTGCCTGCCGTGCCAGCGATCTCACGCATGTCCCAATGACCTCTTCTTCGTTTCGCGCCGGCACAATCGCGGTAATACCCTCGCCAGGCGTGGGTCCGGGGACAGTTGCGGTAACTTCACTCTTAGCGGCAGGGGTCGGCATAGTGTGGTCGAACCGACGTTCACGTTTTGGGGCAGTTACGTTAGTATACCATCCATGGGAAAGAGCCAAAGACTCGGAGCCTGGGGCGCTCTAGCGTTCGGGATTGGTATGATCGTGATCTTCGCGGTCCCGAGCTATCGCCAAGGCGAGGCCTCCATCGCCGGGACCGTGGCGAAGGATTTCCCGCTGGAATTGTCGGGTAAAGCCATTCATTTGTCAGACTTGCGCGGCAAGATCGTAGTTCTCGACTTCTGGGCCAGTTGGTGCCCGCCCTGCGTTCAGGAAGCTCCTTCGCTAAATCGCCTTCAGAAGTACATCGAGTCCCGCAACGCACTCGTCCTTGGCGTGGCTGCGGACGAGGACCCCTATGCTTTCTCGAAATTCGTCATCGATCAGGGCGTCACATTCCCCACTTATCGCGATCCTGCCAGCAAAGACCGGGGCTCCCCTATCGCCGTTTCCTACGGCACATCAATGATCCCCGAAGCCTATATCATCGACCGCCACGGCAAGATCGCCCGCAAAGTGATCGGCCCCCAGGAATGGGACTCCGCCGACATGCGCGCCTATTTCGACGCCCTGCTGGCCCAGAACTGACAGTCCGGGACCGTGACGCTTGAAACATCAAATTTTCGGTTGACAAATTTCCAAACTGTGGTATTCTGACTTCTGTACGAAATTGCGTGCCGCTAACCTCCGTTCCTTCGGAGGTTTTTTTGTTTTTGCGCGACGATTTAGTCCGATCTTCCCATCAGCGAAGAATAAAGCATTTAGTTTGTGCTACTTGCAGCCTCTTTGTCTCTTTCCGAAAGACGTGCCGATTAGAATCAATAACTTACAGCCTCTTTTTTTCACAATTCGTCGGGTCCGCCTTTTCAGTAGCTTACAGCCTCCTTGCTGCAGATTGGAGGGGTGCGGGGTAC
>Ga0210410_10002852_pt1 | contig 15403 bp, 14 predicted proteins | sample IncBWC4MmetaG_FD_161058 | JGI IMG/M metagenome (GOLD analysis project Ga0210410, IMG submission 161058) | Forest soil microbial communities from Barre Woods Harvard Forest LTER site, Petersham, Massachusetts, United States - Inc-BW-C-4-M | ecosystem: Environmental > Terrestrial > Soil >... | reverse complement strand
ACGATCTGCGCAACCGGTGGAAAAAGCCGGAGGAGGAGCCCACCGCGGCGCAGATGATCGCCGGTCTCAAGCAGATGGCGCTGCGCGCCCACAGCCGCGGCATCAAGATCATCGGCGCCACGCTGACGCCGTTCGGCAACGAGACCTACATGGCCAATGCGTGGAACCCGCAGCGCGAGGAGGTCCGTGTGGCGGTCAACAGCTGGATCCGCGACGGCGGGGCTTTCGACGGGGTCGCCGATTTCGACCAGGCGTTGCGCGACCCCGAACATCCCACACAGATGCGGCCGAGTGACGATTGCGGCGACGGCCTGCATCCGAGCGATGCCGGCTACAACAAGATGGGCGACGCGATCGACTTGGCGCTGTTCGAATAGCTATTCGGTCGGGCGGGCGACAAACCCCATGCTGCCATCATCCTGATCTGGGGTGACGGTCACGTCCTCGACCTGGGCCCCGAAAGGACCCTTCCGACTGGCCTCGATCATCGCCGCGACGGCCTCCGGTGGGCCTATCATCAGCGCCTCGACGCTGCCGTCCCTACGGTTTCGGACCCAGCCGCGCAGCCCGAGGCTCGCGGCGGTACGTGTCGCCCAAAGACGGTATCCGACGCCTTGCACCCTGCCGGTTATCCTGAGGCGAACGGTTTTCTCCAATGCCCGTCAATCGAATTCGAGGATTACCTGGTCGACGGCAAGACTGTCGCCGGGGCTGGCGCGGATGCGCGCGACCCGGCCGTCGCGTTCGGCGCGCAGCACATTCTCCATCTTCATCGCCTCGACGATGGCGAGCGGTTCGCCGGCTTTCACCTCCTGGCCTTGCTTGACGGTAATTGAGGAGAGCAAACCCGGCATTGGTGACAGCAGCAGGCGCGAGGTGTCCGGCGCCTTCTTCTCCGGCATCAGCGCGAGCAGTTCGGCTGCGCGCGACGACAGCACCTGGGCGCGGCGGATGACACCGTGATGCACCAGCCGGAGTGCCGCGCCGGGCAGACGTTCGATCTGTACTGTCGTGGCATGCTGCTCGACCCGGGCACGCAATAGGGGCTGGCCGGGCTGCCAATCGGTTGTCGCGACCCGGCTCTCTCCTTCGATTTCGACTCTGTAAGCGCCGCCTTCCGGCCGCACTGTCGCCGCATAACGCCGGCCATCGAGCAGAACCGCGTGATCCTCGGGAATATCAATTCGCACTCCCGCAAGCTTGCCGTCGATCGCTGTCTCCCGCTCGCGCAGGCGACGGTTGGCCAAGGCGGCTGCAAGCAGGATCATCCGGTCGGCTTCGACAAAACCGGACGGCGGGGCGAACCCGGCAGGAAACTCCTCGGCGATGAAATTGGTCGACAGTGCGCCGGCGCGAAAACGAGGCTTCGCCGCGACTGCCGCGAGAAACGGAATATTGTGCTGTACGCCGGAGACATAAAACTCGTCCAAAACGCCGGACAGCCGGTCGATCGCGGTGTCGCGGTTGGGGCCCGAGACGATGAGTTTGGCGATCAGCGGGTCGTAGTAGACACTGATCTCGGCCCCTTCGAAGACCCCGGTATCGAGGCGGACGCCGTCCCCAATCGGCGGCCGATAGCGTGTGAGCCGGCCGATCGAAGGCAGGAAATTGCGTGTCGGGTCTTCGGCATAGACGCGTGCTTCGATCGCCCACCCCGAGAGTTCCACATCCTGCTGGGCGAATGGGAGCGGCTCGCCGGCCGCCACCCTTATCATCAGCTCGACGAGATCGAGCCCGGTCACCAGCTCCGTGATGGGGTGCTCGACCTGAAGCCGGGTATTCATTTCGAGGAAGTAGAAATTGCGGCGCTGGTCGACGATGAATTCGACGGTGCCGGCCGAACTGTAATCGACGGCTTGCGCCAGCGCGACCGCTTGCCTGCCCATCGCTTCCCGGGTTTCGGCATCGAGAAACGGGCTCGGCGCCTCCTCGACGACCTTCTGATGGCGGCGCTGGATCGAACATTCGCGCTCGCCGAGATAGACAATATTGCCGTGAATGTCGCCGAGCACCTGGATCTCGATGTGACGCGGCTGTTCGATATATTTCTCGATAAAGATGCGGTCGTCGGCAAAGCTCGATTTCGCCTCACTCGCGGCCGAGCGAAAACCGTCGCGTACCTCGGCATCGCTCGCGGCGATCCGCATTCCCTTGCCACCGCCGCCTGCGGATGCCTTGATCATGACCGGATAGCCGATGTCGCGGGCAATCGCGACCGCCGTATCGGTATCGGGAACGACGTCGAGGTGACCGGGCACGCTGGAGACGCCCGCAGCCCTCGCCAGCTTCTTCGACTCGATCTTGTCGCCCATCGCGGCGATCGCTTCCGCCGGCGGGCCGATAAAGGTCACTCCCGCCTTGGCGAGCGCCCTGGCGAAAGCAGGGTTCTCGGACAGAAACCCGTAGCCGGGATGAACCGCCTCGGCCCCGCTCTGCCGGCACGCCTCGACGATCCGCTTGATGTTTAGGTAGCTCTCGGTCGACGGAGCGGGCCCGATCCCGACCGCCTCGTCGGCCATTCGCACGTGCAATGCCTCGGTATCGGCCTCCGAGTAGACCGCCACCGTGGCGATCCCCATCCGTTGTGCGGTCCGGATGATGCGGCAGGCGATCTCGCCGCGATTGGCGATCAAGATCTTGTGGAACATGAGGCCCGAGCGGCGGGACGAGATTGCTTCGCTCCGCTCGCAATGACAGCGAAAGGGCAGCTGTCATTGCGAGGAGCGCAGCGACGAAGCAATCTCGACGAGATGGACGGGGATCTCCTCACAGCGGAATGTTGTCGTGCTTTTTCGGCGGATTGGCGAGTTGTTTGCCGCGCAGCATCGCGAGGGCCCGGCACAGCCGTCGCCGCGTTTCGCGCGGTCGGATGACGTCGTCGATAAAGCCGCGGCTCGCGGCGACGAACGGGTTGGCGAATTTTTCCCGGTATTCCTCGGTGCGTGCCCCGATCGCGGCATCGTCCCCGAGATCGGCGCGGAAGATGATCTCGACCGCGCCTTTGGGCCCCATCACCGCGATCTCGGCCGACGGCCAGGCGAAATTGATGTCGCCCCGCAAGTGCTTCGAGCTCATCACGTCGTAGGCGCCGCCATAGGCCTTGCGGGTGATCAAGGTGACCTTCGGCACGGTCGCCTCGGCAAAGGCGAACAACAGCTTGGCGCCGTGCTTGATGATGCCGCCGTGCTCCTGGGCGGTCCCGGGCAGGAAGCCGGGAACATCGACAAATGTCACGATGGGGATGTTGAAGCAATCGCAGAACCGCACGAAACGGGCCGCCTTGCGGGAGCTGTCGATGTCGAGGCAGCCGGCAAGCACCATGGGTTGGTTGGCGACGATCCCGATCGTCGAGCCCTCCATCCGGGCGAAACCGATCAGAATGTTGCGGGCGAAGTCCAGCTGGATCTCAAAGAAATCGCCGTCGTCGACAACCTTCTCAATCAGTTCCTTCATGTCGTAGGGCTTGTTCGCGCTACCCGGCACAAGCGTATCGAGCGAAGGCTCTACCCGGTCGGACGGATCGGAAGTCGGGCGCAGCGGCGGCTGCACGCGGTTCGAGGCCGGCAGAAAATCGATGAACCGGCGCAGCTCGATCAACCCTTCGACATCGTTCTCGAAAGCAAGGTCCGCGACCCCCGACCGCGTCGTGTGAGTCAGAGCGCCGCCCAATTCTTCCTGTGTCACCGTTTCGTGTGTAACGGTCTTGACCACCTCCGGCCCGGTCACGAACAGGTATGAGGTGTCCTTGACCATAAAGATGAAATCGGTCATCGCCGGCGAATAAACTGCGCCGCCGGCGCAAGGACCCATAATCATCGAAATCTGCGGTATGACGCCCGAAGCCAGCACATTGCGCTCGAAAACTTCGGCATAGCCGGCGAGCGAAGCGACCCCGTCCTGGATACGCGCCCCACCCGAATCATTTAGACCGATCACCGGCGCGCCGACATTCATCGCCTGGTCCATGATCTTGCAGATCTTCTCGGCATGCGCTTCGCTGAGTGACCCGCCGAACACCGTGAAGTCCTGACTGAATACAAAGACCAGGCGCCCGTTCACCGTGCCATAGCCGGTAATGACGCCATCGCCGGGGATTTTGTGCTCATCGATGCCGAAATCGTGGCTGCGGTGCTCGACGAACATGTCCCATTCCTCGAAGGAACCGGGGTCGAGCAGCAACTCGAGCCGCTCGCGAGCGGTGAGCTTTCCGCGGCGGTGTTGGGCTTCGACCCGGCGGGTCCCGCCGCCCGCCTGGGCAGCCTCCCGCTTTTCCTCCAGGCGGTCGAGAATATTCTGCATGTTGCCTCACGGCCAATGAATGGGGCAGATAGCATCGACGATCGGGCAAGACCAGAGCCGCGGCTGCGGTCCTATGGTCGACCGGCGACAACCCGAGCACAAGGACGGTGCAATGGCCGAGAGCGAACTGCTTAAAAAAGGCGCGGCAATGCGCCGCCAGTTGATGGGCGACGCAGCGGTGGAGCGTTCTGCCCGCGAGATCTACAGCGACCCGGTGATGAAGAAATTCATCGACATGGCGACCGAGACAGTATTCGGCGCGCTGTGGACGCGTCCCGGTCTCGATCTGAAGACGCGGGCGTTGATCTGCGTCGTCTCGGACGCCGCCACCGGCCGCGAGCCCGAATTAGGCCTCCATCTGCGGATGGCGCTGCGCCAAGGCTGGACCGAAGAGGAATTGACCGAAGTCCTGCTGCACCTCTCGGGTTATGTCGGCGTGCCAATCATCCGCGAGTCGATGATGGTGGCGAGCAAGGCCTTTGCCGAATTCCGTGCCGAAAAGGCCGCGGAGAAGCCCTTGACTGCGTGAGCGCGGTCGACACCGAGTGCTCGTCCCCGCAAAAGCTGGGACCCATGGCCGCAAGAAAAGCCGACTGGGTGGCTTATTACTCTCGCAAGAGAGTCTTACACCAATGGACGCAACTATATTTGCTCGGGACTACCGATTGCCGCACCGTTCTCGAAATCGGGCCGGCTCTGGGGTTCGTTACCAGCCTTCTCGTTAACGTCGGATACGAGGTAACCACACTCGACAGAGCGCCGCGATCATTCGCCTACCCGGATGTCCCCCACCTCGAAAGGGATATCTGCGAATTACGGTGCGACGAAATTCCGGGATATGACGCGATCCTCTGCTGCGAGACGCTCGAGCATATCGAGTGGGAGCGCGTCGGCTCCATCCTTGCTAAGTTCCGCGAGAGTGGCGCGAAAAACTTGATCGTCTCCGTCCCTTATATGGGATTCCAAGTATTTGTCGAAGTGTACGCAAACAGCAGCACGCTCCGGCAGTACTTCTCGATGAAGAAGCTCCTTTGGAGAAAGCAATTCCGACCAGAACCCGCCGGCGGACACCAATGGGAAGTTGGATACAAGGGTTACCCTTTGGGCCTCTGGGAGAAGCGCCTCAGCGACAGCGGATGGTCGCTTGTAAGGCGGGAGTTTACGGAGCATTGCCGCTCCGTGTTCCACCTGCTGAAGGCCGAATGAGCTCAGGCTCGCAGGAGCGATAGGAATTGCGCCGCGGCGTCAATGTCGCCGGCTAGTGCGCACCGCCGCTCGGCCTGTTCGGGATCCTCCCCCCAACCCTCGATCTGAAAGCTTTCATCGAGCTGCGAGGCGGCGAAGGCCTGTTGTGCATCGAGTTGCTCTTCGAGCAGCGCCAACGCGATTATCAAGGAGCCGCAGGCGGCAGTCGCCAGATGCAACGCCGTCAACGCAAAATCCTCCTGCTCGGCCACGCCCGCGGCAAAGGCACGGAGGCTCGCCGCCGACTGGCTCTTCGGAATGACACCGCTGGTAACCACCAGCGGCGCGTCATAACGCAACACTGCCCAGTCGATCAGCGGCTGCCAGACTGCCTGCTGGCGGGCAGCGAGTGCGGGCGGGCGGGTTGCCCGATAGCAGACGAGGTCGGTCGCGGCGTAGGCGGCCGTCTGTCGAATAATCGGGTCGCGCTGTGTCGCGACCCGATCCACGGTCGTCGTTGCAAGACGAGTCAGCGGCATCGTCGCCGTCCGAACCTCTGCTTGTTGGATGTTCCACTCTTCGGCGATCGCCGAAGCCAGCGCCGCATTCGGTACGATCAGATCCCGCTTCCCCGGTGTCTTGATCGGCTTGCCGTCGAGAGTGATACCGTGGCCGGCCGCCCTCTGCACGGGTTCGGCCTTTTTATAAAACCGCTTCATTTCGCCAAGTCCAGTTCGGCGAAGGGATCCTTCACGTCATTCGGAAAGCCAAAGAATTCCCAAGTGCGCCGCATATGCACGGGAAGCGGCGCAGTCACCTCCAATCGGCCGCCGAGCGGATGCGGTATCGAAAGGCTTCGCGCATGCAACTGGAGCCGGCGCGATCGGGGAGCGCCGGCCAGATGGGCGGCTGCCCCGCCGTATTTTGCGTCGCCGAGAATTGGTGTGCCGATTGCGCCGCAGTGAGCACGAAGCTGGTGCGTGCGCCCGGTGACCGGCATCAGGGCGAGCCAGCTGGCCTGCGCTCCGGCGCTGTCGATCACCCGGTAGTAAGTGACCGCGCGCCGACCCTCCTCACTGTCGGGACGGACGCGTTCGCCACCGCGTCCAGGCATCTTTGCAAGCGCTAAATCGATGCGGCCTTGGCGCAGTCGAGGTAGCCCGACGACCACGGCCCAGTAGGTCTTGCGCGTCGTCTTCTCGCGAAAAGCCTGCGTCAGGAGCGCGGCCGCCGAGGCGGTGCGGGCGATGACGAGAACGCCGCTCGTCTCTTTGTCCAGCCGGTGCACGAGGCGGGGGCGATCGAGATTCCCAAAGCGCAAACCGTCGAGCAGCCCATCGACATGCCGCTCGGTTGCAGTGCCCCCCTGAACCGCCAGTCCCGGCGGCTTGTTGAGAACAATGACCGCGTCGTCGCGGTGCAGGATCGCGTCTTGCAGCATCGCTTCGTCTGCCGGTCGCGGCATGCGCGGGGCTGCCGACCGAGCCGGCAACTCCATTTGGTCGCGAGGCGGGATACGGATCGCCTGACCCGGCACTATCCGGTCACCGGAACGTGCGCGCTTGCCGTCGACCCGGATCCGCCCGGTACGGAGCAGCTTTTCGAGCTGACTATGCCCGAGACCGGGATAGTGGCGCCTGAACCAGCGGTCGAGGCGAAGCGAGCCGTCCCGGCTGTCGACTGCTACAGTCTCATCGGCCCCGGTCATTGCGATATTGCCGTGCGTAGCCGCAGCTTGTCCCAGTACTCGAGCCGCTTTTTGATCTCGCGTTCGAAGCCGCGTTCCCCCGGTCGATAGAAGTTGCGACGCGTAATGCTATCGGGGAAATAATTCTGGCCGGAAAACCCTTCCTCGGTCGCGTGGTCGTACACATAGCCCTTGCCATAGCCGAGATCGCGCATCAGCCGGGTTGGCGCGTTGAGGATATGCATCGGCGGCATTAGCGAACCGGTTTCGCGCGCCACGTCAAATGCTTCTCCGAATGCCTGGTATACGGCGTTCGATTTCGGTGCGGTGGCGAGATAGATCACGCATTGTGCGATCGCCAGCTCGCCTTCCGGCGAGCCGAGCCGCTCGTAAGTGTCCCAGGCCGCGAGCGCTTGTACCACGGCTTGCGGGTCGGCGAGGCCGATATCCTCGACAGCAGCCCGTGTGAGGCGCCGCAGAATATAGATCGGGTCCTCACCGCCCGCCAGCATGCGCGCCAGCCAATAGAGCGCCGCATCGGTATCGGAGCCGCGCAGCGATTTGTGCAAAGCGCTGATCAGATTGTAGTGACCCTCCTGGGCCTTGTCGTAGAGCGGCGCCCGCCGCTGCACGAGTCGGGCGAGCTCGGTTGGCCCGAGGAGGTGTTGCGCCCCCAACCGGGCAATTTCCTCGACGAGGTTGAGCAGAAACCGCCCGTCGCCATCGGCCATCGCACGCAATGTTGCGCGGCCTTCGGCGGTCAGTGGCAGCGCCGCGGCCAGATGCTCCTCGGCACGCCGCAGCAGGATCTCGAGATCGTTGTCGTCGAGGCGGCGCAGCACGAAGACCTGCGCACGCGACAAGAGAGCCCCGATCAGCTCAAAGGACGGGTTCTCGGTCGTGGCGCCGACGAGGATCACGGTTCCGTCTTCGACCACCGGCAGGAAGGCGTCCTGCTGGGCGCGGTTGAAACGATGGATCTCGTCGACGAAGAGGAGCGTGCCTTGGCCCATTTCGCGGCGCTTCCGGGCCGCGTCGAACACCTTGCGCAGATCTGCGACGCCGGAGAAGACCGCCGACAGCGGCTCGAATACCAGATCGGTACCGTGCGCCAAAAGCCGGGCGATGGTGGTCTTGCCGCAGCCCGGCGGACCCCAGAGGATCATCGAAGAAAGCTGCCGGTTCGCCACCATGCGGCCGATCGGACCGTCGGCGCCGAGCAAATGATCCTGGCCAACAACGTCTGACAGGCTCCGCGGGCGAAGCCGATCGGCGAGCGGATGTGGCGCTTGGTTCTCGAACAGGGTTGTCATTGACCGACGTGCCCGGATTGGCAGGCGGGCGGATTGGCGAATACTTCGACGAAGGTGCTCCGCAAGGCGGTGTCCACGTCTTGCATCGTCGCTTTGACACCGAGCTTGGCAAGCGAAGTGACGCCGTGCTCCGCGATGCCGCAAGGGACGATGCCGTTGTAATGTTCGAGCTCCGGATCGACGTTGAGGGCGAGACCATGGTAGGTGACCCACTGCCGCACGCGCACGCCGATCGCGGCAATCTTTTCCTCGCGCCCGCCGGCTCCCACGACCCAGATTCCGACACGGCCGTCGCGCCGCTCCCCATCCACCCCAAAGCGCGCGAGCACCCGAATGGTCCATTCCTCGAGCTGGTGGACATGGCAGCGCACATCCTGTCCGCGCCGGCGCAGGTCGAGCATGACATAGGCGATACGTTGCCCCGGTCCGTGATAGGTATAGCGGCCGCCTCGGCCGCTGCGATGTACCGGCAGGCGGCCCGGCTCGAGCAGCTCTTCCTCTCTCGCACTGGTGCCTGCGGTGTAGAGCGGCGGGTGCTCGATCAGCCAGACGAACTCGGCGGCCGTCCCGGCACGGATCGCGGCCACCCGCTTTTCCATTTCCTCCACGGCGGTTCGATAATCGACAGGCGTTTGGCCGGCCCGCCACTCGACCCCCGGCCGTTCCGTTCCCATCTCAGAGTCCATGCGGCTTGATATAGTAGGCCGGATTTGCTAGTCACACCGGCCCTGCGTGCGGTCGTGGCGGAATTGGTAGACGCGCAGCGTTGAGGTCGCTGTGGGGGAAACTCCGTGGAAGTTCGAGTCTTCTCGACCGCACCAAGCCGCCGTTTTTCTGCGATAGCGCATAGTTCGTCATGCCCGGGCTTGACCCGGCAATCTATGGCTCCTCTCCGCATTCTGCAGCTTTGCGTGGATGCCCGGGTCGAGCCCGGGCATGACAGCAGACACGAAGCGTGACCCGTGCAGAATACGCGGCTGGCTTCCCTCGATTTTGATCTCGGTCCCGAGCTCGACATGCTGCGGACGACGGTCCGCGGCTTCGCCGAGGACCGCATCGCGCCGCTCGCCGCCGAGATCGACCGCGCCGACCGCTTCCCTATCGAGCTGTGGCCCGAGATGGGGGCGCTCGGGCTCCACGGGATCACCGTCGAGGAAGAGTACGGCGGCGCCGGGATGGGCTACCTTGCGCACTGCGTCGCGATGGAGGAGGTCAGCCGCGGCTCCGCCTCGGTGGGGCTGTCCTACGGGGCGCATTCGAACCTCTGCGTCAACCAGATCCGGCGCAATGGGACCGAGGCGCAAAAGCGCAAGTATTTGCCCAAGCTGATTTCCGGTGAGCATGTCGGCGCGCTGGCGATGAGCGAGCCCAGCGCCGGCTCGGATGTCATCTCGATGCGGCTGCGCGCCGACAGGAAAGGCGACTGCTACGTCCTGAACGGCAGCAAGCTGTGGATCACCAACGGCCATTACGCCGATACCTTGGTGGTTTATGCCAAGACGCGGCCCGATGCCGGGCCGCGCGGCATCACCGCCTTCTTGATCGAAAAGGGGCTGAAGGGGTTCCGGCCGGCGCAAAAGCTCGACAAGCTCGGCATGCGGGGGTCGCCCACTTCGGAGCTGGTCTTCGAGGATTGCGAAGTGCCGGCGGAAAACGTGCTCGGCACGGTCGACGAGGGCGTCCATGTGCTGATGAGCGGGCTCGACTACGAGCGGGCGATACTTGCGGCTGGCCCGCTCGGCATCATGCAGGCCTGTCTCGACGTCGTGATCCCCTACATCCACGACCGCCGGCAGTTCGGCCAGGCGATCGGCGAGTTCCAGCTAATCCAGGGCAAAGTCGCCGACATGTACACGACGATGAATGCGTGCAAATCTTATGTGTACGCGGTGGCGAAGGCTTGTGACCGCGAACAGACGACGCGCAAGGACGCCGCCGGCGCCATTCTCTACGCCGCCGAGAAGGCGACCGCCATGGCGCTCGACGCAGTGCAGATTCTCGGCGGCAACGGCTATATCAACGACTTTCCGACCGGGCGCCTGTTGCGCGATGCCAAGCTCTACGAGATCGGCGCCGGCACCTCGGAAATCCGCCGGATGCTGATCGGCCGCGAAATCTTTACTGAGACAGCCTGAGATGCGCGAACTGATCTCCTCAGGGTCGAGTTTCGAGGCCGAGTGGGGCTATAGCCGCGCCGTCGCCGACGGCGAGTGGGTCTTCGTCGCCGGCACGACCGGTTTCGACTATGCGCGGATGACGATCGCCGAAGATCCGGCCGAGCAGGCACGCCAAGCGTTCCGCAACATCGAGACGGCGCTGGCCGAGGCGGGCGCCGGCCTCGCCGATGTCGTGCGGGTGAAATATTATGTCCCCGACGCCGCTGATTGGCTGACGATCGCCCCGGTGTTGGGCGAAGTCTTCGGCGCGATCCGCCCCGCGGCGACTGCTTTGATCTGCGGGCTCGTCGATCCGCGGATGAAGGTCGAGATCGAAGTGACGGCACGGCGTGGGAGCGCATCGTGAGGCTGACCGACGAGCAGCGCATGCTGCGCGATGTCGCCCGCGACTTTGCCCGAACGTGGCTTGCCCCGCATGCGGCGGAACGGGATCGCGAGGCGCGGTTTCCGGCCGAGGCGTTGGCCGAACTCGGCAAGCTCGGCTTTATGGGCATGCTGGTCCCGGAGGCCTATGGCGGGGCCGGCGCCGACCACGTCGGCTATGCGCTGGTCATGGAGGAGATCGCCGCCGCCGAGGGAGCAGTCTCGACGATCCTCAGCGTGCAAAACTCGGTCGGCTGCATGCCGGTGCTGCAATACGGGTCGGAAGAGCAGAAGCGGCGCTTTCTGGTGCCGATGGCCAAGGGCGAAATGCTCGCCTGCTTCTGCCTGACGGAGCCGCAGGCGGGCTCAGACGCCGCGTCGCTCAAGACAAGGGCGCGGCGCCACGGCAACCGCTGGGTGCTGAACGGCACCAAGCAGTTCATCAGCTCGGGCAAAAACGCGCAGATCGCAATCGTCTTTGCGGTGACCGATCCCGAGCACGGCAAGAGAGGCATCAGCGCCTTTCTGGTGCCGACCGACAGCCCGGGTTTTCGCGTCGCCCGCGTGGAGCACAAGCTCGGCCAGCGCGCTTCTGACACGGCGCAGCTCGTCTTCGAGGACATCGAGCTGACCCCCGATCTGATGCTGGGCGCCGAGGGCGAAGGCTACCGCATTGCGCTCTCCAACCTCGAAGGCGGCCGCATCGGGGTCGGCGCGCAATCGGTCGGCATGGCCCGCGCCGCCTATGAGGCTGCGCTCGCTTACGCCCGAGAGCGCGAGGCATTCGGCAAGCCGATAATCGAGCAGCAGGCTGTCGCCTTCCGCCTCGCCGATATGGCGACGCAGATCGCCGCGGCACGCGGCTTGGTGCTCGATGCCGCCGCGCGACGCGACGCCGGTGACCCCTGCATCAAAGAGGCGTCGATGGCCAAACTCTTCGCCTCCGAGATGGCCGAACGCGTCGCCTCCGATGCGATCCAAATTCACGGCGGCTACGGCTATGTCGCCGATTTTCCGGTCGAGCGCATTTACCGCGACGTCCGCGTCTGCCAGATCTACGAGGGCACCAGCGACATCCAGCGGCTGGTCATCGCCCGCGAAATCGCCAAGGAGTAGACTGGCGGATCTTCAGAGGATCGACTGGGCCTCTCCGACGAGTTTTTCGACCAGCTGACCGGCCGGTATCTCTCTGATCATTGAGGCGGCCTGACCTCCCCAGAACGGCATGAAGTCGGCACGCGATACCTCGCTCGACAATTCCCAGAGCGGGCGCAGCAGGCTTCCTTGCAGCGGAAACTCCAATGGCTCGCTATCGGCCATCTCGGTAATGAAGCGATTGCGCAGTGCGCGGGCTGGGCGGCCAGTGAAGGCGCGTGTCAGCTCGGTGCTGTCGTCGACGGCGCTGCGCAATTGCGCCCGGTGAAGCGGCGAGATGTTGGCTTCGGGGCACCCGAGAAAAGCCGTACCGAGCTGGGCCCCGCTCGCGCCGAGGGCGAACGCTGCTGCGACGCCCCGGCCATCGGCGATGCCGCCGGCGGCGATTACCGGCAAGCGCACGGCATCGACGATCTGCGGCACCAGCGCCATCGTCCCGACCATGCCGGCTCCCGGACTGTCGCTGAAGCTGCCGCGATGGCCGCCGGCTTCAAATCCCTGCGCGATGACAGCGTCGGCGCCCTTTGCTTCGAGCCAGCGCGCCTCGGCCACCGTCGTCGCGGAGCTTAGGATGATGCAGCCGGCTTCCTTCAGTCGCCGAACCGCGGACGCGTCCGGCAGCCCAAAGTGAAAGCTGACGACCCGAGGCCGCAACTCGAGTACGAGGGCGAGCTGTTCTTCGTCAAAGGGCGGAAACAGCTCCTTGGGTTCAGGAACCGCTCCCAGCCCGAATTCGTCGAAATAGGTTGAGAGCCTCGCCCGCATGCGGGCTGTCGCGGCGGGGTCGACCCGCGGATGCGCATGAACAAAAAAATTCAGAACGTAGGGACGATTTGTTGCTTGCCGCAGCGCGGTAACGTGGTCTCGCACCGTCGTCGCTGGAACACCCGCGCAGCCGATCGACCCCAGGCCGCCTGCATTGCACACCGCTGCAGCGAGCGCCGGCGTCGCGAAGCCGCTCATCGGGGCCTGGATGATCGGGTGGGTGATGCCGAGTAATTCGAGGAAATCGGTGCGTGGCCACATCGAAGTCACCTCCGGTCGCGCTTGGGGCTCGTTAGGAACTGACGGTTGGCTGGATCGGTGCAGCGCATCGGTGTCGGGATCCCGATCAGCCTCGATAAAAATGGATCGTAGCAGCGCGAATACGATTTGCAGAGGCGTCTTTCGCCCCGCCTTGCAGCTGAACTGGTTCGAGCGGGCGCGAGCGTTGAAATCCAGGCATCCTCAGAAGCAATCCACAATTGCCGAACGTCACTCCCATGGCCCGAGTAGCTCGTGCGGACCACAATCAATGATTGTCTCACGATTTGGTCGCCGCTGCACCTGCAGCAGGTCTGCAGCGGGAACTCTCCTCCTGATTGTAATTGCGTCGGGGCTCTGTCCCGTGCTCGCCATAAACATCCATGACCCATGAGCGCTGGGAAGCATACGGCATAAACCGGGCAATATTGAGACGGATGCGCTGGTTCGCAGTCGCGCGACCTGTCGTCTGGAGGTTCTCCCATCTCGACCGCCGCCAGCGTGACGCCCAGCGGAAAGGCAGCCATTCCGAACACGGTCCACACGAAAAATTACCCCACGCCCACCAGAGCGGTCAGCCGACCCGAGCGCGTCTCGCCTGTCCTGCCGACGACCTGGCGGTAGCGCCACAGCATTGAGACCAAGGATGGCAGCAACATCACCACCATCATCCCGACCCATATGCCGAGGAACGACGCCGCGAAGAGCAGCGGCGAGACGCTGAAGGCTAGCTGGGAAGCTCGCTCGAAAGCGTTGCCTCGTGCGATCTCTGTCCCGCGGTGCGCCACGCTCAGCGCTTGTCGTACTCGTCGTGGCGGCGCCACCAGACACCCGCCTCGTTGCGTCCCTTGGGGGCGCGGTCGAGCCACTGGTACATGCCCCAGAGGCCGTCCAGTCCGCGCGCATAGGTGGAATAGGTGTGGTAGACGACGCCGTCCTCGAGCACGAACGCGCTCATGCCCGGCCTCTCGCGTGTGTACGTGGCCGCGTCGGTTCCGGACATGGCGGCGAAGGTAGTGGGCCCGTCGGGTGTCGAGCGCGAGGGTATCTCGGCGACGGGCCCCTCGCCACGGGGCGGCTGCCGCGCCGTCCCGGGCCGGGAGTTGTATTCGTAACCTCCCTCACGCTGCTGCTCCTCGGTGATCGAGACGTTGAAGTCGAAGTTGAAGTCGCTGCCGTGTGAGGACGCCCAAGGGAACGTCCAGCCCATCCGCCGCTTGAAGGCCTGCAGCTTCGCGAGCGGCGCCCGCGACACCGCCAACAGCGTGACGTCGTGGTTCGCCAGGTGGACGACGAAGCCGTCAAACCCGTCCGCGATCGCCGAGCAGGACGGACACCCCGCCGTATAGTCGGGCCCGAACATGAAGTGGTAGACGAGGAGCTGCGAGCGGCCTCGGAAGAGGTCTGCCAGCGAGGCGCTCCCTTCATCGGTCTCGAATCGGTACTCCTTGTCGACCCGGACCCACGGCAGCTCCTGCCGCCGCCGCGCCAGCTCGTCGCTGCGCCGCGTTAGATCCTTTTCCGCCGCGAGCAGCTCCAGCCGGGCCGCAAGGCGCTCCTCACGTGTTTCGGTCCTGCGTGTCGTCATCGCCCATCACTCCCTTGGTGGTCGTGAGATAGAGTTAGCGACCCGGCATCGGCCGGTGGGAGTGACAAGTGTGGCGGGATTCCGATGGACCCGCTAATCACGGCCGCGGCGCGGGCGCTCGCGGCGGGTGATCCCCCTGCCGCCGTGAACCGAGGCGACCGGCGGCAGGTCGCGTGACCCGCTTTGGCTTCGCCGCCCGCGGCGTTGCGGCAGCACGCCGGGCCGCCTCGAGCGACCGCCGTGCCCAGAGCGCCAGCTCTTCGCGATCGTCATAGAGCCGCTCGGGCAACCGCCAATACGACAACAGCGTGCGCATGCCGCCCTTCGTCGGATATAGGAACGGTCGCGATTCCTCGGTGGCGAAATCGGCGACAATCATGTCATCGGTTTTGAGGTAGACCACCCCATCGACCGCATACCCGAACATAATGCCGTCGGCCAAAATTCCGATGCCGAAGAACATCCGGCGCAGTCTTACCGGCCCGAACGCTGCGAACTGTGCGCGAATGAACTCGGGATCCACAACTCTAGCCAAACATATTTGAAATTTCCCGATCAACCCGCCTGGGTGAGATTGTCGGTCGGGTAGCCGAGGATGGTGGCGACCCGGCCG
>Ga0210410_10002851_pt1 | contig 15403 bp, 19 predicted proteins | sample IncBWC4MmetaG_FD_161058 | JGI IMG/M metagenome (GOLD analysis project Ga0210410, IMG submission 161058) | Forest soil microbial communities from Barre Woods Harvard Forest LTER site, Petersham, Massachusetts, United States - Inc-BW-C-4-M | ecosystem: Environmental > Terrestrial > Soil >... | reverse complement strand
CCAGCTCTCACCGAAGGTGCCTTCGGTACGCGTCAGGGTTAACGTCGTGCTGCTGCCGGGATCGAGCTTTTCGATCCTCTCGTGCAGCAACCGCGTAAAATGCCCGACGCCGCACTGCATCTGCGGGCCCGCGCCAAGAAACAGCGCCCGGTATCGGGGGTCTGACGTCATCGTAGCGCTGCGAAGTTTCCCAAAAACATCCGCGTTAGCCATACAGCGCAGACATTAGCTTCCGGTAAGCGGCCGCAAGCCCTCGGCGGCACCGTTCTTGCCAATCTGATCGCAGGGATTGCCCGGCCGTCTCATTACGGGACATCGGGCGATCAAAGGTTTGGTGGCGACTCCAGGATTTCGGGACAACCGGAATCGCGGTCGCCGCGGCAATGGAACAGGAAGCCAACAGGAGCGCGACAATGACGACCGGCAAGATCTTCAACAAATGGGACCAGACGCATTCCGAATTGTGGAGCCATCAGCCGATCCGGCTCGAGCACGAAATGCACAAGTCGCCGGCGTTCTCGATGGACGATCTCGCCAAGCTGATCGAAGGTTATCCGCGCGAACACTATAGCCTGGTGCAGACCGGCGCCCGCGGCTCCAGCAAGCTGTGGCGCGAGGGCGATATCGGCAATCTCTCGGGGCGCGAAGTGATCGAGGCGATTTCCCGCGGCGGACTGTGGCTCAACATGCGCGATGTCGGCGCGGTCGACAGCCGCTACCGCAAGCTGGTCGACAAGATGTTCGAGGAAATCGTCGCCAAGGTGCCTGGCTTCCAGATGCCGAAAGGCCATCAGGAAAGCATCTTGATCTCGTCACCCGACGCGCAAGTGTATTATCATGCCGACCTGCCGGGACAGAGCCTGGTGCAGATCGCGGGCCGCAAGCGCGTCTATGTCTATCCCAACACCGCGCCGTTCATTACGCCGCAACATCTCGAAGACATCGCGCTGTTCAATGTCGAAGTGGATCTGCCCTACAAGGAATGGTACGACGACCACGCCAAGGTGCTCGACATCGGCCCCGGCCAGATGCTGGGCTGGCAGATGAACGCGCCGCATCGGGTCGAGAACCTCGACACCTTCAGCGTCTCGATGACCATCTCCTACACCAACGAGGAAATCCGGCGTAACGAGATCGTCAACCTCGCCAACGGCATGCTGCGCCATCGCTTCGGCTACACGCCGAAGACGCGCAATCTGCGTGGTCCGTCGTTCTTCGCCAAGGCGGTGATGCAGAAGCTGTTGCGCGACGGCAAATGGGTCAAGCGCGAGCGCAGCGTACGCCGCCCGATCGACTTCCGCCTCGATGCCGCCCAGCCCGGCAAGATCGTCGACCTCCCGAAGGCGGCGTGAGCGGATTGTCCCGACGATGACGGTGCTGGCGGAACATTTGGTAAAGCTGGACGCGCGGCCGAAGACCCGCACGGCCAGCTTCCGCGTCGAACTGGTCCGTGACTGGAAACAGGCCGCGGCGCGCTGGAACGACATCAACCCGTCGACGCCATTCCAGCATCCGCAATGGTGCGAGGCGTGGTATGGGGCCTTTGCCGGTGCCGATGGTGTCGAGCCGTTGATTGCCGTCGTCACCGATGCCGCGAGCGGCGAGCAAGCGGCGTTGCTGCCGCTGATCCGCCGCCGGCACAAGGGCATGCGGATCATCGAATTCGCCGATCTCGATCTCACCGATTACAACGCCCCGATCCTGGGCAATGCGGCACCGCGCGACGCCCGCGCCGCGCGCGCGCTGTGGCGGGATTTACGGGCGGCCTTGCGCAAAATGCCGGGTGGCGCCGATCTGATCCGTCTCCGCAAGGTTCCGGTCGATCTCGGCGGCCCGCCCAATCCGCTGGCGCTGCTCGACGATGCCGGCCCGTGTGCGGCCAACGGCAATGTCGTCACCACCGGCGAGGATTACGACGCCTGGCGCTACACGCTGGAAAAGACCGTGCGCAAGGAACTGGAGCGGAGCTGGCGCGTGTTCACGCGCGACCCGGCCTCAGGCTTCAGCTTCGTCACCGATCATCATGAGGCGTTGCGAATTCTCTCGACGACCGAAGTCCAGCAGGGCACGCGGATGCAAAGCCTCGGCCTCAACTTCATCCTCAACGACGAAACCTGTGCCGCGTTCTACCGCAATCTGGTCCGCGCTGGCGTCGGCAGCGGTTACGCCCTGGTATCGGCGCTCACGGTCGGCGACGAAGTCGTGGCGACGCTGCTCGGCATCCGCAGCGGTTCGCGTTACGTCATGGTTCGCATCAGCAATGCCGGCGACAAATGGTCGAACTGCTCGCCGGGCCGGCTGATCATCGAGCGGACGATGGCAGCGCTGCACAAAGACGGCGTTCGGGAATTCGACTTCTCGACCGGCAATTATGCGTACAAGCGCCGTTTCGGCGTCACGCGGTTGCCGCTGGTCGATGTCAGCGCGGCGTTGGGCTGGCGCGGATTGCCCCACGCGTTGCGCTATCGCACCGCGCGCGAACTGCGCAGATATCCGCGGCTCTCCGCCTTTTTGAAACGCGCGCTTGGCAAACCGGCGTCGCGCGAAGAGAACTGACGTCCGTTGCAAAAGAGTCACGGTCGTGCAGATTTGCCACACTCAGCAGGATTGTGCGGTCGTTCTTCCTGTGTTCGCAAGAGTTCATGATTGTGGCAACCGCGGAGGCGTAAGCTGCTGCTCGGGTCAAGGGCGATAGGTGAGTGCTTCCGTGGGGAGAACCGACATGCCAGCCTATATTCACCATCACGAAGACGCCGAGCCAGCCTTCATTATTTGTCCGGTCTGCGTCGGTCTTCCGATGTACGTCAAGGACGTCGAACCGCATTGGAGCATGGCGAAGATCGACTTCACCTATGAATGCTCCGACTGCGGCACGGAAATCAGGCAGACGGTGACCAAGCCGGAGCTGCAGCACTAAACCTGCCGCACTACGCCGGGCTGGCCCGGCGCGCATTCCAGCGCATCGCGATCCCATTTCGCCGAGATCGCCGCCGCTTCATAAGTGCCTTGCAGGAAATCGAGCAGCGCCTTGTCGGGATCGACGGCGGTACGCGCGGCATCATAGGGCAGGATGAATTCGCCCAGCGCTTCGCTGAAGAACGCCGCGTCCGGCTTCACCTTCGTCGTGCGGAAGCCTGCGGGTTCCGGATAGGCATAGGAATAGAACGCGGGATAGTCGATCGCGCCGCCGCCCGGCCAGAAGCCGGCGCTGCTGACCTCGTGCGAATAGGCTTCGTGTGCCACCGCGTCGGGCAGGTTGGGCACGCCGCCGGGATGGCGCGGCGCGCGCCGTCCGGAAAAGCGCGTTACCGCCAGATCGAAACTGCCCCAGAAGAAATGCACCAGGCTTGCCTTGCCGAGGAAGCCGGTGCGAAACTCCTTGAAGATGCGGTCGCAATTCACGAGGATTTGCAGAAAGCGCGGTACCGCATCCGGGTCGTAGGACGCATGGGCGGTGTCTTGCGAGAACCGGACCGGATCCGGCAATTCATTCGGCATTTCGTCGATGGTGACGGCGATGCCGAGCTCTTTGAGGGCCGCCATCACCGCGGCGTAAAAGCTCGCGACCGACTGCCCCGTCAGCGCGAACTGCCGCTCCGCGCCGTCGCTGGCCGAGATGCGCAAGGCGTGATCGATGAAATCGAAGTCGATCTGGAAGGCGCGCGCGCCGTCCGGAATCGGCGACGTCGTCAGCCCGCGCGGGGTGACATAGAGGGCGACATGCCAGGAATGATTGAGCCAGGGTGACCGCGTCAGCCGGATCTTGCCGACGATCTGGGTCCACAACTGAACCGTCACACAGGTGTCACCCCACGCCGCGGTCGGCAATTCCGGCCACGGGGTTTGCGATATGTTGCTCATGCCTGAACCCCGTGCGCGGTGAACGTGAAGGCATATCGCCTATCACGAATTCCTCACGCGAGCTTCACGATTTGGTGCATTCCGGGCAGCGCCGCGCTCCGCGCGTGGCGCGGAACAGGCTGCGGCACCACCAGCGCCGTGCAATCGCCTGCAGCGGATTGCGCACCAGCTGAGCCATGAAAAGAATTTCAACCATAGCGATGTCCATCGTCCCCGAACGGGAAAAGGGCGGCATTCCCGTCAGAGAATGCCGCCCTTATCGCATCAGCCATGCAGTTTGTTCGCGGTCTCCGCAATCATATGTCCTTGATAGCGCGCGCCAGCGAGCTCGTTTTCGCTCGGCGGGCGGCTGCCGTCGCCGCCGGTGATCGTGGTCGCGCCATAGGGGGCGCCGCCGGTGACTTCGTCGAGCTTCATCTGGCCGGCAAACCCGTAGTTCAGGCCGACGATCGTCATGCCAAAGTGCAACAAGTTGGTGATGATCGAGAACAGCGTGGTCTCCTGGCCGCCGTGCTGGGTGGCGCTCGCGGTGAAGGCGCCGCCGACCTTGCCGTGCAGGGCGCCCTTCATCCAGAGGCCGCCGGCCTGATCGAGGAAATTCGCCATCTGCGAGGACATGCGGCCGAAACGGGTGCCGGTGCCGACGATAATGGCGTCGTAATTGGCGAGATCCTCGATCTTGGCGATCGGCGCCGCCTGATCGACCTTGTAATACGACGCCTTTGCGACATCCGGCGGCACCAGTTCGGGTACGCGCTTGACGTCGACGGTGGCGCCGGTTTTGCGCGCGCCTTCGGCGACGGCATTCGCCATCGTCTCGATGTGACCGTAGGCGGAATAATAGAGGACGAGTACTTTGGCCATGATGGTTCTCCGTTAAGTTTGTAGTGGTTGTTCTTGCGAGATGACATGCGCGGGCTATTGCCCCCGCGCATGAGGGGTGGGGTTGCCTACGCCGCGTCGACCAGCACCAGTTCGGAATCTTCCAGCGCGGTGATCCTGAGCTTGGCTTCACCGCGGATCGCGGCACCATCGCGGGCGTTGACGCGGACGCCGTTGACCTCGATGCTGCCCGCCGCCGGGACCAGATAGAGGTTGCGGGTTTTCCCCGGCGCGTATTCCGCGCTCTCGCCGGCCTTCAGCGTGGTGGCGAGCACCCGCGCATCTGCCCGGATCGGCAGCGCGTCCTTGTCGCCGTCGATACCGCTGGCGATGGTGACGAGCTTGCCGGAGCGATCCGACTTCGGGAACGGTTTGGCGCCCCAGGTCGGGTGGCCGCCTTGCGTGGTCGGCTCGATCCAGATCTGGAAGATCTTGGTCTTTGCCGGCTCCAGATTGTATTCGGAATGACGAATGCCGCTGCCGGCGCTCATCACCTGGACATCGCCCGCTTCCGTGCGGCCCTTGTTGCCAAGTGAGTCCTGATGCGTGATCGCGCCTTCGCGGACATAGGTGATGATTTCCATGTTGGCGTGGGGATGGGCGGGAAAGCCTGAGTTCGGCGCGATCTCGTCGTCGTTCCAGACGCGCAAACTGCCGTGGCCCGTGTTGCGGGGGTCATAATGGCTGCCGAACGAGAAGTGATGCTTCGCTTTCAGCCAGCCGTGATCGGCACCGCCGAGTTTCGCAAAGGGTCTGAGTTCGATCATGGGATATTCCTTATCGTTCTGAATTTGTGGGACGCCGGGCGCATTGCGCCCGGCGTCGCAGGTTGTTCGGATCAGGCGCCGAAGCCGCCATCGACATTGAGCACCGTGCCGGTCACGAACGACGCTTCCGGGCTGGTGAGGAACACGACGCCGGCGGCGATCTCTTCCGCGGTACCGAAGCGCTGCAGCGCGTGCTGGGTGCGCTGCGCCTCGGCGAACTCGCGATCGTCGTCCGGATTCATGTCGGTGTTGATCGAGCCGGGCTGCAGCACGTTAATGGTGATGCCGCGCGGTCCGAGGTCGCGCGATGCGCCCTTGGTGTAGCCGACGACCGCGGCCTTGGTGGCGGCGTAGTCGGCAAGACCGGGGAACGAAGCGCGGATCGCGATGCCCGAACCGATAGTGACGATGCGTCCGCCTTCGCCCATCAGCTTCGAGGCCGAGCGGATCGCGGTAATCACGCCGTGGACGTTAATCGCATCCTGGCGCGCCAGCGCCGCGGTGTCGGTATTGGCATCGTCGATCGGTCCGCCGACGGCGACGCCGGCATTGTTGACGAGGATGTCGAGCCGTCCGAAATCCTTTGCGACGTCCTTGACCAGTTGATCGACTTCAGCGGACGAAGCCTGGTCGGCCTTGTAGGCACGGGACTTGACGCCGCTGGCCCGCAATTCCGCACCCACCGCTTCGGCCTTGTCGGGGGAGGAGACATAGCTGATGGCGACGTTGGCGCCTTCATTGGCCAGCGCCCGGGCGCTCGCCGCGCCGATGCCGCGCGAACCGCCGGTGACGAGGGCAACCTTGCCTGAAAGCTTCCTGGTCACGGGATTTCTCCGTTACGTGAATTCCGATAACGGTTGGATATGCCTCCCGCTGTAGTATATAAATCGAAACTATTGAAACTCATTGTTTCCAAAAAGGCCCCATGATGGCAAAACTCCCTGACTTTGAAGGCCTCGCGATTTTCGCAAAAGTCGTGGAATTGCGGTCGTTTGCGGCGGCCGCCACCGAGCTTGCGCTGTCCAAGGCCACGGTCTCGAAAGCGGTCAGCCGGCTCGAGGAGCGGCTCGGTGCGCGGCTGTTCAACCGCACCTCGCGGCGGCTCGCGCTGACCGATGCCGGGCAAAAACTGTCGGAGCGTGCGACGCGCCTGCTCGCCGACGGCGAGGCGGCGGAGCACGAGGCCCTGTCGCAATCGATGGCGCCGCGCGGGCTGGTGCGGCTCGCGGTGCCGATGACCTTCGGGGTCAAGGCGGTGGCGCCGCTGTTGCCGGAGTTTTTGGCCGCCTATCCCGAGGTCTCGATCGATCTGCATTTGAGCGACGCGACGGTCGATCTGATCGGCGAAGGCTTTGATGCGGGCCTGCGCATCGCGCGGCTGCCGGACTCTTCCCTGATCGCGCGGCGGCTCTGCGCGACGCCGCGCTACACGGTAGCGGCGCCGTCCTACCTGAAACGGCATGGCCGGCCGACGCATCCGATGCATCTCGCGCAGCACAAATGCTTCGGCTACGCCTATCTCTCGACGGCCGGCGTCTGGCACTACACCAACGCATCAGGCGAACAGGCCAGCGTGCGGCCGGCTGGCCAATTGCGTGTCAACAACGGCGAAGCGCTGTTGCCGTCGGTGCTCGCCGGGCTCGGCATCGCCGACCTGCCTGACTTCATCGTCGGCGACGCGATTGCGTCAGGCGAGGTCGAAGTGATCCTGAAGGGCTGGAAGCAGCCGGAGGGAGCCGTGCATCTGGTGACGCCTCCCGGCGGCCCGCGCCCCGCGCGCGTCGAGGTGCTGGCGGATTTTCTGGCGAAGCATTTTGCGCAGGGGAAGAAGAGCTAAGGCGCGGGGTAGCTTCGCAGGGTGGGCATAGTGCAAGCGTGCCCACCATTTTTCTGCATCCGCTGATAGAGAATGGTGGGCACGGCGCGAAGAGCGCCTTTGCCCACCCTGCGGATTTCGAGATAGGCTACCCTCAACAAACCAAAACAAAACTGCCTTGGGGGAGAAACTGCCGATGAACCGCCGCGAACTCTTGAAAGTTGCCACGGCGTTGCCGCTGGCGCACACCGCGCTCTTGAATGGCGCTTTCGCGCAGACTCCCTATCCCTCGCGCAACATCACCATGATCGTGCCGTTTCCTGCCGGCGGCCAGGCCGATCTCGCGGCGCGGCCGGTGGCGCTGGCGCTGGAGCGGATTCTCGGCAAGCCTTGCATCGTCGACAACCGCGCCGGCGGCGCCGGCGGATCGATCGGCAATGCGCAGGCCGCGCGCGCCGATGCCGACGGCTACACGCTATTGATGACGCTGTCGTCGCTGGCGGTGCTGCCCGAAGCCGACCGGCTGTTCGACCGTCCGGTCGCCTACGAAGTCTCGCAATTCGCACCGGTCGCGCGCGTGCTGGCTGATCCGACGCTGCTCGCGGTGCCGGCCTCGGCGCCGTGGAAGACGCTGCAGGATCTGGTCGACGACGCCAAAAAGCGTCCGGGACAAATTCCCTACGGCTCGTCCGGTCCCTACGGCACGCTGCATGTCGCGATGGAAATGTTCGCGGCCAGCGCCGGCATCAAATTGCTGCACGTGCCGTTTCGCGGCGCAGGTCCCGCGCTGACCGCGTTGCTTAGCGGCACGGTGCAGGCGCTGGCCTCGGCGCCGGGCACGCTGAAGCAGCAGGTCGACGACGGCAAGATGCGCGTGCTGGCGAACTGGGGCGCCGAACGGATCCCGAGCTTCCCCGACCTGCCCACGTTCAAGGAGCTCGGCTACCGGGATGTCGAGTTCTACATCTGGGCCGGATTGTTCGCACAGAGCGCCTTGCCGGCGCCGATCATGATGCGGTTGCGCGAAGCGATGGCGCAGGCGGTGAAGGCGCCGGAGGTAACAAAAACCTTCGAGACCGCAGGCAGCCCGGTCGCTTACCTTGACGCGCCGGAATTTTCAAGATTCGTCGCCGAGGACTCTGCGCGGCTGATCGCAGCGGTGAAAAAGATCGGCAAGGTGGAGTAGGGGGGACATGGCTTCACATTTATTTGTGCGCCGCGAACCTTGCCCGGCCTCATTCGATTGACAGGGTTGAAACCATTCCACCGCCACCGCGTGGAACTTGCGCGTCAACTGGATTCGAAGAAGGGAACCCCGGCATGAAGATGCAGCGGATCGTCCTGAGCCTCCTGGTATCGATCGGCGGTGGAATGGCCGCTCAAAATCCGGCGTTTTCGGAAGAGTATCGCGGAACCTGGGAACAGCAGATGGCCTGCACCCCCGACGTCTGGCGTCTCTGCGGCGATCAGATCCCGGACGTCAACCGCATCGTGAGCTGTTTGCGGCAGAATACGCCGCAGCTATCGAATAATTGCCGCGCGGTGTTCGAATCGAACGCCAGCGCGCAGCAGCCGACACCGCCACGTGTGCCCCAACAACAGCCACGCGCGCGCGCCGCTCAGCCGCACCCGGTGCAACCTTCGCCTTCTGACGATGACGAGTAGGCCGGCGCTTCGCGTTCGGGTCTGTGCGCGCAGACGTCGACCCATTCGGCTGATGTCAGTTCCGCCAGCCGCGCCGGCGTGATTTTTACCGCGCTATGGGTCGATCCCGCGGCCGGCACCACGACATCGAACGCCCGCAGCGACACGTCGCAATAGACCGGCAGCGGCGCCTTCAGTCCGAACGGACAGACGCCGCCGACCTCGTGGCCGGTGATCTCGGCGACCTCGTCGAGGCCGAGCATCTTTGGCTTGCCGCCGAACAGCGCCTTCACCTTCTTGTTGTCCATCCGTGACGTGCCGGCGGCGACAATCAGCACGACGCGTTCGCCGATCCGCAGGCTCAGCGTCTTTGCGATCCTGGCCGGCTCGACGCCATAGGCCTCGGCCGCCAGCACCACGGTAGCGGAACTCGTGGCCGATTCGATCACGGAGATTTCGGGCGCCTTCTCGGCGAAGAAGGCGCGAACGGACTCAAGACTCATGCTTCAGGACCTCAGGGCAATCAGACCGGGCAATTCGGACAGCGCGCGGATGCGGTAATCGGGCTCGAGCCCGATCTCGTCCATCTGGGTGCGGATCGCCTTGAACATCGTGAGCGGGGCGACGGCCTCGCTCTCGATGCAAGCCAGCGCCATGGCTTCCGGCGTCACCCGCTCGATCCAGGCGACGTTCAGGCCAAAGGCCTTGGCGCCGCAGGCATCCCAGGGGTTGGAGGATATGAACAGCACGTCCGAGGGCGGGATATCGAGGGTGGATTCGATCAGCGTGTAAGCGTCCGGACTAGGCTTGAAGATTCTTTTCGCGTCAACGCTGATGGTCGCATCGAGCACGCTCTCAAGCCCGCTGTTCTTCACCAGCGCGTTGAGCATGTCGGGGCTGCCGTTGGAGAGAATCGCGAGCTTGTTGGGCTTCATCGCCGTGAGCGAAGCCAGCGCGTCGGGATAAAGATCCAGATGCAGGTATTTGTCCATGATGCGTTCGAACGCGCCGGCGTCGTATTTCAGCCCGAGGCATCGCAAAGTGTAGGCGAGCGACTCCCGCGTCACGACCGCGAAATCCTCATAGCGCCGCATCAGCGAACGCAGCCAGGTATATTCGAGCTGCTTGATGCGCCAGATCTGGGTGATGATGTCGCCGTAGCCGGGAAATTCTTGTTCGGTGACGGCGGCGACCGACTGGATGTCGTAAAGCGTGCCATAGGCGTCGAACACGACAGCTTTGATGCTCACTTCGCTGACCTCACTTTTCTGCTATTTTCGGACCGATCGTGGCGTCGAGAAATTCGTGGAGCGCCGCGATCGATTGATCGGTCGCCGATTGGTTGAACTCGTGGTGGTGCCCCGCGAGGTTTGTCGTGGTCTTGAGGTTGGGCGCGTCGAAGGCGTGGTAGGCGCCGGGATAGACGATAAGCCTGATCGGAACACCCTTGGCCGGCCGCCGTGATATTCCCATATCGTCGCGGCCATCGACCATGTCGCGGCAGGCTGCCGCGGGGTTCAGGTCATCGCGCTCACCGATCAGGATCAGGGTGGGAACGGTCACATCGCCCCTAAACGGGCCGCAGGGCGGATAAAAAGCGATCGCAGCCCGGAATTTGTTTGGCGAAGTTTGTTCGATGGCGCCATGTTCGACCGACATCAGGGCCACTCGCCCGCCTTGCGCAAAACCCAGCACGGCAATGCGAGCCGGATCGACGAATGGCGCGCGCACCAGAAAGGTCAGGGCGCGGTAGGCGTCCGTGGCCAGATCGAGCGGAGCGCTGTCGTCGCAGTTCTTGATGCCGCGCGGACCGAAACTGTCCACGGTGAGCGTCACATAGCCCCAGGACGCGATCCGCTTTCCCCAGCGTTCGTCGAGCCGGGCCCAATTTCCGTTGCAACTATGCAGCAGCACGACGGCGGGCGAGGGGCTCGTAGTGCCGGCCTGCCTCAAATAACCCTGGAGCGGATGTGGGCTGGCAAGCGGGCTCTCTATTTCGACGACGACCGGGGAGGATTCAGCCGCAACGCAACCGGCCGCATTTCCGGTCAGGAATGCGGCGACCAAGGCCGCGGCTTTTGCGAAGTTCGTCACAGATCACGATCCGCTCAACAGCCGGCCGGTGATGCAACGTCGCTTATATACCCAAAATCCGGCGCGCGTTGGCCTTCAATACCTTCGGCCGGATCTCGTCACGGATGTCGAGCTTGGCAAAATCCGCCAGCCAGCGGTCCGGCGTGATCACCGGCCAGTCCGAGCCGAACAGCATCTTGTCCTGCAGGATCGAGTTGATATAACGCACGAGGATCGGCGGGAAATATTTCGGCGACCAGCCGGAGAGGTCGATATAGACGTTCGGCTTGTGGGTCGCGACCGACAGCGCCTCTTCCTGCCAGGGAAAGGACGGATGCGCGAGGATGATCTTCAGATCCGGGAAATCCGCCGCGACGTCGTCCATGTACATCGGGTTGGAATATTTCAGGCGCATCCCCATGCCGCCGGGCATGCCTGAGCCGACGCCGGTCTGGCCGGTGTGGAACAGCGCGATCGCGCCGGCGTCGTTGATGGCTTCATAGAGTGGATAGGCCAGGCGGTCGTTCGGATAAAAGCCCTGCATGGTCGGATGGAATTTGAAGCCGCGGACGCCGTATTCCTCGATCAGCTTGCGCGCCTCGCGCACGCCCAATTTGCCCTTGTGCGGATCGATGCTGACGAAGGGGATCAGGACGTCGAGATTTTCGGAAGCTACTTCCAGCATCTCGTAATTGTTGTAGCGGCGGAAGCCGGTCTCGCGCTCGGCATCGACCGGGAAGATCACGGCGGCGATCTTCTTGGAGCGGTAATAGGCCGCGGTTTCCGGCACCGTCGGCGGATGCTTGTGCGGCGACTTGAAGTAATCGGCCATCTGCGCCTGGAAATCATCATAGCCGTCGTCGCCATGCATGCCGCAGGGCTCTTCGGCGTGGGTGTGGATGTCGATCGCCACGACGTCCTCGATATCGGGCAGCTTCAGCTTGGGCATTTTTCGGGGTTCCCGGCGGCTTGATTTTGCGGTTTGGCAAATTGATTATACTATATAACAAATTTCGCAAGGCGGCAGAAGCAAAACCGCGGGATCAAGGAGGATGCGATGGCGCAGGCAGAGGCCTTCGAGACCGATTTCTGGAAAGACGCCAATCTTCGAAAAGTCTGGGACGACATCGTTCCCGGCGAGCCGCGCAAGACCATTCCCTACACGCTGACGCGGGACGCGATCGCGCTGTACTGCAAATCGGTCGGCGAAACCCATCCGATCTATTTCGACGAGGCTTACGCCAAGACCACGCGTTATGGCGGGCTGATCGCGCCGCCGTCGATTCATATTCTCTTGATGTTTTCCTGCACGCCGGCGGACGACTGGATGCGCTCTCCGGGCACCGTCAATGCCGGGCAGTCCTGGAGCTACAACATCCCGGCGCGACCGGGCGACGTCATCACCTTGCAGGCCCGCGCGCTCGATAAATTCATCAAGCGCGAGCGGTTGTTCGTGGTGCACGACAACGTCTTCTTCAACCAGCATGGCGAGGTGATCTGCTCCGGTCGCGGCCAGACCATCCGGCCCGAGTGAACTTCAATCAGAGGGGAGGGGATCATGACGACCACATTCGAAGACCTGAACGCGGGCGACGCCATCGACGGACCGACATTCGCGGTCTCCCGCGAATCGATCCGGCTGTTCTGCGATGCCTCGCTCGATTACAACCCGCTGCATCTCGACGACGACTACATGAAGGGCAGCTTCGGCAAGACCAATTTCGGCGGCATCATCATGCACGGCATGAATAGTTTCGGGCTGATCTCGCGGATGCTGACCGACTGGGCCTATCCGCGCGGCGCGATCCACCGCCGCCTGGAGACGCGATGGGTCAAGCCGGTGCGGCCCGGCGACACTATCCAACCCCTGGGCATCGTGAAATCGAAGCAGGTGACGAAAAATTCGCGCTGGGTGCTGATCGACGTCCTGGTGCGCAACCAGAACGACGAGAAGGTCGCTACCGGCGAGGCGATGGTCGAATTCCCGCTGGATACGGCGGCATGACCCTCACTCGGCCGGGACGCCGGTCGATCCGCGTGTCGTCCGCCTGCCGCCCTTGGGGCGCCCGGCAAGATGCGCATTCGGCGCCACCACGTCGGTGGCAAGGCCAAGCCGCGCCAATACGCGGATGGTCAGCCAGGTGTTGTCGATCTCCCACCAGCGATGACCGTGGCGGGCCGAGCGCGGGTCGGCGTGATGGTTGTTGCCGGGGAGCGGTCGTCATACGGGAGGTCAGTTCCGTTTGGGGGAGGCGTGGTCGTCGGGTCGACCGACGTGATTCCTCTTATGCGGGTCGGGCCTGCGCCCGGGTGCAAAATCTGAGGCTAATTGACGCTGTTTCCCGGCGAAAACGCTGGAGAATCAGTTTCCTGACGGCCGGACAAGGCAACCTGGGGGCTTTGCGAGTGGTTCATTGACATTCGGCCATGCGATGGCTTAGAAACCGCTCATCCCGGGCGGATCGCCGCTGGCGGGAGTAATCCCATTTTGCCACATTCGGGCATCAACACGGTTCGGCCTCCAACACGGCCTTTCAAAGCATCAGGATTGTCCCATGAAGGTCCGTAACTCGCTGAAATCGCTGCGCGGCCGCCACCGCAACAACCGTCTGGTCCGCCGCAAGGGCCGGGTTTATGTGATCAACAAGGTGCAGCGCCGCTTCAAGGCCCGTCAGGGCTGAGCTCCCGTTTCGGGAATCGCGCGCCACCGCCTCGCTTCACAGGTCTTTGACGACGTGCTGCTTTGCGGCGCGTTTTTCTGCGTCTAGACTTCCGGCATGGCTTTTCGATTCCCGCGTGCATGGAACTGCAGGATTGCGATCCTCGCTGCGGCGATGATTGCCGCGCCCGCCGTGGCGTCCGCCCAGGACGATCCAAGGGTCATCCCGCCGCCCAAGCAGCAAAAGAAGTTGCCGGAAGCGCCGAGCAAGCTGCCCAACGTCGGCGCCGATCGCCTGCGCGGTCTGGATTTCCTGTTCGGCGCGCTCAAGGCCGCACCGGACGAGACCAGCGCCAAGCATGTCGAGGCCCGGATCTGGGCGCTGTGGCTGCAGACCCCGAGCGATACCGCGGCCCTGTTGATGGTGCGCGCCAAGGCGGCGATGGACGCCCAGCAGATGGATGTCGCGCTAAAACTGCTGGATGCCGTCGTCAAACTGCGTCCCGATTATATCGAGGCCTGGAATCGGCGTGCGACGCTTTACTACCTCAGGAACGACTACACCCATTCGCTCGAGGACATCGAGCAGGTGCTGAGCCGCGAACCCCGTCATTTCGGGGCGCTGGCCGGGCTCGGCATGATCATGCAGGATATCGGCGACGACAAGCGCGCGCTCGATGCCTTCCGCAAGGCGCTGGCGGTCAATCCGCACCTCGAAAAAGTGCCGGAGCTGGTCAAGACGCTCAGCGAAAAGGTCGAAGGCCGCGATATCTAGCACACGGCTTTCGCGACAGATCGTGCCCAAATCAATCGACGCACGAAGCGCGTGGTTAACCAGGAATTGAGACGACCGATTGTGAGCGAGAAACGTTCTCGCTATCGCGCCTGTGTTCGCTGTGAATAGCGTGCAGGAGCGAAGCCATGAAATCATTAAATCATTGCTGCCCGCCGGCGCGATGATCGTCGCGACCGGTGCAACCTCATTTGCGGACGGGTTCTATTGGGTGGTCGGCAATCGCGCGACCAGCAAATGCGGAAGCCAGGCTCGCACGCTCGACCATCGGCGTCTGCCCGAAGGATGATCCTGCCGCCGAGAAAGACGGCGGGTCATAGCGCGAACCGGTCCGCGGGAAGAACGCGACAAGCCGCAATCCAGGCCGAACCTTGCCAGGACAGAGCCTTGCTAGTGCAGAAGCTTGCTGCCGCCGGTCAATTCGCCCCGGGCGGCGGCGTAGAGCTCCGCGAGTTCGGCCTCGAGATGCTCGTTGACCAGCAGCAGCGCCTTCAGTGCGCCGCGGAGGTCGCCGTTGCAGGCCGCCACGATCTGGTCGATGGCTGTTTCGTTGGGGTCGGTGATCATTGCAAGTCCTCCGATGGTACCATGGAACAATGTTTGGCCTCCGCCCGCGTTCCTGTGGATTTTGGGTACAGGTTCGGCATCAACCGCCCCCGATCAGGCACGCCGTCCCGTGGCGAAAGTGCTAATGCGATCGTATAAAAGAGGCGATGACGCCCGTATGACCCCGCTATCCACAGGGTTGGCCGGTCTGTGGAAAACTCTTCGGCGCGTGGTCCAGGGGAATCGGGTGAAGGATTTCATGCGGCGATGAGGCTGGCGAGATACTCGTCGTCCCATCCTGCGGTTTTGCGCCGGAGGCGGATGGAATCCTTGCCTGGGGCCTTTCGGGTGAGATTGTAGGC
>Ga0210410_10002848_pt1 | contig 15421 bp, 10 predicted proteins | sample IncBWC4MmetaG_FD_161058 | JGI IMG/M metagenome (GOLD analysis project Ga0210410, IMG submission 161058) | Forest soil microbial communities from Barre Woods Harvard Forest LTER site, Petersham, Massachusetts, United States - Inc-BW-C-4-M | ecosystem: Environmental > Terrestrial > Soil >... | reverse complement strand
CGAATAAAGCAGAATCACAGTCAGCGCCACGGGGGAGAGCCAGAGAGCCAACCGATTCAGTTGCGACGCGGCTACGATGAAGACCGCGCTTGAGATAACCACGAACGTCGTCACAAAAGCCGGGCTGAGAGTTCCGGCAGGCAGCGCCCTAGTACGCGTGCGCGGATTCGCACCATCGATCGAGGCGTCAGCCAGCCGGTTGAATGCCATCGCCCCGGAACGGGCCGCCACCATGGCTACGACGATCCAAACCAACTGGTGCAACGATGGAAAGCCTCCCGCGGCCAACATCGCTCCACACAGCGCAAATGGCAGGGCGAAGACAGAGTGCTCCCACTTAATCATCTCCAGCGTCGTGCGCAGATCGTGCAGAATGGTCACGGAATTATTGTAAATGCTCGTCGCTCACGCCACTCAGCAGCGGCACGAAGCGGCACAACTCGCGCAGCGAAATCCGGGCCTCGCCATCTTTCTTCTCGATCAATCGCAACTGCTGTGACTCCTGTGAACCGACCGGGATAATCATTCTTCCGCCTTCGCCAAGCTGCGCCAGAAGCGGCGCAGGCACCTCGGTCCCCGCAGCCGACACGATGATGGCGTCGTACGGCCCATGCTCCGGAAGGCCCAGGGTTCCGTCTCCCAGTACTACGTGCGCGCTCTCGTAGCCCAGCGACTTCAAGACGCGCCCGGATTCCCTCGCCAGCAAGGCGTGGCGCTCGATCGAATAAACTTCCGCCGTCAACTCAGCCAGCAAGGCGGTTACGTATCCCGATCCGGTCCCGACCTCGAGCGCGCGACCCGCAGGATTCGGTTGAACTGCCTCCAGCATCAGCGCGACGATGTAGGGCTGAGAAATCGTCTGCCCTTCGCCAATGGGCAGAGGATAATCTTCATAGGCCTGCGCGCGATACTGCTCGGCAACGAATTCATGCCGCGGCACGCGCAGCATCGCATCGAGTACGCGCTGATCGCGAATTCCCCGCGCGCGCAACTGACTCTCCACCATGGCCGCGCGCTGGGATTGGTAGAATTCAGTTAGCTCGGGAATGGCCATTTCGATGGACCGCACTGGGCGCTCCATTTCTTTCGTCTTTTATGTGAACTCGGGATAACGTTCGGCCTATTTCTTGCGCCGTCGAATTCTTACATCGAAGCTGACCACACCATTCTGATCCCGCGTGCCCACGGCCGAAATGTTCCGGTTGAAATAATATTCCCCCTGAATGATCTGTTGCGAACTCTGCGAGACGTTGGTGCTGTAGGTGAGGGTGATGTTGTTGGCAAACTGCTGTTCGATCGTGACCTGTGGCCCGCGCGCGGTCGGATTGGTTTCCGTCGTAAGCCCCTGCGGATCGATCTTGATGCGGCTGACTCCAAACAGCTTCTGCATGCGGCTGCTCACAGTCGAATTGATGGCCTGATTGATAATGAGCGCAGTCGCCTCATCGGAGAACACGCCCTGTCCGGATTGCTGCTGCAGTTGCTCGGATTCTTCACTGGTGCGCCCCAGCGCCAGCAGCGCAATGATGTCCGACTTCGGCAGAGGAGGCTCCGAGCGATAATTCACGGCCAGACGATCCGGCGTGCCGGTGACGGTGACGTCGAGGTCGTAGTTGCGAACATGGGTCGTGGCTTGCAGGTTGACCTGCGGTTCGATCGCCACAGGATTTGCGAAGGTGATGTCGCCGCGCTCCAGCCGGAACTTAATGCCGTTAAAAGTAGCATCGCCTTCGAGAATATCGGCTCGCCCTAGAACGCTCGGCCGCGCCACCGACCCGCGCAGCTTCAGGTCGGCGTCTCCGGAGAGCCTCGCCACAGCGGTTTTCATCTGCAACTCCGGTGAAGTGCGCACGGCGATGTCGAGCTTGACGCCATACAACGGAGAATTCGCAGGCGCAATCGATACGGCCTGCCGGCTGCGTTCGAGATACGATCCAAAGTCGAAACCCGGCATCACCGCCAGTTTCGTGACCAGTATGTCGCCCGAAATTGTCGAGGACGATTTCGTTCCCACCCAATGCAATTCTTCGTTGGCCGTGGAACTCACTCCGGGTGGGTAGCGGAGGCGCACATCTTTGCCCACGGCGGTGAGATTGAAACTAAGTTGACGGTTGTAGGTAGTCGCGTCGCCCTTAAGGTCGAGCGTTCCCCCGCCGGTGCGCGCACTTAATTTGTCGATGTGAACATGATCGCGAGTGAAAGTCAGCGATCCGTTCATCTCGCTGAAGCCGCTCGGCAGGCCGGCATAAGTCATCGCGCCGTTCAGTACACGGATGCTGCCTTGTGGCTGAGGCTCGTTCCAGGTTCCACCCACACTCACATTCACCGACATGGCGCCCGTGGCCGCCAGGTCGGGATCGAGACCGTCCAGCAGCTTCAGATCGATCTGCCCATCTGCGGTGAGATCGAGATCATTCGCGCCTGCAAAGTTGATCGAGCCGTGGCCGCGCAGATCGGTTCCTTCTCCTACCATGTGGGCTTCATCGATATGAAGAACCTGTTGCCCATAAATGAAGCGGACCGAACCCTGATTGTGCAACTTGGCGTATTCGACGTCGAGGTCAACATTGGCGAGATCCCCAGTCAGCGTCCACTGCTTCGGGTCGCGCAAGGGGCCTTGCAAAATCACCGTACCTCCGACCGCGGAATGCCCGGTGAGTTGCGACCCGAGGTAAGACTTCCAGAGCGCATCCAGATCGACGTGATCCATGCGGGCTGAAACCACCGCGGGATAATCGTCATGCATTTGCATGTTGCCTTCTAAAGACAACGAGCCGCGCGGAAAATCAGAATGCCCGGTCAAGCGCAAATCTCCATGCTGGGTTTCGAATTGAAGATCCAACCCTCCGGCAAGTTCCTGATCGAACGTCAACTCGCGCACATGTATGCCGGCGTTGAGCACAGGTGCGTCAAGGCTTCCGGAACCCTGCAGGGTGAAATCCGCGCGGCCGCCCACAGCCAGAGAATCCAGATGAATCTGCCGTAGCCGCTCGAGGTCGAAATTGTTTCCGATGAGATCGAGTTTAAATTCGCGCGTAGCGGGACGATACGCCGCGCTGCCGGAGACGGAAGCGTCCTGATGGATGAGTTTAATGTTGCTGAGCGCAGTCTCGCCGCCGGCAACGTGCAAATCGGCGTCGAACCTGGCGACATCTTCACCATAGACGGAGGCATTCGCGGCGTGAATCTGACCTGTCACTTGCGGATCGCTTCGCGTGCCAGCAACCTGCAATGCGACGTCCGCGACGCCCGTCACCGGATAATCGAAGCCAGCCAGAGCCGCGGTCGATGCGACATCTACGTGATGCAGATTAACGTGTGCCGTGAGTGGACTGCTGGCCAGCAGTTGTCCGTTTTGCAACGAGGCGGCGGCCTCAAAGTCGGCGCTGGTTTGTCCCCGCTGTAAAGTTCCGCCGCTCAGCGTCAGGTTGTGTGGTGAAATTTGAAGGCTCACCTGCAGCGAATCCCAATTCACTTGCTGCTCCGCGGTGCGCGAGGTTGCCGGAACGGTGAAATCGAAATCCTCCGCCGCCAGAGTGCCGGCGAGCAAGGGACTCTCAGGCGACCCGCTGGCCACTCCGGTAAACGTGGCGCTGCCATTTACCTTGAAGGGCACCTCGGGAGCGGCGTGCGTCGCGGCAATTAACGGCCGCCATTCATCCAGATTGGAAGTCGTAAATGAAACATGCAATATCGAAGACGCGGCAAGAACGCCCGCCGCTTGCATGCGCGATGCCGGAGTGCTCAAATTAAATTCTGGAAGTTCCAGGCTTTCGCCCGCGCGCCGATACGTTCCCCGCGCATGAGCGGTGATGGGCAGTTCGCCCGCGGCCACCCGCGCCGGAGGAACAACTTCAATCACGAATGGCATCTCCGCGTTCTGCGCAGATCCACTCCAGTGGGCGTCGACAGTCCCGCCACCGGATCCCACCGGGCGAAAGCGCCCCAGCGGATGTCCGACCGCATTCGCGGCTTCAACTACGTCTGCGGCGGAAATATCGCGCAGACGTAAGTGCACCACTCCGGTTTGGATCTGCGGCACCTTCGCCTTGACCGCGTTCTTCGAGCGTGGACGGGCCGCCGTAACTACGGCGATGTCTTCGCGTCCTGCCGGCTTCCCCGGGCGCAATTTATTCGCGACGGCAGGCGGCGCGCTGTGCAGCCAATTGTCCACTTGCGCGTCCCCGGCAAAACTTCCCCCGAACACCTTGCCTTGCAGCCTGGTGAGTTTTACCTCCAGATCGGTCACCGAATATTCTGAGGTCGCATTAAACTTCTTCAGCGCGACATGGCTTCCCTGCCATCCCAGATCGCGGAGCTCGGCCGTTCCAGCGGTGGCGAACTGCTCCACCGACCACGAACCCTTTCCTCTAAACTCGGCAACGCCTTCGCGCACATCGTTGCGGCGGGCGATCGCCGCCGCCTCGCCCATATCGATGATCGCGTCATAACTGGCTTCAAGGTGCGGATTGCGGAAGTCGCTGATGCGTCCGCTGGCCTCCGCACGCGACCGGCCGGAGCTCCACTTTAACGACTTCAGTTCAGCTGCGTCGGTGCCTAAACTGAAATCAGCTTCGGTCATCCATGAGAACGGGCGATAGTCGTAAAGGTTCGTGTCCACCTTGCCCAGTGTGGTGTGGCCTTCGTAGCGACGATGCAGGAACGAGTAATCCATCTGCAGGCGCGCATCGCGCGCATCGAAATCGAGCGGAATTTTGCGATCCTGCCACAGCAGTTCGCCGTTGTGGACCGAGAGATGATCGATCGACAAACCGAAAAGTTGTTGAACCGCTGCGCGCGCCGAATCCTGGCCTGAACTGCCCATCCGCTGCGCCGCGGGCACATTGGTCGTGCCATCCGCGGCGAACGCGATGTGCACAACCGGATGCTCCAGCACCACGGAATCGAATCCAAAATCGGTGCGCAGAAACGAAATCACTTTCATCTGCGCGATTAGACGGTCGGCATGGGCCAGCGGCACGTCTGTTGCAGCTTCGCGCCCATGTACGGTGATGTTGCGGACCTCAACCTGCATGTGGAATGGGACGGTGTGGAAAGTACCGACTTCCGCGCGGCCACCGGTGATGCGCTCAATCTCAGCGACGACGCGGCGGCGAACCAAGGCCTGGAATGAATCTGTTGTCGTATACAGGATGAGGGCAAGAATGCAAAGCAGACACGCGCTGGCCGCGATCAGCAGGAGTTTCCACAGACGTCGGGGCTTCGGTACAGCTTCCGTCACCGCGTCTGGTCCCCGTCGGGGGCCAACTCAGGGGCGCCAGGGACGTGAACGCTGCTTTCCGAGCGCAACGTCTGCAACCACGACACCAGAAGTTCGCTGACTTTTTCCTCAGTCAGCAATTCGCGAATCCTGGCCGAAACGTCGGCGAGCGGAACCTCTCCCGCGCCAGACTGCTTCAGTTGCGGCACAAACTTTTCGCGATAGTAGGCTTCAATCGACTTGGAGTCGATCTGCACCGTTGGCCGCAAATGCGCATCGACCAGTCGCATCAAGTCGATCTGCTGCTGCACATGAGCCTGCAGATCTTTCTCGTTCAGATGAAATCTTGCCAACACCGCGTGCCAGCCCGCATCCGTCGCTTCCGGATATTGCTTCCGCGCTTCCGCAAGACGCGCCACGGCTTCGGCTTCAGTCGCGGGCTGAAACTCCGCTGCCTTCATCTGTCCGCGTAATAGTTCCTGATCGATTAAGCGGTCGAGCACGGCGCGGCGGTCATCGTCGCTGAACTGCCCCGGGGCATGACCGTTCAGCACAGCCTCATAGCACAGAGCTTCGTCCCAATCGCTCTGGAGAATGACGTGACCGTTGACCGTGGCCACGATCCGATCGATCACCTCTCCCGCGCGCGCCACCGCGGACCAGCCAAGGACCGTCCATAGAGCGGCCATAAGCAATGCCGCCGTCACCAGCCGAGTTATGCGTTCCGTCCTCAAAAAGGCTGACCAATACTGAAAAAAACGTTGAAATGCCGCAAGCGCTGCGCCTCGACCACAGGAAGCCCCGTCACCGGATCCGGAGTCGTACTCACCTGAAAATAGCGGGTCGGATTTAAATTGTACCCAAAATCGAAGCGAAGTGGGCCGATCGGCGTCTTGTAACGCACGCCCAACCCCACCGCGTGCGAAGTGTAATCATAACCCGAGTTATCGAACTGGGTAATGCACGGAGTGTTCGTTGTACTACTGGGCAGGCACAGCGCCGGATTGGCCTGATGCCAGCGTAGCAATCCCTTGAGAGCATCGTGCGGAGCGGTAAACACATTCCCCATATCGTGAAAAACAGCAAAGCCGAACCCCTCCCCCAAATAAGGCAGAGCAACGGGAGGCATACGTAGCTCCACGCTGTTTACGAACACCGCCGTGCCACCGAGCGGAAAGCCGGAATCCGGATCGCGAGGTCCTGCCTGATTTAACCCGAATCCGCGGTGAGAGTTGCCGCCACCGGCAAAGAATTGCTCGGGCAGGGGGATCGTCGTGACAAGCTTGCAGGTCGGCTCACCAGCAGGGTTCAGAGGACACGACCCTGGGGGGAGAATTTTCGTCCCGCCAAAAGGCTGTTGCAGCCCAATGGTCGTGGAGCGGGCAAGAACGAATTGATGCCCGGCTTTCCCTTTCCCTCCGAAAGCTTGATAGGTCGAATTCTGCGCCAGTGCCCGTCCGAAGTCTGCTTCCGAACCAAAGTAACTCGCCGCTGCGAAGGCGTCCAGAGTGAAGTAGTTACCCTTTGTGCTCTCAAGTGGATTATCACGCTTGTCCCGGATGTAGGTGACCCCCGGTCCGCCTACGCGCGCCGGGAGCGACAGCAACGTGATTTCCCCCGGCGAAAAGTTGTCGGCGAAATTGGTGGCCTTCACCCGGCGAAAGTCGAAGCGATAGGTAAGGGAACTCGGCCCCGGGCGAGTCCCAGGCTCGACGCCTGAGTTGCCAATCTGCTGCCGCAGGTCAATTTTGCCTTCGAGCCTCTGCGAGGTGAAGGTCGCGACGTCGAGGCTGTTGTCGTAAAAAATCGTGTAGGCTAACTTGAATTTGTCGCTATCGTACAACTTCGGAATCTGGTAGCTGACCAACCCACGCTGTTGTAGTCGCCCGACGTGCGACTGGAAGGTGAGCGTCTGGTTGCGGCCAAGAAAATTGAGCCGCGTCACATCGAATCCTACTCGCGGGCTCACGCCGGTCGAGCCTCCGGGGGCGTTCGAACCGCCGGGCTGGCCCGTCTGGAATTCCAGTCCGATGCCGTAAGTAAAGGTGTACCGCTTCGCCTCTTCCAACTGCACCAGCACGTTTTTTTGCGGGTCGGTTCCCTCCGGATTTTGCACCGCCGTATCCACCTGGCTGAAAATTCCCAAGTTGTAGAGTCGCGTTTGCGTGTCGATCAGGTCCTGCTGGCTGAGCGGATCTTTTTCATGCACCTGCAGCTCCCGCTGCACCACGTAGTCGCGCGTGTGATCGGTTCCCGCCACCATCACGCGGCCGACGGTAAATCGTTCCCCTTCCTGAATCGTGAACGTCACATCCTCGCGATCCTTGCCGGAGGCCGACGGCTTAGTGGTGATGTCCAGCGTCGCATTCGGAAATCCATGGTTGAAGTAGTAGTTCAGGATCGATTGCCGGTCACTCCCTAGGCTCTGTTCGGAATAAGGCTGTCCCGTCTGCGTGCTCAGTTCGTTCAACTGGCTGAGCGCAACCTGATTCGTGCCCACAATCACCACCTCGCCTACCCGCGTCTGCGGCCCTTCGTCGATTTTCACATGCACGGCCAGTCGGTTGCTCACGCCCTGGTAATTGTCGTCGACTTCGGTCTGAATTTTGACCTGGCGGAATCCATTCGCGCGGTACTGCCCTTCCAGTGTGGCCACGTCGCTCTTCAACAGCGCCTCGCTGTAGCGACCGTGCGATAACAAAGTCGTGGCCGGCTGAATCTGCATGTATGACTTCAGCTTTGCCGTATCCAGAAAATCTTTATTGCCGGTCACTTCGACCAGAGCGAGCTTGTGCACCGGTCCCGGATCGATCTTGTAAATCACTCGCAACGTCGCTGCATCGTTCTGCTTTTGGACCTCGACCTTGGCATCGAAGTGGCCGCGGGTTTGCAGGTAGTCGAGCAAGTTCTGTCGGCCTTCATTGAGCAGGTCGTCATCGAGAGCGTTTTCTTCGAACACCGGGATTTCGCGCTTCATCTCGCCGCGGCTCACGTGATAGCCGTCTGCGTAAATCACCACCACCGGTCCCGGATCGATCTGGAATGTGTAATCGACCGCGTTCGACTCCTTGCGGTAATTCTGTGCCGCGATGGAGACCTGGGCCAGCACGCGGCTCTGTTTCTGAAATCTCTTCCGCAGCCGCTGCAGAGCCCCGCTGACACGGGCCGCGGTCACCGGATCACCGCCCCCCATGTGCGCCATCTCCTGCACTTCGCCCGCAGACAGTCCCGAAGCGCCAGTTACCTTAACCTCGCCCACGTGCGCGCGCTCACCGGGCGTGACGTGAATAATCAAGTCGATCTGCTGTGTCTGTGCGTTTGATGTACTCTCTGCCGTTACCCGGTTGCGGTAGTAGCCGTCTTCCTGCAAAAGCTGGCGGATGTTTTCCAGCGCGCGATCCAGTTTGTCCAGCGTGTACCGTTCGCCCAGCTCAAACTTGGATGCATTGATGATTTGATTCGCGCTCGGGTGTGAGGGTGCACCTTCGACCTCAATTGCTCCCACAAAGAAATTGGCCGAGGTGGAAAAAGTGAGCACGACTCCGTCGCCGGAGGGCGTGACCTCGGCCTGAATATCGGCAAAGCGTCCAGTCGAAAATAAAGCCCGAATGGAGTCGCGGACGCCGTCACGGCTGAGAGGTTCGCCCACCTGCTGGGTCAGCAAGTGCAGAATGTGGTCGCGATCGGCCTCGATCACTCCCGGCAGCACGATGGCCTTTACGATCTTTCCTTCGTATTTGCTCTGCTCGCCGGAAGGATTGGCCTGCTGGATCGATCTGGATGGGCCGTCCGCCCCGGCCGTGGTCACCGGCGCAAGCGTGAGGACGATGATCGCGACCACCAATGACGCGTACAATCTCAGCAAACTTTGTCCTTGGCCCCGATCCCTGTTGATTTGGATGGGGAGTATGGTGACGGATGTTGTATGACAGCACCCGGGTCACGAGCCAACAGGGTGCCCCATGTCTCGCCGTTTTTGCGAGACGTGGGAGCCCATTCGACGCACCCGAACGGGATCGGCGCGTTCTTTACCTCGCGCCGAGAGCGCCGCAATAGTTACACAGCTTTGGCCGCTCAATCCTCGCTCTCAATCCCGCCTCTATAATAAAGGCTTAGTCACTCCAACCTAGGTGACCTCTTTGGCACAGCAAGCCGAAATCCAAAAGAAAGACGCCGCGACAGCCGAGCGCTATTCCCGTCAGATTCTATTTCGCGGCATCGGCGAGGCCGGCCAGCGGCGTCTGGCGGCAACTCGCATGGCCATCGTGGGCTGTGGAGCAACCGGCTCTGCGCTGGCTGGATTGCTGGCTCGCGCCGGAGTCGGCACTCTGCGCATCATTGACCGTGATTACGTAGAAGCCAGCAACTTGCAGCGGCAGTCGTTGTTTGATGAGAGCGATGCGCGAGAGTCGTTGCCCAAGGCCATCGCGGCGGAAAGAAAGATTGCGGCATTCAATTCGCAGATCAAAGTTGAAGCAAAGGTTGACGATCTCGTCCCCGCAAACATTCAAGCGCTGCTTGAGGGGATGGACTTAATCCTCGACGGCACCGACAACTTCGAGACTCGTTACCTGATCAACGACTACGCCGTCGAGCGCTCGATTCCATGGATTTATTCCGCCGCAGTCGGAAGTTATGGCGTGACCCTCAACGTGATCCCAGGAGAAACCGCCTGCCTCGCCTGCATCTTTCCCAATTCGCCGCGCGGCATGGTCGAGACCTGCGAGACCTCCGGGATTCTGAATTCGGCGGTGAATCTGGTGGCATCCATTGCCGCGACGGAAGCGATCAAGTTCGCCGTAGGAGGTAAAGACGCTCCGACATTTCGCCGCACGCTCTTATCTTTCGATGTCTGGACCAACGACCGCGCCGAAATCTCCGCCGCCAAGCCGCGTGCCGGATGTCGCACCTGCGGCGAACGCGACTTCATTCATCTAGCAGGCGAAGGCCGCCCCCACATCACCCTGTGCGGCAGGAATTCCGTGCAAATCCATGAGCGGCAACGGCCCATCGACTTCGTCGAACTGAATCGCCGCCTGCAACCGCACGGCGCAGTCCGCCACAACGACTTCGTCCTGAAATTCTGGCGCGACCCCTACGAAATGACCCTCTTCCCCGACGGTCGGGCGATCATCAAGGGCACGACGGACACCGCCGTGGCGCGCAGCTTGTACGCTCGCTACGTGGGAAGTTGAATACGCTTGGTTAGTCGGCGAATTGATCGAGGGGCATCCAGCGCTGACTTTACTTTCGCACGAAGCTCCGCACCCTGCCCTCGGTTCCGGTAAATCCCCCAGCGATCTGGCCCAAGCGATTGATACAGCATGGGAAGGTGCCTTGGTTCGTTTTGGTTCCGGCGTTGGGATCATCAAACGTCACAAACGAGCCCGACTGGTCTCGCACAAAACCGTGCAAAATGGAGTTCGAGTCCGAATAATAGCCAGTTATGGTTCCAGCGGCATTGATCCCCATTGCGTATGTGCCCTGAGTGTCGCCGGTCCCCGCACCAGGGACATCGAAACTCATGATGTTGCCTTGGGCGTCGCGGTAAAAACCGTGGCGCACCGCATTCCCGTCAGTAGAGTCGACGTGGTAGCCAGTGACGACACCGTTATTGCTGATCGCGACCGCGTAGGTATGGATCGCCCCGGGCGCGTCGAAAGTCTTGATGGCGCCCGAGGGGCTGCGAACAAATCCGTGATCGCCCGTAGCGTCGCTGAAATCACCTACGATCTGCGACGTGGCGTTGATAGCTTCGACGATCGTATACCCGACATTGGGAACAGCAAAGTTCGTGATGTTTCCAGAGACATCGCGAATGAGTCCATCGATCTCCGCGCCTTCGTTGGGCGAATATCCGCCCGCGATGACGCCAGAATTGTTGATACTCATACCCCAGGTCCTTACGGCGCCCGGTGCGATGAACGTCGTGTAATTCCCGTACTGGTCTCGCACAAAGCCGTAAGGCTCGATCGTGCCAGAAGAGTCGAGAGCATTGTATGACCCAGTGACTTGTCCCAAGTCGTTGATCCCGAAGATGAAGGTACCCTCATTCGATTGGGTGCCTGCGTCGGGATCGTCTACGACGGTGACAACGCTAGACAGGTTTCGAATGTAACCGTGGAGAACATTTTGGCTGTCTGTCCAGGTGCCTACGACTGTACCGGCGGCGTTAATTCCCGCAGCATCCGCCCGAATTGCACCGGGCGGGTTGAATGAGGTGATGACTCCAGTGGAGGCGTAAAGCAAAATAGCGGACGCGAGAAACAACAGGATGACAGAGAGAACTACAAACTTGCCAGCGGAGGATAAAGTTCGGGGCATGACTCGCCTCAGGTCAGCGAAGGTGAATTTGGGGGCACCTTGGACGACGCAAGTATACCCCTGATTCCAACAAATAAGCAGGCCCTAGTGTTGCGCGAATCTGCTACTCTTCTCTGCTCTCGATTTCTACGACCTTAATCGCCCGGAACGACTACCAATGCCTGATACCCTACGTCCGCAGCCGTCGGCACTTTACCGCTGGTCCGTTCTCATCTTCATCAGCGTGGCGATGGGCGGGAATTATTACATTTACGACAGCATCAATCCCCTGGAACGAATCTTCATCGATCATCTCGGCTTCTCCGCCACTCAGTTCGGATGGCTCAACGCCAGCTATAGCGTCGCCGCCGTGCTCACCCTGCTGATCGGCGGCATCGTCATCGATCGCATCGGGACCAAGAAAGCGATTACGTCCTTCGCCCTGATTTGCCTGCTCGGCGCACTGCTCACCGCCGCCCGAGGCACTCCCCTAGTGATGATCGCGGGCCGCACCGTGCTTGGACTCGGCGCCGAATCGATGATTGTTGCCGTGACCACGGCACTCGCGAAGTGGTTTCGCGGCAAGGAGTTAAGCTTTGCTTTCGGCATCAACCTCACCATCGCGCGCTTGGCCTCGGTCGCCGCCGATAACTCCCCGACCTGGGCCAACTCGGTTTTCTATCCGCAAGGACCAGCGGGGCCTGCAAGCTGGCGCGGGCCATTGCTCATAGCCGTCGGCGCAGGAGTGCTCAGCGTTCTGACTGCGTGCGTCTATTGGGCGATGGAGAGCCGCGCCGAGGCCCGCTACGAACTCGGCCAGGCCGGATCGGTCGACAAGCTGGAATTTAAAGGAATCCTCCGCTTCGACGGATCCTATTGGCTGGTCGTGGGCCTGTGCTTCACGTTCTATTCCGCGATTTTCCCTTTCCGCACCTTCGCCATTGATTTCTTCACCAACAAGATTCTGTCCGGTCAAGGCGGGGTCGCGGCTTCCGAGGCCATTCGGGTGCTGGCCCACCAAGAAGCCGGATTCTTCAACAGCATGCTTCCCTTCGCGGCCATGATCGCGACGCCGTTGTTCGGCCTGCTGGTCGACCGCGTGGGCAAGCGGGCCTGGTTCATGATGTTCGGCTCGGTTCTGCTGATGCCGGTCTACCTGCTGATGGCCTATACCCACGTTTCGTTATTCCTGCCCGTGGCGTTGATGGGGATCGCCTTCTCGCTGATTCCGGCGGTCATGTGGCCCTCGGTCGCCTATATCGTCGACCAGTCGCGCCTGGGCACGGCCTACGCCCTGATGACGCTCATCCAGCAAATTGGCTTCTTCATCATGAATCTCCTGATTGGCAAGGCCAACGATTATGCCGGCGCGGGACTAGAGAACCCAAGCGGCTATGCTCTTGGGATGTGGATTTTCTCGATTCTCGGGTTTGTAGGGTTGGCCCTGGCAATTGTTCTTCGCATTCGAGAAACTGGACCGAGGGGTCACGGGTTAGAAACAATAAATACGGCCACCGGCGCCGCTTAGATGCCGACAGAAATTACTAATTCCCGGAGATGAAACTCTAATTTCGGTATCCTGCGGACGGCCGGTGGAGGTGATCGATGCAACTTACAGTAGACGCTGGATTTCCAACCGGAAGATTCCGGCGTGCAAGATACGCAGATCGGGATAAGACCTCTGATATTCTGAAGACCAGGGTTACTTTCGGGCCAGCACCATCGTCCGCAAGCCATACAACGGAAAGATAGTTAGCCGCATCCGAAAGAGTGCGGCCGGAAAAAGGTAGCTTGACCGACCCAGAACAGCGACAAGGCAAAGAATTTAACGAAGCAGAGACGATCGAAAAGGCCAAGCAAGGGGAAGCGAGTGCGTTCCAGGCCCTTTACGACCGGCACAAGCGACGTGTGTACTCCCTGTGTTTGCGCATGACGTCAAACACGGCCGAGGCTGAGGATCTGGCTCAAGAGGCCTTCTTGCAGCTCTATCGCAAGATTGGAACGTTTCGCGGCGAGTCGGCATTTTCGACCTGGTTGCATCGCCTGTCCGTGAATGTGGTGTTGATGCATCTAAGGAAGAAGAGCCTGCCGGTAGTTTCGCTGGAAGAGACTACGCAAGCCGGCGAGGACGATACGCCGAAGAAGGATTTCGGCGCCGACGATTTGGCGTTAGCGGGGTCGATTGACCGGCTGCACTTGCGGCGGGCTATTGAGAGTCTGCCTCCCGGCTACCGGATGATTTTTGTGCTGCATGACGTTGAGGGTTACGAGCACAATGAAATCGCAACCATTGTCGGATGCTCGATCGGCAACAGTAAATCGCAGTTGCACAAAGCTCGAATGAAATTGCGGGACCTGCTCAAGACGCACAGAGCCGAAAAGGCCATCAAGTCTTGACAACCAAGTCTTGACAACGGATGAACACTGGCGGTAAGTAACAGCGGTAACCTTGGCAGAGGCATAGCAAGTGCACGCTGAAAGTGAATCGCAGTAGACTGGTGCATCGTAGGCTGGTTCATCGCGTTGGTCAGCGAATGTCTGGGGAGTGCGTAGTATGACTTGCGTCGAGTTGCAAGAGAGTCTGGCGGAAATTGAAGACGCTCGCGGCGGTGAGCAGCGGGCACACCTGAAGTCTTGTCCCGCATGCTTCGCTTTGGTCACGGAACTAAATCTGATCGCTTCCGCGGCGGTCGACCTGCGCGAGACCGACGAACCCAGTCCAAGGGTGTGGAACTCGATCGAAATCGCGTTGCGGCACGAGGGATTGATTCATCCGCCGCGCCCGCGTCATTCGCTCATCCCGGCGTTCGGCAGCCGATGGGAGTGGTCGCGCTGGATGGTTCCGGCAGCGGCTGTGGTATTGCTTTCCGTCGGCCTATTCGTGCGGCAACGCTCCGCCCCCAAGACGATCGCTGAACAAACGCCGCCGCCCGCCTCGGACTTGGCTGTCGTCGGGTTGAATGACGCCGACCTGATGCAGGAAGTCTCGGCCCAACCCGCGGCCATGAGGGCGCAATACGAGGACAATCTTCGCCGCGTGAACGAATACATCCATGATGCCCAGGGTACAGTCGACGAAAATCCGAACGATGACGAAGCTCGCCGTTCGCTCATGGAGGCCTACCAGCAGAAGGCTTTGCTGTTTGAGTTGGCCATGGACCGGTCGTTGCCGTAATTTGGTTCAGCTCAATTTGGTTCAATTCTCGCGGTTCAGTTATCGTGGTTAAGTTGCGATGGAAGCGGCGGGGGCCGCGGGTCAAACCCAACCTGAGGATATTATGACCGGGCGTATTGCGAAGGTAGCTCTGATCAGCGCGATGATCGTGGGAACGTTGGCCGCCGAGAGCCGCAAGGAATATCATTTCAACGTTGGCCCCAAGGCTGGGATTTCGATCAACAATCCCTACGGATCGATTTCGGTGAAGCCCTCCCCCGGCAACACCGTAGTCGTGAATGCGGTTCTGCATTCCGACAAGGTCGAAGTCGATAACAATCAGTCCGGCAATCGCATCGACATCCAATCGCATCTGCTGGCTGGAGCTGACGCCGACTCTGGCCGCGTCGACTATGAAGTGCAGGTACCCGCCGACGCCAGCGTCACCGTGCACTCCAGCACGGGTCCGTTGCGCGCGGAAAAATTGCATGGCGACGTCACCCTGGAAGGCGCTGCCGCGGTGGTGGAAATTCGCGACATGAGCAATGGCCACGTTCACGTTAAAACTGTGAACGGACCGGTTACCCTCACCAATGTCCAGGATGGCCACGTCGAGATTGATTCCCTGAGCGGCGAAATCATCCTCAACCGGGTTAACGGGCAACTGGTTCAGGTCATCTCCACCAGCGGCAACATCACCTATTCCGGCGACTTCGGCGACAGCGGCGAATAACGCCTGACCA
>Ga0210410_10002847_pt1 | contig 15425 bp, 13 predicted proteins | sample IncBWC4MmetaG_FD_161058 | JGI IMG/M metagenome (GOLD analysis project Ga0210410, IMG submission 161058) | Forest soil microbial communities from Barre Woods Harvard Forest LTER site, Petersham, Massachusetts, United States - Inc-BW-C-4-M | ecosystem: Environmental > Terrestrial > Soil >... | reverse complement strand
GTGCCGCCATAGCTCTTAATTCCGGACCAGCATTGACCTTCTCGAAGGGAGACTGGGTATAAGATCCGCAGTACAAGTAGCCAAGCTAGCTTAGTCTGCTCCTCCTGACGATCTGCTCATCTCCGTGATGGCAGACAGCCCAGGTTCTGATAACGGGAAAGAACATGGTTTCGCTACCGGTGGGAACTCATATGAACGTGGGTATCAATTCGAAAACAAAAACGTTCCGTTTATTCACCGCAGCACCAACCCTGCTCACAACCCGCTTGCTCCTCGCCGCGATGTTCGTGTTAGCGAGTACGCTGCCATTAGCAGCTCAGAACGTTGTACTAACCGGAGGGCTCAGCGGACGGATTACAGATCAAAGCGGAGCGGTGGTGCCGGGCGCGTCGGTGGTTGTGCGCAACCTCGCGACCGGGGTGGAGCAATCTGGCGCGACCAACCGTGCGGGACTTTACCGGTTTCCGGTCATCAAGCCGGGCACTTATTCCATCACGGCAGGTCTAAAAGGTTTTCGCGATGTCCAGGCCCTGGCGCGGGTGCTGGTAGGAAACACCACTTCACAGGACATCAAGCTACAGGTGGGAGCCAGCGCAGACACGGTCAAAGTAAGCGGGACAACACCGCTGCTGCGGCCGGAAGAATCCTCCGCCAGCACGGCGCTCGATCGGTCGTTCATCGAGGCATTGCCACTCAACGGACGAAAATACACTGACTTTACCGTGCTCTCGCCGAATACCACCTACGACGGCGACACCGGCCTGGTGAGCATGGCCGGACAACAGGGCGGCGAGGATACAGGGTACGCCAACGGAAACGGTTCCAACGCCTTTACCGTCGACGGAAGCAACGCCACCAACAACTTCTTCGCCGACATTATCGGCCGTTACCGCATTCCGTACCTGTATGGCGAGGACGCAATCCAGGAATTTCAAGTCTCGGTCAGCCCCTACTCGGCGATCTACGGAGGTGGAGCGGGCTTCGTCAACGCCGTGACCCGCTCGGGAAGCAACGCGCTCCATGGGAGTGGGTTCTATTACAACCGGAACTCCGCGACCGGGGCCAACGACGCCCTCGACAAGGCGAACGGGCTTCCCAAGCCGCTGGACGCCTTACAGCAATTCGGCGCCGGAGTAGGTGGGCCGATCCGGCGTGACCGATTATGGTTCTTCGTGGATTATGAACGGCAACTGCGGAACAATCCGATTTCCGTCATCAACCCCTCGTTGGCAACGACGCCAGCGAACTTATCTAATTTCTTGAGTGCAAATTTTGGTGTTCCTGCCGGAACCGTGCTGCCTCCACCCAACGGACCCCTGCCGGTACCGGGTAGCAACACCGGGCCTGATCCGGCCAACCCGGCGTATCTCCAGCAAGTGTCGAACACTCTGCACGCGCTGAACTCCAATCTCGGAACTCGAGCAAGAAAGCGCGACGATCTGGTGACTACGTCCCGCCTGGACTACCAGCCGAATTCCCGCGATACCCTCTTTCTCAGCTTCAATTTAAACCGGTTCGACTCACCTGGAGGTGTCATTACTGATCCGATTGTGGGGAATTATGGGACGGAGACGCTGGCCAACGCTTACGTCCATACCTTTGAAGCCAGTCTGGGATGGACGCACACGTTCTCCTCGCGAGTTCTGAACGAGTTTCACCTGGGCACTTCGCAAGATAACCAGATCTCGACCCCGACTGGTTTGGCGCCAAACACCCCCACCTTGATACTGGATAGTCCAGCGCCTTTCATACTAGGCAATGCTCCTTTCTCGGTGGGAAGGGTCTTTGAAAGGCAGTATTCTCTAGCCGATCGGCTCGACTACGTGATTGGCAGGCACACGTTGCAATTCGGTTTCGATATCAGCCGCGCTTGGGACGCAGACAATAATGATGGTGGCGCCGATCCGAATGCCGCCGTCCAGTTCGGTTCATTCCTCGGCAGTTATGAGTTTTCGAATCTGGAGGCACTGGCGCTCGGCCAATACAACATCTTCAGCCAGACTTCGGGACAACCGACTTTTGCGTTCGCTGTTCCTTACTACGGATTCTACGTGCAAGACTCGTTCCGGGCGCTGCCTCGGCTGACCCTGGAAATGGGTTTGCGGGAGGATTTCCAGGTCTACCCGCAGCCCGCGAAAAATCCGGCGTTCCCACTCACTGTGCAATATCCGAATCAGTTTCTGCGCTTGGCCCCGCGCTTCGGGTTCGCCTGGCAGCCGGCATCGAGGACGGTGGTACGAGGAGGGTTCGGGCAGTTCTACACCAACTTGAATGGCTTGAACTATCGCAACGCGGTGGTCTCGAACGGGCTGGCATCCCAGCAGTCCTCGGTTAGCGCCAGTTACGCTGGAGGTCCGCCCGACCAACAGGCGCCCACGTTCCCCAATATCCTGCCGGCCAATTCTCCTCTATTCGGCGCTTCCCCGAATATTTCCCTGGTTTCTCCCCAGTTTCGCGTGCCCTATATTTTGCAGGCTAGCTTGCAGATTGAGCGCGAGATTTTCGAAAACACAACCATAAGTATCGGCACCATGTGGAATCACGGCCTGCATTTACTTTCCGGCAGCGCCTATGATTTAAACCTCAAGCCGCTGCAAGGGACCACCACGTATGTAATCTGTCCTCCCGCCACAACCGCAGCACCCTGCGGCGGGCCGGCCGTTACGCTGCCCAACATGGACAACGGCCTGCTGGCCGAAGGCCGCGTGAACCCCAAGCTGGGACAGATCAACGAACTGGTCAGCCCCGGGCAAAACTATTACAACTCTTTTTTCGTGCAGTTGCAGCGCCGCATGTCGCGCAGCCTATCATTGCAATTCTCTTATACCTTTGCCAAGAGCATCCAGTTGGATGGGCTGGACTTCAACAATCAGTTTGACTTCAGCAACACCCACGCTCCTTCGCTGTTGGACCAGCGACATCGAATTAGCTTTGCCGGCGTTTACCGGCCCCGCCTGGAAAGACTCGCCGGTTCGGACGCCGGCCGCGCATTGCTCGCGAATTGGAGCCTGAGCAGTGTGATGGAGTTTTCTTCTGGACGTCCGTATGCGGGTTTGTTGAGTCCCGCATGCACCAGTTCGACTCTGTCATTCAGCAATTGCGATGGCGCCAATGGAAACCTGAACGATGCCGCGTTCAACCAAGCCACTGCGAACACCGCAGCCGGCATCAATGGCGGGGGGCCCACCCCCGGGATCGGCCTGAATTCTTTCTACGGCCCGTGGTTGCAGAGGATCGATGTTGGACTAGCCCGCAGTTTTTCCATCGAGGAAGGCAAGGAACTGCAACTCCAAGTGCAAGCCTTCAATCTGTTCAATCATGCCAATTACTACGTGCAGAATGGCAACGGGATCAACCCGCTGCAATACAACCCGATTGGGACCAACTGTGGCGACGGCGCAACCCTGAAGCAGACTTGCTATCTGGTGCCAAACTCGGGTCCAGGCAATTTCGGATCGCTGCAGGAAATCAGCCCGAACGGCCTTCCCCGCGTATTGCAGTTCTCGGCACGGTTCACCTTTTAGGTTGGCGCCAATGTCCCAGTCTCCAAACTTCGTTGCGCCGCAGCAGGTGGCGCCTTTGCTCGCGCTGGCCGGTAAGTTTCTCAGGGCCGGGCGACCAGCCGATGCGATCGCGCCGTTGCGCGATGCGGCGCTGCTGCAGCCGTCCAATGCCATCATCCAGCACGATCTCGGCCTCGCCTGCCTTGAGGTCGACCGCGTACCGGATGCCATCGCGGCATTGCAGCGGGCCGTCGCCAGCGACCCGCGCTATACCGATGCATATTTCCGCCTGGGCATCGCATTGGAGAAGCTGGGCGACATGGGCGGAGCACTCGCTGCGTATGACCGCGCCGTTAAGCTGCTGCCATCGCTGACCGAGGCGTGGTTCCGCGCCGGCGCGCTCTTCTACACGCTGGGCCAGCGCGGCGAGGCGATTGGCTGTTTCCGCCGCGCGGCGGCGACCGGCGGCGTGAGCAGCTTCGGCCGCCTTGGCCAGGCGCGTGCGCTGCTGACTGAGGATCGCAATCAGGAAGCAGAACAGGTATTGCGAGAGACGCTGGTGGCCGATCCGCGGAACGCCATGGCGTATGAGTTGCTCGGCAACCTGCTCTCTGAGTTCGGCCGTTTCGACGAGGCTCGAGCCTGCTTCGAACGCGCGATCGCGATCGCGCCGCTGCTGGCGGGAAGCTACTACGAGCTGGTTCGGTGCCGCCCAGTCACGAACCATGACAACGGTCTGCTTCAACAAATGCAATCCGCCCTGGCCACGCCGGGACTGGAAGCGGCGCAACGCCTGCGGCTTCACCTCGCGATCGGCAAGGCGGAGGAAGATCTTGGCGACTACGCCTTGGCCATGCAGCATTTCGACGCCGCAGACGCCTTGCGCCGGGGATCTACGCCGTTCGACTCGGCCGCGTTCTCCATGGAGATCGACCGCATGATTGCCCGCTGCACACCCGAATTCATCGCGCGGGCGCACGAACTCGGCAGCCCCGATGCGACGCCGGTATTGATCATCGGCATGCCGCGGTCCGGCACAACTCTGGTCGAGCAGATCGTCTCCATGCATCCCGAGGTCGGGGCCGGCGAGGAGCTGCAGTTCTGGAACCAGCGCGGGGCAGCGTGGCACCGCGCGGGCGCGGCCGGGAACGAGACGCCGGGCGTTCCCACGGAGAACATGCCCACAGAGAATCTGGCCTCGGCGGTCGTGGCCAAGGAATTCCTGGCCAAGGCGGCGGCAGATTATCTCAACGTGCTGCGCGAGATAGCGCCGACGGCGGCGCGCGTGACCGACAAGATGCCGTTCAACTTCCTCTGGGCCGGGCTGATCCACGTGGCATTCCCGCGCGCCACCATCATCCATTGCCGCCGCGCTGCCATCGACACTGCGCTGTCGATCCATCAAACTCATTTCCGTCCGGGTGTGGCGTTTCCGACGGGAGGCGCCGAACTGGTCGCGTATTTCCGCGACTATCAGCGGCTCGTCGACCATTGGCGGAGCGTGCTGCCGGCGGATCGGTTCATCGAAGTCGATTACGAGGACTTGACCCGCGCGCCCGAACCAGTCATCCGGCGCATCATCGCGGCCTGCGGCCTGGCGTGGCACGATGCGTGTCTGCGCCCTCAATCCAATCCGCGGGCGGTGAAGACTCCAAGCAAGTGGCAAACCCGGCAGCCGATCTATCGCACGTCGGTTGAGCGCTGGCGACGCTACGAACCCTGGCTGGGTCCTCTGCGCGCCCTCGTCGATGTTAAATAGAATCTATGACGGGTCGGAACTCGACGCGTAAAGGCCACGTTGTTCAACGACTTATTCGCAGACTGCACTTATTATGGTGCAGAATTTCCCTCAAAAAAAACGCTCAATTCCGCCCAAATCTAGAAAAACAAAGGACCGGGGGAAACTCTTGCCTTGTAGATCTATGGTTCTTAAGGTAGTTACAGGCAAAATATTATAAACGTTGGGGTTAGCGTGTCTTTTCCGGGGCGATCTGCCGGGCCGGTTACGCCTGCGCTCTCTGGACAACAGCAAAGCGCCTGACGAAGGTTTTCACCTTCGTCTTGTTGGTCGGACTCAGCAGTTGGAGATGGCCAAGAGCTGCGCCCTTGTCAGGTTGTCAAAGAACGCGGTTATCTTGTAGATAACCTGTGTTGCTATATAATATCAAGGTCGAGGGAATGAGATCAAGGGGAAAGTGGATGGGCCCTGAAGCCGGTTCCCGAAATGGGAAATGTGGAGGGCGCGAACTGTGTGGGCCTGATCCCGCAAGACGATCTACGGCTGTCTCTCCGGAATGTGGCGAAACCCAGGTTAACGCCCGAAGAACGGGTGTTACGAGCCTGAATATGCACGAAACGGACGCGAACCTGGGCCACCTGCGAGTAACTTAGGCTATTAGCTCTGGGAACATTGATCCCTGAATATTTTCGACCCCCGGCCATACGAATGTATTAACCGAATCTATTTCGATCGGAGGTTTCCCTAGCTTTCGCAGGTGCTCATTTGCCCTGCTAGTGATGGCTTTCCGATCGATTCGACCGAGCAAGGCGGACAGATCGACCCTCTGTAGTACCTTTTTTGTGATGGGCCTTTTCGAATCCAAGAAGATCAAGGAATTTACAAACGACAAACAGGTTTCTTCATTAAGAAGGGCGGCTAGTATCGATGCCTGATCGGCTGACTCACAAGGCACAAAATAACAAGTGTCGTCGAGCATGACGGGCCGGCCCTGCTGCGGTCCGACTACCCTAAATCGAATAGTCTTGTACATGCCCGCCACTGCAACTTTGTACTCCGCAAATGAGTACTCCCCAACTCCGAATATCGAGAACGGTGGCCTGCCCTCATAGATCGAAGACTTGCGCGCCGTGAACACTTGTTCATGGGCACAAAGGTATCCCCAAAGATGCGGTGATGTGTCGCGCAACTTGAGCGTATCTTCGCCGAGGCGCTTCTGAGTCACGACAACTTGGTATCTCGTGGCCGGGTTGTCGTTATTATTCAGATCCGAACTCTTTAGCAAGGGATAGAGGTGCATGTTTTCGACGGAAACAAGTTCTCCCATTCGATTCCGAAGAACTCCCTCCTCTTCGCTTAGTTCCATGACTGCTCCGGCGTCGTGCTTGAGCCCCTGCCGCCAGACCACAGGGCTGTCACCATCCAAGAAATTGAGCCGCTCGTAAACCTCACAATCTGAAACGAGTCGGCCGTTGGATATTCCCAGCATCCCTTGAGGGGCCTCGGACTCCAAGTCCGAATAGATGTTCGCCCGGTAGTTAGGCTCACCGTGTCCAACATCCAGCCTAAACAAACACGCATCCACAGCTGCGTTGAACCACTTCTTGGCGTCGATCAGATAAATCTCGGGAGCTGATACTGGTAGACCCGTGGCCTCAGCGTAGGAAAGAATGTTGCGAGCGACGGTTGTCTTGCACAACAGGGCGATCGTGGGTTGTGCCCACGCCAGCTCCTTGATCAGCTTAATCCAGATGTACTCCGCGATATCAAAATTCGCGTCGCCGGTTTTCGCGTCGAAGCCTGTACGACCTTTGAAGTTCGATTTTAAAGGCACGTTACTACTTTCCAGGCCGCCGAGTTCCGAGTTTGTAACCCACGGAGGATTTCCCACGACAAGCAGAGGCCCCGACTCGGACCATGGCAGCTCGGCGAGATTGAGGCGGAAAATATCGGCGTGATGGATTTTGGTTTGGTCGGACGCCGCTTGGGTCCGTGCGGCATAGCCGGGCTGAACTTCAATGCCTTGAACTTCACGCGGCGCGCTGGCTAGTGATCGCAAGCCCACGATAAAGTTTCCGGTTCCGCAAGTGGGCTCCAGTGCGCGAGCCCAGGGTCCCCCTCTACGATAGATGGTACGCAAGACGCTGCTGACGAGAGCTGCGGGTGTTTGAAAGTCGCCAAACTGTCTGCTCATGGGTTTTACTCAGCCCCATTGGGACTCAAAAGCGGGAATTGAAAACGCCACTGAAGGGCAAAAGAAATTGAAATCTTGCCATCCAGAGGGTGCTTGTCGAAGACTTGAAGCTGTTTGTCGGTAATGAGGCCATCATTGGCGAACGGAAACGCAGAAAATTCAGTTTGGTAAGCATTAACGGCAGCAATTAAGCCCTGCTGCACCTCCGCACTGGACAGGTATGCCTTGGCATCCGGGGTTTTGGGGTTGAGATACCGAAACTCTACCTCTTTCGTCCTGCCGTTGAGAATCGATGTCGCTTCGCGGATAAGTCGGCACATGTCCAAGAACGCTTTCTTCGATTTATCTGAAATCACAAGCAGTCTCAATACTGATTTCAGCAGATCTGTGCTAATAATTTTCTCGCGGTACAAGTCACGAACCTCGCGAGCGGATGTGCACAGCCCCTTGTCCGCGACGTTGGTTTCGCTCAGCAAATAGTGCTGAACGCAGCGTAGGTTTGCCTCCCCTTCACTTAGGTACGCCGTGCCATTGTAGATGAATACGAGGAGGGCATTCTCGATCCCAAAAATCCGCTCATATGCGTTCTTGAACGCCTCGCTAGATTGTGGCTGCCGATCGGAGGTTGCTTTGATGCCGAGATTCAGCTCTGGAAGGTCCACGCCTTTGGCAGCACTACCCGTAAATACACAGCCCTTCTTGATGGAAAATAGGACCGTCAATAGTTTTTCGATGAAAGTTCCGATGGACTTTCCATCGCTGATCTCGAACTCATCCTCTTCGAGGGACTGAAGCTGTTTCAAGAACTTGCTCCAAATCTTCTTGCTCTGCTTCAAGTATGAACCTTCCGTGCATTGCGCAACCTCTCTAATAAGCTCTTCGTCCTGCGCGAGTACCAGATTGGCACGTTCAATCAGTTCGGGAACGATCTCTTGAAGCGAGGTAATGTCTGCGTTAGGCAATCGCTGAACTCCTCTCGGTTCTCTTTAATACTAGTGTAGAACGACTTTCCTCAATTTGCGTCAGTCGGACTATGGGGAAACCTAGGGCAGACAAACCCTTGGACAGACGGGACGTGCCCCCGGTTTCTTCACACCACTGAACGGAAAGAAAAGCCTGTGAACGTCGCGTCTGTCCCGCTATCCGAAAAACTAAACCTCCGGTGGCCCCCCGACCTAATCCGTGGAACGCAGCCAATTTTGCAGTCGCAGCCCTTTGACCCGGGAGAATTCTCTTTCGTTGTCAGTGACAATCACGTAACCAAGCGTTAGTGCCTGAGCCGCAATCAGCAGGTCGTTGTTCAGCAGATCATGGGCGCCGATTGGTGTGCCTCGCTTCTCGAGACGGGTACGCAGCAACCCGTAGGTCGCGTCCGCCGGAGTCTCGAAAGGCAAGACTTCCAGCGCCCCAAGCACGGCGTTTAACTGGGATGAGAGCCGCGGCGAGCCTTTCTTGTCGGCTCCATAGCGCAACTCCGCAGCGACGATGATGCTGGTACAGACATGTTTTTCGCCAACCTTGCGAACGTGCCTTGCCACTTTTCCCTGCGGGTTGCGGACGAGATCGGAAACGATGTTGGTATCCAGAAGGTAGCGCATTAAAGGTCGACCGCGTCAGGGGGAACATCCGGGATGGGGGGGAAATCCTCCGGCAACGGCGCAAGCTTCGCCAACAGAGCGAGTAGGGATTTCGTGGGAACGGGCTCGATGACGAGCCGCTCTCCTTCCTTTCGCATGATGGCGTCTTTACCCGGAAACTCAAACTCGCGGGGAATTCGCACGGCCTTGTTCCGTCCATTCGTAAAGACTTTGACGTGGCGTTCAGGGCCTGTTTTGGCTGGCTTCGGTGGCATATGTCAAGCATATGCCAACAGATATCATTTGTCAACCTTCCGAGGGAAACTTGGGGAAAATTGTGAAAATTGGGGACGGGGCAACCCGGTCAAAGGGGCGGAGCTGGCCTTCTGGCTGATCGGCTCATTTCTGACGTTTTTTTGACGCTCTGTTTACAGTTCGGTGACACTTGCTGTGAAGTGCCTGGGATATGAATTGACCCCAGCTCAATTTTGTGTCACCGGAGATAATTACGTGGACCGAAAACTCATGGTAGTCATCCTGCTTGCGCTGTTGGCGGACTCCGCGTACGCCGCCAATTCGCACGCGATCGTGGTTCATAGCTTTCTCTGCAAGGGTGCAAAGTTCGGCACCTGCAAGGACGGCGCCAATCCAAATTTCCTACTCCAGGCATCCGACGGCAATGCCTATGGTACGGCTGCGTATTCCGGCACGATGCAAAATGGGAAACCGGCGTTTGGAGGTACGATATTTTCCCTGACGCCAGCCGGTAAGTTCACCTTGCTGCACACCTTCAGGCCGGGAGCGCAAAGCAACTTTCCGAAGGGCGCCAGTCCGGTCTCGCTTGCGGAAGGTTCTGACGGCAAACTATACGGACTAGCCGAGGCAGGCGGCATTGGCTGGGGGAATCCTGGCGCCAACAATGGCCAGGGTTATGGGGTTGTGTTCCGGGTTAGCAAGACTGGATCTGGCTTCCAGGTGCTGCATCGATTCTGCTCTGTCAAGCCGAACTGCAGCGACGGGGCTAACACCGAAGGCACAGCAACCCCATTGCTGGCCGGAACCGATGGAAATGTCTATGGCATAACTGCCGGGGGAGGAACCGGCACCGGCTGCGGATTTGGTGGTGAATATACGTGCGGCACGATCTTTCGCATCACACCATCCACGGGAATCTACGAAGTCGTTTTCGACTTTACTTCTGCAACAACCGCAGACGGGTTTCCCTCGGGCATGGTCATGGCCGCGGACGGCAGTTTCTACGGGATTGCCGGAGGCAACGGCCTTGCCTCGTTAGTGTTTCACTTCACTCCCACGACTAGATCCATGGAGTTATTGAGTTGGTCTTTTCCTTTCCGTCGGGGGTGCAATGGAGCACCTGCATGTGTCGCCACGTCTGGCTTAGTTTTCGGCCCGGAGGGTGATCTCCATGGCCTGTACAGTTTGTACGACAAGACCGCCGTCACTGGGATGTATCTAGGTAAACCGGACGGCACGGATTTCCAGCCCTTTACGCCGTTCACCGATTTAGGCGGCGGTTCGCGTTTGCTGCTCGTCAGCGATGGCAACTTATGGCTTCCCCGAACCACCGGCAGTGGCCAGTTCGGCGATATCGTCGTGCTTTCGCCTTCCACAGGGACTGTAGTTCGGACGCTAACGCCCTTCAGTAAGTCGGTTTTTTTTCCAACCTGGCTCATCCAAGTGAAGAACGGGAGTCTGTTGGGAGTGAGCTCTGGCGGACATGCCGGATTGGGTCATTTTTCAGGCGGAACCATATTCACCCTGAACGCGGGGTTACCGGCGCGGTAGGAAGCACCCGGCCCGTCCCAAAAACAGAAGCACCTCGCCGATGCGGTGCGCATCGGCGGGGGCGGTGTTTTCCGATAGTCGCAATTGAAAGTGACTCACTTCCAGAATCGGCGAGACATCACATTGGGGTGAATGAAAAATGTGGGGACATGGAAAATGTGGGGACCAGACGGGACGTAACCCGGTTTCTTCACGCTACTCGGCGAAAGAAAAACTGGTCAACGTGCCTGTCTCCTCATTCTGTGTGTCCCCATATTCTGTCCCCACATTCGCCGCGAAGACCAATCTCCAGGATGCTTCCAACGGGGCAGCAAGGTTGATATACTGCTGCAACTCTTCCAGCAGTCGCCGGACCGCTGGCAACATTTTTCAACTGCCCAGGAGACAAGATGATGTTCAGGCCTGTGTTTATGACCCTCACCCTAGTCGCCACCACGCTCACGAACTACGCGGCAGCGGCAGTCACTTATCACGTAGGTGCGATTCAAGAAATCAGCCAGGGATGTGCTCCGAGTGCGGAAGTGGAGCAGGCGGTCGATCGAACGCACAGCAAGTATGTGTATGAGGCGTGGATCGGGTGCGGAGGCATCGGCTTTGCCCGCTCGACTGACGGCGGGATCAGGTTCTCGACGCCCATCGCGATGCCGCAGACTCAGTCTTCGTTTTCCTGGGACCCTTCCATTGCGGTCGGCCCCGATGGCACTTTGTACGTTGGGTATATGCTGGCCAGCAACTCGCAGATGTTCCCAGTGGTTGCTGCGTCGTTTGATCATGGGATGAGCTTTCCGCAGGTGACGCAACTTCTTCCGCCCGATCAGAACAACTGGGGCGACCGGGTGTTCCTCGCGACCGCGCCCGACGGCGCGCTGTATGCCACATGGGATTACGGCCCGTTTAATTCGTACATACAGCTTATTTGTTCGCAGGGAGGCAGTTGTTCTTATTCCTACGGCGACCTGAATGCCGTGGTGCAAAAGTCGACAGATCGGGGAAAGACGTTCAGCTCCATGGTTCATGTGAGTCCCAATTTTCCCGGGGGCGGAGCCGAGGCGGCTCCGATGGTCGTGGAATCGAGCGGGCAGATCGACACCTATTACCAGGCAGACCTCACTCTCAACCAGCAGAACTTCCAATTGGCCCCCTGGGGCGGGCATTTCACCTCGTCCGTCGATGGCGGCGAAGAGTGGTCGAAGCCAATTTTCCTTACTTCCCGCACGGGAAAAGTAGCGCTTCCGGTGTGGTGGATCGACGGCGCGATTGGCATCGATGCCAGCGACAATCTTTACGCAACCTGGGACATTCAGGGCAAGAACTCCGACGGCAGCCCGAACGACATCGGCTATTTCTCGTATTCGACCGACCACGGCCAACACTGGTCGAAGCCCATCAAGCCGATCGCGGACAAGCTCAACGTTCCGCACATCGTCGAAGTCGCTGGGGGTGCGAAGGGAATCGCTTATGTAGCCTGGCTCTCCGACAGCGATTCCCGCGGATACGCGCTTTATCTGCGGACGTTTTCCATCACGAAGGGATGGCTAGGCCCGCCGGTGCGCATTTCGAAAGGGTTTGGGAATAACGGCGTGTGGCCCGGCGACACCTTTGGCATTTCGACCAGGAGTTCCAACAGCCTCGTCGTAAGCTGGGGCAGCGCGGTATCGCCGGACAGCCAGTCCAATATCTATGCGGTGCCGGTTAAAGTGAGTTTTTAAGATTTTAGCGGACGTCTGCTCTTGAGTCAGACGCCGACTTGCTGCGTGGGATCGGGGAACAAACCTGGGACAGACCGGCGGTAACCCGATTTCTTCACGCCACTGAGCCGAAAGAAAAACTGGTGAATGTCACGTCTGTCCCTATATCCCCCCCAATCCCTAGAGTCGCTTCCGGACGGGAGAAGGAATGACAGAATCAGCGGCTAAAGCGGCGAACGCGGAGCATTACCGCAAGCTGGAGCACATGTATCTGGCGGCGCCGATCAATAGGTTCTATTCGCCCGAGGTCAGGATTTCGGACGGCGCGGCGGAAATCACGATTCCCGTGAAGCCCGATTTTTTTCACGCGGCGGACGCGGTGCATGGGTCGGTGTACTTCAAGCTCCTCGATGACGCAGCGTTCTTTGCCGTCAATTCGTTGATCGGGGATTACTTCGCGCTGACCGCTAGCTTCACGACCTATCTTCTCCGCCCGATTTCGGAAGGGACGATGAAGGCGACCGGCAGGGTGGTTTACGCAGGAGCGCGGTCGTTCATCGCGGAGTCGCTGGTCGTGAACGGCGAGGGCAAGGAGATCGCACGGGGAAGCGGGAATTTCGTTATAAGCAAGATCAAATTGACGGCGGACATGGGGTATTGCATTTAGCAAGGCCAGTTCGCCCCCCGAGAAATATAGGGACAGACGGGACGTACGCCAGTTTCTTCATGCCACTGAGCCGAAAGAAAAACTGGTGAACGTCCCGTCTGTCCCGGTTTTCGCGTCCATGCTGCGGGTTTTCGTATTACGGGCTGGTCTTTCCTAGTTCAAACATGTACACGTACTGGGAAAAGCTGGGCCACACTCTCCCCTGCAGCTTCCCGTCACGCATGCGCCGTTGGTGCGTATGCATGCCGGACCTCCAGATTTGACGGACATGGCCTGCACTGCGCTAACGACGACGCAGGCGAACAGGCCGGCGGCGAGCACTACTCTTGTGATGGTTTGCATCGATTTTCCTCCTTTCTGTGAAGATTCGACCAGAGCTTGGAATGGCAGCTAGAAGTGCGTCAAGGCGACGACGTGCTTGCGCTGTTGCTGGTTTGCACGCCGGAGTGATCCGACAAGAACTGGGCCGCCGATTTCGCGGACTCCGGTGTGAGGCGTCCTAACCAGACTTCGTCAACCTTGCCATGTTCGCCGACGGCCACAAGCTGAGGAACGGCAGCGAGCCCGAGCCTCAGGTAAGTGGGATAGGGAGGATTCACGAGTGTTTCCTCCAGAGGGATGCCGCTTGCGCTGCAGAAGGCGCGGGTTTCCTCGGGGCTGCCGCGGCTGATCCACACGGTGCGCCATCCGAGTTTCTTGGCTTGCGCGCTCAAGGCTGCGTCGAGAGGTTCGCTCACGGTGCACTCGGGACATCGCGGCGAGAAGGTAAAGACCAGTAGGTGCTCGGCGGCGGAGCGAGGCATGTCCACGGTATGGAACCTGCCATCGAAACCGATACCCCCGATATCGTGCAGCGGCTCCTCGCGATGTACGACGAGTGCGGAAGGCAAGGGCAACTCTGTCTTGAGGCGATGATTCTGGCGCAGCAGAATGATGTTTTCCGCGATGAGGGCAACCACCAACAGCGCCAGCAGAAAATTCAGGGACTTGCGCAGAGTAAGTAACACTGCGAACACCTCCGCCAGACGGCAGCCAGCGAAAAATCTTACACGAAGATCAAGAGTCATTTGTCACGAGGTTGTCAATTAATTGTCATTTTTTGGAAGAGTGTGGGGACAGATGGATATTCCCGTCTGGGACCGTGGGGGACAGACGGGACGCACCCCGGCTTCTTCACGCGGAGCCGAGAGAAAAGCTGGTGAACGTCCCGTCTGCCCCACATTCCGAAGATCGGTTTTAGACGCGAGTATCCAGAATCACGGCGATTGCGACTTTGAGTATCGAGCTTGCAAAAAGGGCTGTCAGACCATGTATGGAACTGTCCTGCCCCGCTAACCTTTAACCGTTCCCGGCGTCAAAATGTTCGGCGATTGCGGCCTGACGGTCGAGGAACGGAGTGCGCATGAAAAATGTCTTTCGCTTGTTGCTGCTGTGTTCGTTGGCGCATGGCGCAGTTTGCCCAACGGGTCAGCTGAAGGATGAAGCGGCTGTGGTTCAGATCGAACACCTGTGGCTGCGAGCTGCGGAGCAGCACGATACGGCTGCGCTGGGGTGCATCCTGGCAGATGAATTCGAAGAGGCTGACTTTGCAGGCTCACTGATCGGCCGTTCCGCAATGCTGGCGAGTGCCGCGAAGCCGAGCAACGCTCACTCCGAATTGTCGGACTTGCATGCGCACGTGTATGGCGATTTCGCCTATGTCCGTGGGCTGGGCGTGACAAGTAGTCATGACGGAAAAACCCCTGTAAAGAATCGCTTTACGGATATCTTTATCTATCGCGATGGCCGCTGGCAGTGTGTAGCGGGCCATGAATCCCATCTTCCTGAAGAGCACTAGCAGCTACGCATTGAGTTCGGGCGACTTTACAGTTGACGAAATCAGAGGTTTTATCGCCAATTGGGCATAGTTTCCGAGTCGCCAGTGATACGCTCCTCAAGCAGGCTGTCCAGATTCGGTGTTCACACTCCTCTGACACGAAGACAATGTCCACGAAGCTTAACGTAGATTTGCGCGCGCCACCATCCGCGAGAAAAAGTTCAGCGCATTTAACGGAAATTTCACCCGATGGTCACAGAGCCGTCACAGGTCGTCTGTAAAGATTACACCGGTCGTATTTCCACTCCAATGTCGCACAGCCGATCCCAGTTACGGGACGAAAAAAATCTCAAGAGGAGAACGGTACATGTCTCGAAAAACATCCAAGTTTCGAAAAATGTTTCGAGTTAAGTCTCGAAATAAGTCGCGGATCAAC
>Ga0210410_10002845_pt1 | contig 15427 bp, 13 predicted proteins | sample IncBWC4MmetaG_FD_161058 | JGI IMG/M metagenome (GOLD analysis project Ga0210410, IMG submission 161058) | Forest soil microbial communities from Barre Woods Harvard Forest LTER site, Petersham, Massachusetts, United States - Inc-BW-C-4-M | ecosystem: Environmental > Terrestrial > Soil >... | reverse complement strand
ATGCTCAAGGAAGAATTCCAGCAGCCGGTACTCGGTCGGCCCGAGGTCGATCGGCCGTCCGGAGCGGGCGACGCGGCGCTTCTCGCGGTCGAGTTCGATGTCGCCATAGGCGAGCACGGTAGCGAGCCGCTCGGGGCTGGCGCGGCGCAACAGGCCCTTTACCCGCGCCAGGAGTTCCGGCACCGAAAACGGCTTGACGATGTAGTCGTCGGCGCCGGTGGCAAGCCCGCGCACCCGCTCGCTTTCCTCGCCGCGCGCGGTCAGCATGATGATCGGCAGCGACCGCGTTTCCGGCCGCGCCCGCAGGCGGCGGCACAGCTCGATCCCGGAAAGTCCCGGCAGCATCCAGTCGAGCACGATCAGATCGGGGACGCGCTCCTTCAGCCTGGTGTCGGCGTCATCGCCGCGCCCGACCGTTTCGACATCGTATCCTTCGGCGTCGAGGTTGTAGCGCAACAGCGTCGTCAGCGCCTCCTCGTCTTCCACCACCAGAATGCGTGCGCTCATTTTGCGTAGCCTTCTCTGTTGTATTGGCGTTTGTTGTTCACGCGAAACGCTCGCTCAAACATGCCACTCAGTTTCCAGGCACCGTCGTGGCAAAGGTCGTCATGTCGCCCTTCGGGCGCTTGTCGAGAATCTGCTGGCCCTCGATCATGTAGAACACGGTTTCCGCGATATTGGTGGCGTGGTCGCCGATCCGCTCGATGTTCTTGGCGCAGAACATCAGATGAATGCAGAACGAGATGTTGCGCGGATCTTCCATCATATAGGTCAAGAGTTCGCGGAACAGCGAGGTGCAGATGGCGTCGACTTCCTCGTCACCCTTCCAGACCGCCATCGCCGCCGGCAGGTCGTGCGCGGCGTAGGCGTCGAGCACGGATTTGACCTGCGTCTGCACCAGGTCGGTCATGTGTTCGAGGCCGCGGATCAGTTTCAGGGGCTGGAAATCGCTTTCCAGCGCCGCCACCCGCTTGCCCATGTTCTTGGCGAGATCGCCGATCCGCTCGAGATCGGTGGCGACCCGCATGGCGCCGACGATTTCGCGCAGATCCACCGCCATCGGCTGGCGCCGCGCGATGGTCAATACCGCGCGTTCCTCGATGATGCGCTGCAAATTGTCGATCTCGGCGTCGGCGGCGACGACGCGCTGGCCCAGCGCCACGTCGCGGCGGATCAGCGCGTCGACGGAATCCACGATCATGCGTTCGGCGAGACCGCCCATCTCCGCGACCAGCCGGGTCAACTCCTGCAGGTCGCTGTCGAACGCCTTGGCGGTGTGTTCAGAAGCCATCTTGTTCTCCCTTAGCCGAACCGGCCGGTGATGTAGTCCTGGGTGCGTCGGTCGCTCGGCGACGTGAAGATCTTGTTGGTATCGTCGAATTCGATCAGCTCGCCAAGATACATGAAGGCGGTCTTGTCGGAGACGCGCGCGGCCTGCTGCATGTTGTGGGTGACGATGGCGATAGTGTAGTCCTCCGCCAGCTCCTGGATCAATTCCTCGATCTTGGCGGTCGAGATCGGATCGAGCGCCGAGCAGGGTTCGTCGAACAGGATCACCTCGGGCCGCACCGCGACGGTCCGGGCGATGCAAAGCCGCTGCTGCTGGCCGCCGGACAGGCTCAAACCCGAGGCGTTCAGCTTGTCCTTGACCTCGTTCCACAGCGCGCCGCCGCGCAGCGCCTTTTCGACGCGGCCGTCCATCTCCGACTTGGAAATCTTCTCGTAGAGGCGGATGCCGAAGGCGATGTTCTCGTAGATCGTCATCGGGAACGGCGTCGGCTTCTGGAACACCATGCCGACGCGGGCGCGCAGCAGATTGAGATCGAGCTTGGGATCGAGAACGTTGGTCTGGTCGAGCATCAACTGCCCGGTGGCGCGCTGTCCCGGATAGAGGTCGTACATCCGGTTGAAGATCCGCAGCAGGGTCGACTTGCCGCAGCCGGACGGCCCGATGAAGGCGGTGACGCGGTGGGTGCCGAGCGTGAGGTTGATGTTCTTCAGCGCATGATTTTCGCCATAGTAGAAGTTCAGGCCGCGCGCGGTCACCTTGGCCGCAGCCTCGGGTAACGCCACCGAGGGAGCAGGTCCGCCGGCGGTGCTCATCGATACGGAAAGATCGTTCATTTTGGTGTCCTCTCGGCGCCAAGAATGCGCGCCCCGATATTCAGGGTGAGCACGGTCAACGTGATGAGCAAGGCCCCGCTCCAGGCCAGCTGCTTCCAGTAGACATAGGGACTTTGCACGAAGTTGTTGATGGTCACCGGCAGGTTGGCCATGGTCTTGGTGAGATCGAGGCTGAAGAACTGGTTGGATAGCGCGGTAAACAGCAAGGGCGCGGTTTCGCCGGCGACGCGGGCGGTCGCCAGCAGCACGCCGGTGATGAGGCCGGAACGCGCCGCGCGGTAGGCGATCCGCTTGATGACCAGCGAGCGCGGCAGGCCGAGGGCGCTGGCCGCCTCGCGCAGCGGATTGGGCACCAGCAGCAGCATGTCCTCGGTGGTGCGCAGCACCACGGGAATGACGATCACGGCGAGCGCCAGCGAGCCGGCCAGCGCCGAAAACCCGCCCATCGGCACTACCACGGCGCCGTAGATGAACAGGCCGATGATGATCGACGGCGCGCTCAGGAGGATGTCGTTGATGAAGCGGATCACCGAGGTGAGGCGGTCGTTCCTGCCATATTCGGCAAGATAGGTGCCGGCGAACAGGCCGAGCGGCGCGCCGATGCCGACCCCGATCGCGGTCATGATGATGGAACCGACGATGGCATTGAGCAGGCCGCCCTCGTTCGATCCCGGCGGCGGGGTGTTCTGGGTGAAGACCTCGAGGTTGAGGCCGGAAAGGCCGTTGTAGAGCAGCGTGAACAGGATCAGCGCCAGCCAGGTCACGCCGAACAGCGCCGCGGCGAAGCAGAGCCCTCGGACCATGATGTCGCGGCGGCGCCGGCGCGAATAGATCGGGTTCATGGCGTCAATTCCCCGCCTTCTTTTCCAGATGCAGCAGCATCATCCGCGCCGCCGCCAGCACGAAGAACGTCAGCACGAACAACAATAGGCCGAGCAGGATCAGGCCGGACTGGTGCAGGCCGTCGCTTTCGGCAAATTCGGAGGCGATCGCCGCCGAGATCGTGGTGCCCGGAGCGAATACCGAACCGGTGATGCGGAACGCATTGCCGATGATGAAGGTCACCGCCATGGTCTCGCCGAGCGCGCGGCCGAGCGCCAGCATGATGCCGCCGATGACGCCGACGCGGGTGTAGGGAATGACCACGTTGCGCACCACTTCCCAGGTGGTGCAGCCGACGCCGTAGGCCGCTTCCTTCAAGACCGGCGGCACGGTCTTGAACACGTCGACCGAGATCGCGGTGATGAAGGGCAAAACCATGATGGCGAGGATCAGCGCGGCGTTGAACAGGCTGAGATACGAGGGCGGTCCTGCGAACAAGGTTCCGAGCACCGGAACATTGGCGAACACGTCGATCATGAACGGCTGAAAATTATTGGCCAGAAACGGACCCAACACGAAGAAGCCCCACATGCCGTAGATGATCGAGGGAATGCCCGCGAGCAGTTCGATGGCGATCCCGATCGGACGGCGCAGCCATTGTGGACAGAGTTCGGTGAGGAAAATCGCGATGCCGAGGCCGACCGGAATGGCGACGATCATCGCGATCACCGAGGTCACGATGGTGCCGTACAGCGGGCCGAGCGCGCCAAGCACCGGCGGATCGGCCGACGGCGCCCACCGCGCCGTCAACAGGAACGAGAATCCGAAGGCCCGGATTGCCGGCCAGGCACCGGCGATCAGGGAGAGGATGATGCCGCCGAGGATCAACAGCACCGAGATCGCGCAGGCGCGGGTGATCCAGTAGAACGTGACGTCGCCGAGCTTGAAGGCGCTGAGCGCCTTGGCGCGATCGTAAGGCCCACTGGCTTCCATTACATCGCTCTGAACGGCCATGTCTGCCACGCCAATCCCCTATGCCGTCTTGCTCCAGCTCTTTGAGCGGGCTCGTGCCCCGGATGTGGCGCCAGCCGCGCCAAGGGTACACTGCCGATCCGGAGGCATTTTATCTGGTACGCGTCGGCCCCGACTCTGCGGTGCAGCGCGAACGGCGCTGCACCGCGTCCGGAACAGGAGACTTCTCAGCTCTTGATATCCGCCGACCATGTCTTCTCGATCAGCTTTACCACCGAGTCCGGCATCGGGACGTAGTCGAGGTCTTGGGCCATCTTGTTGCCCTTCTCGAAGGCGAACTTGAAGAACTTGACGGCTTCGGCCGTGGCAGCCTTGTCGGCCGCATCCTTGTGCATCAGCACGAAGGTCGAGGCCACGATCGGCCAGGACTTGTCGCCCGGCTGGTCGGTGAGGATCAGGTAGTAACCCGGCGCGTGCGTCCAGTCGGCATTGGCGGCTGCCGCCTTGAAGCCTTCGTCGGTCGGCTGCACCGTCTTGCCGGCCTTGTTGACCAGCGCGGTGTAGCTCAGCTTGTTCTGCTTGGCATAGGCATACTCGACGTAGCCGATCGAGTTCTTGGTCTGGCCGACATTGCCGGAGACGCCTTCGTTGCCCTTGGCGCCAACGCCGACCGGCCACTCGACCGCGGTGCCGGAGCCGACTTTCGCCTTCCAGTCAGCGCTGACCTTGGAAAGATAATCGGTGACGTTGAAGGTGGTCCCCGAACCGTCCGCACGGTGAACGACGGCAATCGCCGCCGACGGCAGACTGACTTTCGGATTGAGCTTCTTGATCGCGGGATCATCCCATTTGGTGATGGTGCCCAGGTAAATTTTGGCAAGTGTATCGCCATCGAGCGTCATGTCGCCGGCCTTCACGCCCTCGATGTTCACCACCGGAACGATCGCGCCCATGATCATCGGCCACTGCGCCAGGCCGTCCTTCTCGAGCTGCGCGACCGTCAGCGGCATATCGGTGGCGCCGAACGTCACGGTCTTGGCCTCGATCTGCTTGATACCGGCGCCCGAACCGATCGACTGGTAGTTCACGCCAGCGCCGGATTCCTTCTTGTAGGCATCCGCCCATTTGGAAAGGACGGGAAAGATAAAGGTCGAGCCCGCTCCGGTAATGTCGGCGGCGAAGGCCGACGTCGATGCGGCGACCAGGCCGGCAGCGACGATCGTTCTCATGAAATTCATTGCTGGTCTCCATTTGCGTGAGCGAAGCGCCGGACGCGCCCGATAGCGCTCACGCCGCCCGTCTACGGGCGGTCAATGCTGCTTTTACGAAGGTTTAATGACAGCTGGATGACGGCACTAAGCAATTGGAATAGTTATACTTTAGGCTGATGCGGGGGGCTTGGCCTGGGGAAAACAGGCGGTAAAGGTAGCGCCATTTTTGGGCACGCTCTCGATCAAAAGCCGGCCGCGATGACGGTTAACGATATGTTTCACCAGCGATAATCCCAGCCCCGTGCCGCCCTGCGCGCGGCTGTCGCCGACATCCACGCGGTAGAACCGCTCGGTGAGCCGCGGCAGGTGCTCGGGCGCGATCCCGGGACCGAAATCGCGCACCATGACACGAACTTCCGGGAGCCCCTCGCCCGACAGCGCCCGACTGAGCGAGACGATCACCTTGCCGCCGGAGGCGCCGTATTTCAGCGCGTTCTCGATCAGGTTCTCGAACAGCCGCAGCAGTTCCTCGCGGTCGCCGGCGATCAGGACCGGCGGGTCCGGCAGCGCGATATCGATCGCGACCTGACGTTCCCGCGCCAGCGGCTCCAGCCCGTCGGCGACCTGTCGGATGATCGGCACGATATCCACCAGCGTATCGGGGCGGACATGGGCGGACAGTTCGACCCGCGACAGCGACAACAGGTCGTCGATCAGCCGCGCCATGCGGGTGGCCTGGGTGTGCATGATGCCGAGGAAACGCTCGCGCGCCTTGGCGTCGTCCTTGGCCGGCCCCTGCAGCGTATCGATGAAGCCCGACAGCGCGGCCAACGGCGTGCGCAATTCATGGCTGGCATTGGCGACGAAGTCGGCGCGCATTTCCTCGACCCGGCGCAGCGGCGTCTGGTCATGGAACGTCATCAGCATGCATTTCTCGGTGCCGCCGAACGCGGTGGGCACCGGCACCGGCGTGATGATCAGCTCCATCCAGCGATCGACCGGCACGTGATCGAGATAGGTGGCGCGCCTTGTTTCGGTGGTGGCGATGGCTTCGCGCAGCGCGGTGATGATCTCGGGCGAGCGCAGCGCGAACTGGGCGAGTTCGTTCTTGCGCAGCGCCGGCGCCAGCTGGGCCGCCGCCGCATTGAGGTGAATGACGCGGCCGGCGCGGTCGAGCAGCACCGCGGGATCCGGCATGCCGGCCACCACCGCGCTGACCGCTGCGGTTTCGACCGGGTTGACCCCGCGGACATCTTCGCGGGAAGTGACGACATTGTGCAGTCGCCACGGCACCAGCGCGGCGGCGGCGATGCAGGCAAAAACCGCGGCGGCGCGCAGCGGCGACAATTCGCCGAACCCGACCAGGAATGCGAGCGCGAGCCCTGCGGTAAGCAGGATAATCGCCGAATGCCGCAACCGGTCCGGCCACGGCGAAAAGAACGAAGTCGAAGAAGGGGGGGCGTCAATGGCCATCGGGCCGCTCTCTCCCGGTACGGATCCTCGAATCCGATTAGATGAACCGGATCATGATCTCATCTCTATGTCTGAACATGATCTTCTCGGAACACCCGTTCCCACTTTTCCGGATCATGCTTCCTGCTCGTCAGACGCCGGTGTCGCCCCGCTTTCGCACATAGGCGGCTTCGCGCGTCGGTTCGGCATCAAGTCCCGGCGTCGCCTCGCCCAGGCGCTTGATGCGCGAACCCAGTATAACCTCCCGAAACGTCAGCAAGATTACAGATATGACAAATGGGGCAATATAATAGAGGACGCGAAACAGCAGCATTCCGGCCAGCAGCTCTTCCCGGTCCATCTGCCACAGCCCGACCAGCATCGCGGCGTCGAACACCCCGAGCCCCCCGGGCGAATGGCTGGCGAAGCCGAGCAGCGTCGCCGAGACGAAGATCACCGCGACCACGACGAAGCCGAGATTGGGCTCGTCCGGGACCAGTACGTACATCGCCAGAGCGCAAAAACCGAGATCGACAATTCCGATCGCGATCTGCAGCAGCGTCAGCGGGCCGCCCGGCAGCAGCACGGTCCAGGGCCCGCGGCCGACCGTTCGCGGCTGGATCCAGACCCACACCACATAGGTCACCAATCCCAATATGATCAGAACCGCGACCACCCGGTTCAGCCAGACCGGCAGCTGATCGATCGCGGCAGCGGCTTCCGGATGATAGGCAATTCCCAATCCCAGCACCGCGGCATTGCCGAGCCAGAACGTCAGGCCGGCCAGGAAACAGATCTTGGCGACATCGATCGCGTTCAGTCCCCAGGCGGAATAGATCCGATAGCGCACCGCGCCGCCGGTGAAGACGCTGGCACCGACATTGTGGCCGATCGAGTAGCTGGTGAAGGCCGCGAGCGCGTTGACGCGGTAGGGAATATCGCCGCGGCCGATCGCGCGAACCGCGAACCAGTCGTAGAAGGTCAGCGTGAAATAGCCCGCGGCGACGAACAACGCCGCCAGTGCGATCGAAGACGGCTCGGTCTGCTTGATGGCCTCGACCACCTCGTCGACGTTAATGCCCCGGAGCATGTGGTAGAGCACATAGCAGGCAATCCCGATGACCGTGACGCTGACGGCAACGCCCACCCTGTGCAGGATCTGCCTCTGGCGCAGCAACGAGATCGCCCTGCGTATTGCTTCCAGCATCTAGACCTCGAACTGCGATCCGGCGACGGCGGCGCCCGATCGATCGTTGCCGGCGCCACGCTTGCTCCCTGGCATCAGGTGGTAGCGTGTTCTGATCCGGAGTGGAATTCGCCTGATGTGAATAATACCCGCTCCTTCAATATATTAGAGGGAATTCGTCACCCCTGCACAGTTTTGCTGCATTCGCGCCACTGGTGTCAAAGGCCGAAAGCCCGACCCTGCGCGGCAGCGGTGAAGTTTTCGTGAAATCATCCGGCCGGCTTGGCCGATAATCGCTGGAAAAACAACAGATCGAGTTCCGGCGCCCTGCCGACCAGGCCGGTCAGCAGGGCATGGACCTGGCCGCGGTGGTGGGTCTGGTGATTGAACCAATGCGCCAGCGCCGGCGCCAGTTGCTGCTCGATTTCCTCCGGCGATGAGACGCGGCGGTATTTGATGGTGCCGGCGATACGCGCCTCATCCAGCCCGTCCACATAGGCAACGATGCGCCGGTCTTCGGCCTCGCGTGCGGCGCGGAGTTCGCCGAAGGTTTCGAACAGGATCGCATCCAGCCGGTTCGGCGCACTGCCCTCGCCGGTAAAGCGCTGCATCCAGATCCGGTCGGTCGCCAGCAGATGATTGAGCGTGCCATGGACCGATTTGAAGAAGGCGCCGCGGTCGGCGCGATATTGTTCGGCCGAGAGCTGCGCCGCGGCGTCGTAGAGCCGGCCGTTGGCCCAGGCATTGTAGTGACCGAACATCCGGTAATGCGCTGCGGCCGTCATGTCTCGAGCCCCGATTGCGACCGAAGAATCTCAGGCCACCTTGGCGTTGCGCGCGAGCACCCAGTCGCGCAGCCACGATCCGGCCGCGCAGCCGAACAGATAGACTGCAAACATGATCAGACCGAGATCGAGCCAGTAGCCGGGACGGCCGGGGATCACGCGCGCCAGCGCGGCTGCCACCAGCGCCGCAGCCAGCGCCGCGAGCCACCGCGAGGTCCGCCTCGATACGGCGCGGCCGCGATGAACCACCGCAATCCAGCCCATCGCCAGGCCCAGGAGGCCGGAGGCCAACAGCCAGCCCCAATGAAATGTCACCAGATATGCCATCGCGCTACCTCACCAGGAAATCGATGCGGCGGTTTTGCGCCTTGCCTTCGTCGGTCTCGTTCGACGCGACCGGTTGCGAGCTGCCGTAACCCGTCGCCGTGAACCGGCTCGCCGGCAGGCCCGCCTTTACCAGGTAATCGGCCACGGCCTGGGCGCGCTTCTCGGACAGCGTCTGGTTGAAGGCATCCTCGCCATCGGAATCGGTATGTCCGGCGATTTCGATATCGGCGGTCGGGCAACGCATCGCGATTTCGACCAGGCGGTCGAGCAGGCCCGCGGAATCCGGATCGATGGAGGCGCGCCCGGATTCGAAGCGGATTTTTCCCTTCGCCAGCAAATCCGAAAACAGCTGCTGACACACGGTGGGGTCGACCGGAGCAGCCGCGGGCTTGACCGAAACGTCGGCCTTGACCTGCCAGCTTGGCGGGAAATCCTTGGCGAGGCCGGCGCGGATCTGCGCCACCGCCGCGTCGTAGAGGGCGTCGCCGGAGAGCTTCGCCTCCCGATCGGTCACCACCAGCGTGCCAGTCGAGAGCCGCGACAGCGCGCCCAGCGCCGGCACCACGGCGCCGGCAAATCCGGAGGGCGCCCCGACGGAGGCCTTGAGATTGTCGACCACCTTCTCGCTGAAGAACTTTCGTCCCGCAGCCGCCGCGATCGCCGCATGGACATTGTTGTCGGGCACATAACCGGTCAGCGTCACCGTTGACGCCACCGGATCCTTATAGGCTTGAAAGACGTATGGCGGCGCCTTGATCTCATTGGCGGCGACCGAAAATCCCTCCGGGAGGTTCTTCAGCGCCGCCGCGATCGCTTCCCGGCCGCCGAGGTCGCGCGCCATGCCGGACAGGCTGATATTGGTGTCGGATATCGTGATCTTGCCGTCCTTCAACTTCCCGATCTGGTCGACCAGCAGCAACGCGGCATTGTCGAAACGCGGCGGCGCGCCGCGCGCCAGTTGCATCTGATCGACCACCTCGACACCGCCGAGAGCCGCGCGGGCCGCCTCCAGCAACCTGCCCTTGCTGACCGGCAGTGGCGAGGAGCCGCCGAGCGTGACCCTGGCGACGTCGCGTTCGGCCGACCAGACGAACGGCTTGGCTTCCGGCACCAGCCGGGTTTCGTCGTTGACCAGCCGCACCCCCGGTACGGTCTCCACCGAGCCCACCGCATTTCGGCGGCCATCTTCCGAGAAGGCGTCCGCGGCAAGGGTGACGTCGCGGCCGGCGACCTCGATCCTGGTCTTGTCGAGCACGGTATCCTTCAGCGCGGCGGTGGAGCGGGCGGCCAGGTCGGATTCAAGGGGAGCGGTACTCGTCCAGGCCGCGATTGCCCAAAAGACGACCAGTGGAACAGCGCCCGGCCACCATTTGCTGCTCCACCTGAAAAGTCCGTGCATTCGATGTCCCGTGCGTCTGGGAACAGAGAGAAAACAAACCCTTGCGGGGCTGTCAAACCCGAAATAACAGGGAGCGGTCCGGCCCACGGACGGCGGTCCGACTAACTGTTTCTTCAGCGATTTTCCGCTAATTTCGCAGTTGCACCCAAACCGGCCATCCATCCCTGATGAAGCAGTTCCGCAACACCATCATCCGCGCCGGACTGGGAGCGCTTTACTTCACCGGAGCGCATAATCTGTTGCGTCCGATATTTTCGGGTGTCGGCGCCATCTTCATGCTGCACCATGTCCGCCCGAGCCGCGACACCGAGTTCCAGCCCAATCGCCATCTCGAGGTCGCACCCGACTTCCTGCGCGCGATGTTGTCGCACCTTCGCTCGCGTGGCATCGACATCGTCACCATGGACGAGGTGCATCAGCGGCTGATCGAACGCAATTTTTCGCGGCGCTTCGCCTGCTTCACGCTCGACGACGGCTATCGCAACAACCGCGATTTCGCGCTGCCGGTGATGCGCGAATTTGACGCACCGCTGACCGTGCATGTGGTCAGCGATTTCGCCGAAGGCACGGGCCGGCTGTGGTGGATCGCGCTGGAGGCGGTGATCGCGAAGGCGAGTTCGATCGAAGTCGCGATCGGCGACGCCGCGACCCGTCTCGATGCTTCCACCGCCGCGGCCAAGCAGGCCGCCTTCGACCGTCTGCACGACTGGCTACGCGCGTTGCCGGGCGAACACGATCTGGCGCGCGAGATGTCGGCGCTATGCGCGCGATACGGCGTCGATGAAGGCGCGATCTGCCGGGAGCTCTGCATGTCCTGGGACGAGCTGAAGCCGTTTGCCGCCGATCCGCTGGTCACGATCGGCGCGCACTCGATCACCCATTGCAATCTGGCGGGGCAGACCGAGGAAATCGCTACCCACGAAATGGCGGACAGCCGCGCCCGGATCGAAAGCGTGCTGCAGCGTCCCGTCGTCCATCTCGCCTATCCCTATGGCGACAAATTCGCGGCGGGCCGCCGTGAATTCGCCCTTGCCCGCGCCGCCGGATACAAGACCGCGGTGACGACACGCCCCGGCATGGTGTTTCCGGAAAGCGCCGATCACCTGACCGCGCTGCCGCGGGTTTCGCTGAACGGCAACTATCAGGACACCCGCATCCTGCCGGTCCTGACCTCGGGTGCCGCGACCGCGATGTGGAACGGCTTCCGCCGGATTGACGCGGCGTAGACTCTCGCAGCGGTTTTTCTTCCCTTCTCCCCTTGTGGGAGAAGGTGGCGCGGACATTAGTCCGCGCCGGATGAGGGGTCTCTCTCCGCGGAGGCAACCCCTCACCCGTCCGCGATGCTTCGCATCGCGTCCACCCTCTCCCCCACAGGGGGAGAGGGGAAGAGTGCCTTCCTTGACTCATTTGGCTCCCGCGCCCAGAAGAATGACCAAACGCGAGGGAGAAACGCATGTTCAAAAATCTGTTTTCACTTCAGGGCCGCATCGCTTTGGTGACGGGAGGATCGCGCGGCATCGGCAAGATGATCGCGGCGGGATTTCTCGCCCAGGGAGCGGCGAAGGTTTACATCACGGCGCGCAAGGCGGGCCCCTGCGAGGCGACTGCGAAAGAGCTCGCGGCCGAATACGGCGGCGAATGCATCGCGCTGCCGATCGACATTTCGACCGTCGCGGGCTGCGACAAGCTCGCCGGCGAGATCATCAAGCTGGAGCCGAAGCTCGACATCCTCGTCAACAATGCCGGCGCGGCATGGGGCGCGGATTTCGACGAATTTCCGGAAAGCGGCTGGGACAAGGTCATGGATCTCAATGTCAAGTCGCTATTCTTCCTGACGAAAGCGCTGGCGAAACCGCTGCGCGCGGCCGCATCGCACGAGCGGCCCGCCAAGGTCATCAACATCGCCTCGGTCGATGGCATCTTCGTCAACCCGGGGGAGACCTATTCCTATGCCGCGAGCAAAGCTGCGGTGATCCACCTGACCCGGCGGATGGCGACCAAACTGGTCAAGGACAACATCAACGTCACCGCGATTGCACCGGGTGCATTCAAGTCGGACATGAACCGGGCCGCCCGCGATCACGCCGACGAGGTCGCAAAGCGCATCCCGGCGCGGCGCATCGGAACCGACGAGGATATGGCGGGGATCGCCATCTATCTTGCCTCGCGCGCGGGCGACTATGTGATCGGCAACACGATCGCGGTCGATGGCGGCGTGGTCTACGCCAACGCCGGACTGGAAATCGCGGGATAGGGTTGGCTGATCGCGGTATCGGAGGTGCGCTCCCTGCCCCGCCCTTCGCGGGGAGAGGGTCGGGGTGAGGGGTTCTATCCACGAACTCTGAAGGCGCGGTGAGAGCCCCTCACCCGGATCGCAAGAGCGATCCGACCTCTCCCCGTGAAGAACGGGGAGAGGTGAGGAAAATCACGTCTCGATCTTCACATACTCGAAATCGCCGGGCTTGTTGTCGATGCCGACCTTGGGCGGCGAAATCCACGGCGCGAAGGCGCCGATCTCGGTCACCGGCGTCATCAGGGAAGCGATAAAATCGCCGTCGTCGGTGGACGGCAGCCATTCGCTCTTGCGCCGGTTCCAGGTGGCATCGTCGATCAGGATGCCGTCGGGCGTGGCGTGGATGTCCTTGAACTCGCCGATCTGGCGGTGGAAGGCGACGTTCGGCAGCGTGAGCTTGTAGTCGTAGCCGGCCGTCGAAATGATCTTGTTCCAGCGCAGCATGCCCTTGACGCAGTCCTGGGTGTAGTCGTCGCGCAGCCGCATGTTGAGCGCGGTCAGCGCCGGCTCATCGACGCGCTTGATCTGCCCATCCACCAGCTTGAGCACCGGATAGGTGTCGTTCTCCAGGCGATGGTCGTCCTTGATCTGGGTCTCGTGGTAGCGGCCCTTGACGCCGGCGTTGAAGGCGTTGGCGGCATTGGTGGAGACTTCCGAGCCGAACAGATCGAGCGACAGCGTATAGTGCAGGTTCAGTTTCTTCTGCATGGTCGGCAGATCGATCACGCCCAGCGCGCGCACCTTGGCGATATCGGCGGGATCGCTGATGCCGGCGGCTTTCATCGCCTCGCAGGTGCGCTGCACGACGCGGCTGATGCCGGTCTCGCCGACGAACATGTGATGGGCTTCCTCGGTCAGCATGAAGCGGCAGGTGCGCGACAGCGGATCGAAGCCGGATTGCGCCAGCGAGTGCAGCTGCATCTTGCCGTCGCGGTCGGTGAAATAGGTGAACATGAAGAACGACAGCCAGTCCGGCGTCTTCTCGTTGAAGGCGCCGAGCATGCGCGGGCTATCGGCATCGCCGGAGCGGCGGCGCAACAATTCGTCGGCCTCCTCACGCCCGTCGCGGCCAAAGTATTTCTGCAGCAGATAGACCATCGCCCAGAGATGGCGGCCTTCCTCGACATTGACCTGGAACAGGTTGCGCAGGTCGTAGAGCGAGGGCGCGGTCTTGCCGAGATGGCGCTGCTGTTCGACCGAAGCCGGCTCGGTGTCGCCCTGGATCACGATCAGGCGGCGCAGCATGGCGCGATGCTCGCCCGGCACTTCCTGCCAGGCCGGCTCGCCATAATGCTGGCCGAACGGGATGACGCGGTTTTCTTCCTGCGGCGCCAGCAGGATGCCCCAGCGGTATTCCGGCATCCTGACATAATCGAACTTGGCCCAGCCGCGCGGATCGACCGAATAGGCGGTGCGCAGATAGACCAGCGACTGCTGGAAACCCTCGGGCCCCATGTCGCCCCACCAGTTCATGTAACCGGGATGCCAGCCCTCCAGCGCCTTGAGCACCTGCCGATCCTCGCTGAGATTCACGTTATTGGGAATCTTGGTGGAGTAATCGACGTTCATGATGTTGACGTTCATGGTGCTCTCCTGTGTCACATTTTCCGTCATGCCCGGGCTTGTCCCGGGCATCCACGTCTTCTTTTTTCACCGAGAAAGAAAGACGTGGATGGCCGGGACAAGCCCGGCCATGACGCAGCAAAAATTCATCAAACCCGCGTCATATCAAACTGCGCCTTCTGGCCACTGCCGTAGCGCCTGAGCGCGCCGTTCTCGCCGACCGCGTTGGGGCGCTGGAAGATCCAGTTCTGCCACGCCGTCAGGCGCGAGAATATCTTCGATTCCATGGTTTCGGGCCCGGCAAAGCGCAGGTTCGCTTCCATGCCGGTGAGGCCGTCGGGCGAGAACGAGGTGCGTTCCTCGAAGAACAGCCGGACCTCATCGTCCCAGTCGATGTCGTCGAGCGCGAAGGTGACGAGGCCAAGCGCCTCGGCCTGCTCGGCATCGAGCGCCTCGCCGATTTTGGCTTGCGCGCGCGCGAGGTCGGAAGGATCCGCCTGAAAACGCGACTGCAGGCGCGTCAGCCCGTGGCTCATCGGATACGGCCCGAAATTCATCGCGGAAAGTTCGATCGCCGGCGGGCTGCGGTTATCGCCTGCCTTCTCGCCGATCAGCATATAGGAGCGGTCGGCCGCGAACACGAGTTCGGCGAGCGTTCCGGCGAAGCACGAGCCCGGCTCGACCAGGGTGACCAGCGTGCGCGAGGTGACGTCGATGCGCTTGAGCACGCGCTTCCAGTATTGCCTGATTTCGTTGACCAGCCAGTGCGCCTTGTTGGCTTCCAGCAAAGCATCGCAGGCCAGCACATGGGCGCGTTCGCCATGCGACTTGAACACCAGCATCGCGGTTTCGAGTTCGTTGATGCGCAAGTGCAGGATGGCATCGTCGAGTTCGCGCGCCACCTGCAGCGGCCAGAATTTTGCGCCTTGCGCGATCATGCCGTCGATATCGGCGGGCGGGGGAGCGTCCGGTGCCTGGATCGAGATGGTCGCGATGCGCGCCGTGCGGTCGATATCGACGCCGATCAGGCCGTAGCGGATGCTGTCTTCGCCGATGCTGCGGGTCAGCGGCGTCAGTGCAATGCCCTTGCCGTTGCCGTTGCGCCTGGAGGCGGCGGCGAATTCTTTCGCGCGCTCGGCGACTTTGGCTTCCAGTTTGGAGTTCGGCACAATCTCGTCGACCAGCCGCCACGCCACCGCGCGCTTGCCCTTGATGCCTTCCTCGATGGTGCAGAAATAATCGGCGTGGTCGCGACGCACCTTGCGCTTGTCGACCACGCGCGTCAGCCCGCCG
>Ga0210410_10002844_pt1 | contig 15430 bp, 11 predicted proteins | sample IncBWC4MmetaG_FD_161058 | JGI IMG/M metagenome (GOLD analysis project Ga0210410, IMG submission 161058) | Forest soil microbial communities from Barre Woods Harvard Forest LTER site, Petersham, Massachusetts, United States - Inc-BW-C-4-M | ecosystem: Environmental > Terrestrial > Soil >... | reverse complement strand
TTCGATATCATCTATCGTCGGCGGCGATATACGTTCGCAAATCCACAGCATAAGGCGAGCGGTTTCCCGTCTCGCTTTCCTCATGAGCGAATGACGATTGAACAGTCGCTAGCGGCTAGCGATCGATGCTCCGGAAGGTGATCGGGAATCGCTTTGAGGCGCTCAATGAACCAATGTCCCGCTGGGCCTGGTGGGCGGTCGGTCCGATAGATGGCCGACATCGCTATCACGAAACCCTCGGACGGCGCGTCTTCAAGCCTGATCCGGACAAGCGCGCCGCTTGCTAGGTCGGCCTCGATCACGTGCAGAGGCAAGGCGCCATACCCCAACCCTGCGCGCAGAAACGCAAGCTTGGACCCAAGGTGTGATAGGCGCCAAAATCTCACGGACCGTACCGCGAATCCTCGGCTGGGCGAAAGATCCGCAGGATCGGTATGTACAAGCTGGATGTGCTCCGCGAGTACGGATGCAGGAATCGGCGCGCGGTGTGTCGCGAGGGGGTGCTGCGACGAGACGACCGTAGGAACGCTGACCGTCAGCAGCGGTTCGCAGGCAATGCTCGGCGGCATGCGAGACCAGGAGCCTACCACGCCTACAACGCAGCGCCCGTCGAGCACGCGTTCGACCACGGCGCTCGATTCGACCTCGAAGTTCAGCAGCGTCGAGGGGAATTCCCGTTGGAAAGCCGCGACAGCAGCTGTAAGCGGCGCCGGCGGAAACATCACGTCGACGGCCACGCTCAATTCCGGTTCAAGCCCACCAGCCAAGTTCTTTGCGCGAGCCTTGAGGACGTCCACGTCGCCCGCCACCGCGCGTGCATCGGCAAGCAGTGCGCGACCCTGGTCCGTCAGGACCGGCAAACGGGCGCTGCGATCGAACAGCTTCACTCCGAGTTGCCCTTCCAGATTCGCCAGGGTTTGGCTCACCACGGACTGCGCACGCCTCAGGCGACGTCCAGCCGCCGAGAAACTTCTTTCATCCGCCGCCGCGATGAAGGTGCGAAGTTGATCCAGTGAAACACCATCCAGCATAAGTGACCTCCAACCGCTCGCATCAAAAAGAGACAGGCCAATCAGCGCAGGTCGAGAGGAGTTGAACTGCTCATGTACTCAACTGTATACTTCATTTAAGTAGTAAGTCAACAGGCGTATACATCGATATTCGCTGGGAGCAAGGCCTTGGCATCCGACCGGCCCAAACGGGCGAAAAACGCGGCGGCCACCCGCGAGGCGATTCTGCATTCGGCCCTGGCCGCGTTCTCGCGCCACGGCTATGACGGCATCGGCGTTCGAGAGATCGCGCAGGCGGCCGGCGTGACCGGCGTTCTTGTGAATCGGTATTTTGGCTCCAAAGAAGAACTGTTCGCCGCTGCAGTCGAGCTCGGATTTGCCGATGGCAGCTTGTTCGAAGGCGAATCATCAATGCTCGCGCAGCGCCTGGCCGCCAAAGTCATAAGCAAGACCGAGAAGGACGTGGAGCCAAGCGATGCATTCTTGCTGCTGCTGCGATCCGCGCCGAATCCTCGAGCCGCAGAAATATTGCGGGATAGTATTGCTCGTCATTTCGAGCGACCGTTGCAAGCCTCGCTGCGGGGTCCAAAAACGGGGGAGCGAGCCGCGATGATTCTTGCCGTCTGCATGGGTCTATCGCTCTTTCGCAATGTCATTGGCAGCAAAGCGCTGACCGACGCAAACGCCGCGAGCCTATTAGGCGATCTCAAGGCGCTTTTTCAGCGATTGATCGCTGCCTCTGCCAGCCGCAAGAAACGCAATTCATAGCGCCTCCGTCATCATCTGCTCCCTCGATACATCGTATCGAAAGATAGAGGCTACCAAGTTAGATACTCGTGCTCTAGCCTTACACAAAGCCCGGCATTTATTCGCGCGATGTTTTGCGCGGCGCTCGCTTGATGCCGGGCAGTCAGGAGAAGCACGTGGCAAGTGCGGCGGCGTTCGATAAGTTGTTTCGTGCCGATTGGCGGTTTGCCTACGCTTTCAATGTGCTCACAAAATACACGCGCATCGCCATCCTGCTTACCTGCGTGAGCCTGCTCACCTTACAAGGATGCGCGCGGATGGCCATACGGGAACCAAGATCAGCCCAAGGGGAAACGCCAAACGCAATCCGCACGCTTGGGCCCGATCAGCGCTTCTCGACACTATCCGCAGAAAGCGTCGCGCGGCGCGTTCGTGCACAGCGCGCGGGACAACCTGTCAACATCCTTGCACTCTCGGGGGGCGGCGCCGACGGCGCTTTTGGCGCCGGTGCACTGGTCGGACTTACGCGCTCCGCATCGCGGCCGGAGTTTTCTCTCGTCACCGGTGTCAGCGCGGGTGCGCTGATCGCTCCCTACGCTTTCTTAGGTTCCGCCTGGGACGATCAGCTCGTCGAGGTCTACACATCCGGTCGCGCCGAACACTTGCTGCAGTCGCGCGGGTTAGGGGCACTCTTCGGCTCCAGTATGTATCGGGGAACGCCGCTCAAGCAGCTGGTTGACCGGTACGCCACCGATGCCTTGATTCAAGCGGTAGCGCACGAGGCGGCGACCGGACGATTGCTGCTCGTGGCCACGACGGATGTCAGCACCGGAGAGCCGGTCGTATGGGACTTAGGGTCAATCGCGATGAACGGCGGCCCGGGTGCAAGAGCGCTGTTTCGCGATGTCTTGGTGGCCTCAGCCAGCGTGCCAGGACTGTTCCCGCCTGTTGTCATCCGCGTGCAAGAGCCGCAGGCGCTTTTCGAAGAGGTTCACGTCGATGGAATGACCACGGTGCCATTTTTCGTCCCGTTGGCTTTCATCGAGCCGACCCGAGACACAAGCGACCGGCCGCACGGCGCGGCTGTGTATGTCATTGTCGATAGCCGGCTAAGCGAACAGCCTGCTTCGATTCGGTTGCGAACCAGATCGATTCTATCGCGCAGCGTATCCGCGGGTCTCAATCACATGTTGAGGACGACTCTTGAACTGACTGCCGCCGACGCAGAACTTGAAGGCGCACAGTTTCAATTCGCGGCAATTCCCCTTGCCTACCCGCAGCTGGAGCCGTTTGACTTCCGCACCCCGACCATGCGATCGCTGTTCCAATACGGCTACAAGTGCGCTCAAGCCGGTCGACTATGGACCTCATCACGAGGCGTCGGCACCGATAACGGAAGCCGCACAGGCGCCGCAGCGAGTCAGAACACTCCATGTCCGGTCGATGACGAATCCATCGGGCGCCTCGTCTCGCGCTGAATGGCGTGACGTCAAGAATTTAATGCAGCGCCAGCGTGTCCCGTCGCCACGCAACGTCCTGCCATCGGCCGAAGTCCCGCAACAGCTCGGGGCTGCTCGCCTGGCGAACCAAGGCGAGGTCATCGAGCCGCAGCTCCTCGAAGCTGCGCCGGAATCGTCCGCGATCCTTTACTTCTCTCGCGATGAGCAGGCGCCGCGTGCCGGGCGCGTACCCTGCAAAATCTACGTAGCCTTCCTCGGGATTGTCGAGTCCTGGCGAGAGCACATCGATCGTCCAGCTTCCAGCCCTTTCATGGAATACCCAAAGCTCGCGCCAGCTCTCGAGCGGCTGCACCGCGAGCACCAACGCCGGACCTTGAGGGATGGATTGAATCGAGGCCATCCTGACCAACCCGTACGTACAGCGCCGGATGAGTGCGGCGGCGCGCGGCCGATGTGCATCCTCGAGGGCAACGCACGTTTGGCCCGGACTCCCTGGCGCCGCGCTGAGTGTCAGTGGTCCCGGCTGCGGTGCGGGCAACGCTCCGGCCCAGCGGATGGCACTGACCCGCAGCATGGCGTCCACGTACTCCAGCCGCCGGTCATCGCCCAGATCATCTGGATGCACGGCGAGAAGCTCCGCGAGTGCACGCTCCGCCGCAGCACCGGCGGGTTCGCGGCGGCGGTCTTGTTCAAAGGCGAGCGAGGCCCAAACCCCGGCGCGGCGCGCATGCAGGCGGCTCCGCGTCACCGCGTTCAATTCGCCGTCTTTGACCTGCTCGAGCAGTTGGGAGCGTTCAATGTCGACGGATGCGCGCGGGACGGGGCCTAAATCCGGATCGATGCAATCGGGCCGCGTGAGGCCGAGGACTGCGTGCGCGCGCTCTTCCGGCTGCGCCGCCGGGAGCGTCAGAACGCGGTGAAACAATTCGCCGTCGTAGCAGACTCGCATCCGACCGTTGCGCTCGAAACTGCGCATGCGAACGCCGAACTGCTCCACGACTTCCAAATGCGGGGCGAAATCGGCGGCATGGTCCGCGCTGCCTGAGGCCTGATCGGCGAGCCGCTCGGCCATCAGGGCTATTGCATCGATGGGCTCGGCAGTAACGGCTCGCGGCGGAACTGCCTTGAGATACGCCGCGCCGTAACTAATGCCGAGCGCCTCGAATCCTGGGCTTTCGCGCAGGAAGCGCAGCACAGCGAGAAGCTCGGGGGCAGCGGTCTCGGAGAGCTCGACCAGCCGGGCCGCGTCCCCTCGCAGGTACCCGCCGCGTTCGCGGCGATAGTCGTAGACTTTCAGATATCCGGCATGTTCGCCGCGGACCTCGATCGCATCTCCTTGCCATAGGCGCGTGAGCTCGGTGGCGCTCGAGCGCGGCGCTGCGCGCAGCGAAGCGTGGTCCTGGACCACGATGGCGAGCGTCGCTGTGAAGGCGAGGATCACCGGGAAACTCCTGCGTGGGAGGTCGCAGCGGCTGCCGGGTCGTCGATGAGGTTCACCGGGCTCTGGTCGCCGAGCAGGCTCGAGCCGATGAACTTACCCGCCGCAGGGAGCGGTGCGATGATGACCTGCACCTTATCGGATAGCTTGTCCGCCAGCGCCTTCTGGATCAGGAGCGGATACCGCGCCACCAGCGCGCCCTCGCGCTCCATCTGGCCGGCATTCGCCTTGCCAACGAGATCGAGTCGATAGGCCTCGGCATCTGCGAGTTTTTGCCGTGAATCGGCTTCGCCCCTGGCCTCGATGCGGCGCGCCTCGGCGGCGCCCTCCGCGGTGCGAATACGCGCGACTTTGTCGGCTTCAGCCTCGAGCTGCCGCTGCGCGATCTGCTTTTGCTTGAAGGGCAGGATATGCTTCATGGTCTCCTCCTGCGCGCGCGCTGCGATGACTTGCTCTTGACCGGCGGCTTCCGCGGCCGTTTGCCGCCGCACCTTGTCGGCCTCGGCTTCGAGTTGCTGCTGTTTGACCTGCGCCTCCTTGAGCTGCAGGGTGTAATGAATTTTTTCGGTCTCCAGTTCCTCGGAGAGGAGCTTCTCCATTCCGGCTCGATAGTCGGGAGGCAGATCGACCTTGCCCATCTCGACTTCGCGCAGCACGAGTCCCATGGCGGTGAATTTTGGCTTGAGCGCCGCGATGAGTTCCTCTCGTATCTCGGTCCGCCGTTGCGAAAAGATTTCTCGCACGGAGTAGCGGGCAAAAGTGGGATAGACGATTCCCTGAACAGCGGGCGCGACGAGCTCCGCGCTGATATCGTCCGGAAATTCCTTTGACATCTGGGCGAGACGAGCACGGTCCACGGTCCAGCGAACCGCGAGATCGACGCCGATCGATAGACCCTCGATAGACTGGAAGGGGGCCGGGCCGGTCGCGCTCGCACTTTGGGTGGGCCGATAAACCTGATCGCGAATCGAGTAGCGTCGCACCTGATGGATTCCGGGCAGCACGAGCACCGTGCCTGCGGTGTAGACGCTCACCGATCCGTCGAGCGCGGTGCGCGCCAGGACCTCGCCGCGGCGTACGGAATCAAATGGCGGATGGGTGCACAGACCATAAACGATCAAGATCAGGACGGCAGTCATCGCGACGCGCCAACGAAAGCGCCAGAGGCCCGTGGTAAGGGAGCGCAGGGCTGCGGCGACTAATCCACCGAGCCGCCCCAGCGGTTCGACAATCCCCCGTCGCACGAACTCGAACAACGCATCCAAGCGATCAGACACTTTTGCACACTCCCGTTGCAGAGCCGGACCGGCTCGATCGGAAGAGTCTCGCAGTCCTTTGTGGCGGGGCCGTGGGGCAACTGTGGCGGAGTGTGGCAGAAAGAAGATTGCCATCGTCGCAATCACGCTGCATCATAATTCTTGACACAGTGATTGTATGTGCAGTGTTCAGGTAAAAAAACGGTGACGAATATGTCGGACAAACCGCTGGCGCTCGCTCATATCGTCAATCCGGTCAAGGTCGGCACGCAGTCAGACCTTTACGTCGCTCAGCCAATTACATTCGAATCAATGCGTATCGCGAAGGATTCCGCCCGAACTCTTTGCGAGATCGAATTGTATTCCGCCCAATTCGAGGAAGACAGGGCCATTGTCCCGGATTTCCTTTCACTGACCCCGAATTTAGAACAGTCGATGATGGACTTCGGTCAATTCCGCACAATTAGAAAGCTTCCGCTGATTCGCGACATCCTGGACCGGCTTTACAGCGCCTCCAGTGCAGAGTATCTGATCTATACGAATGTCGACATCGCACTGAAGCCGGACTTCTATTTGTCCGTGTCTAAAATCATCGACGACGGGGTGGACGGAATGGTGATAAACCGTCGCACGATTTCCGATAAATACAAATCCGTAACGGAGCTTCCGCAAATGTATGAGGAGGTTGGTGAACCGCATTACGGCTACGATTGTTTTATTTTCCGTCGCGATGTCTATCCCAAGTTCGATCTCGGCAATATGTGCATTGGTGCAATGGCCATTGGGGCGGCGTTAATGATGAACATCGCGTGCTTTTCGATGAATTTCAGAGAATTCTTGGATCTACATCTCACCTTCCATTTGGGAAACGCGGAAGTGTGGCGTCAGCCGCAAGTATCCGACTATCAGACGTTTAATCAACAGGAATACATCGCCGTATTAAACAGGCTCGCACCGAGATTTGACGTCAATCGGTTGCCGGTGGTTAGTCGCCCATTTCTGCAGCAGTATTTGCAACGGGTCAAACATACTTTGCTTGATCGCAGCAACATGAGCGAGGGTCCGAAGAATGCTCAGGGTACTTGAGCCAGTCGCCGGACGGAATTATGCGCTTATATCGCCTGGTAGAGAGGGGGACTCGCTCCTCTCCGTTGATGAGACGCTGATCAAAAATCTTTACATGGACCATGGTGCGCTGTTATTCAGCGGGTTTGCATGTGATTTATCGATATTCTATGAAATGACCAGCCGTTTCTGCTCCAGCTACGTCTGGAACGAAAGTCGCGGTCGCAAAGTCATGACCGTTGACAAGCGGATTCAGACTGTAAATGTTGGGACAAGCCGCTTTCCACTGCATGCGGAATTGGCGCGGCAACCCTGGAAACCCGATGTGGCCTGGTTCGCCTGCGTAAATCCTCCGAGCCGCGGCGGAGAGACCCTAATTTGCGACGGTATTGGCATTGTCGACAATATGCCGAGCGTTACGCGCAAGGCGCTCCAAGACCGACGACTATTGTACAAGAGAATAGCGCAACCGACCGAATGTCAGTTCTGGTTTGACACAGCAGCACCGAGTGACGAAATGATCGCCAAGCCACCGGACAATTGTCCATTCAGCTTTACGAAAGAATCAGGAGGGATCTATTGTTCCTTCACGCATCCGGTGCTGCATAAACCACTATTCTCCAACAAGCGCGCATTCGCCAATTTCTTGCTGTTTTCCCGGTTTGCAAAGGGGTTTCGAGATTACCCTCTCTTTGACGATGGTACGGAAATTCCGGACAACATCTGCAACGAAATCGGGCAAATCAGCGACAAGATTTTGGTGCCGGTCACGTGGCATAGAAACGATCTACTTATGTTGGATAATACGCGCTTCATGCACGGACGGAACGCGATTGTCAACGCCGAAGAAAGGGTCATCCTGACTAATTTCGGCTTCCTCAACTTTGCTAAACCCAGCGAAGAAGACCCACTCGATCCGCCTTGGCGCAGCAGCATCCAGAGCGAGAGTTTCCTGAAATCGATCGCGCCACTTTAAGCAATTTAGTCTTGAGCTCGGGCTAGGCTGGGCAACTCGGGCGATTTATCTTTTCGGCGTGTTTGGCGTCTTCGGACGACGCGGCCCGGTGCTGAGGTTGAAGAGCTTGCTCAATGATTGGCGTCGCTCGTAGAGCCCGGAACTTTCAGTACGATGGGTGGCGACACCAGCTCTTTAGCAATATCATCCGAAGAAAATGGCAATCGCATCCATTCCTTGCGTGAATACATTTCTGTCTGATCGGCGTAATACGGAGAATCGACATCATCTGGTGCTTGAGAACTCGCCAACACGGCATCCGCCACCGGTCCGTCCTTTGTGAACGTTACCGCCTGCTCATATGAATTACCGTTCATTAGCTCGGGCGCATCGGTGTACCCGACATGCGGTTTAAGCGGAAAGACTATATTGTCCCATAGGAAATAGCCGCCATGTATCGGAAGCTTCTTACCGTTCCGTACCACGAACTGTGATTCGCCCCAAGGAGCATCGAGTGGGATTCCCTGTTGCTCCAGATACTCGGCGGCAGATGCCAGTGCCTTGAGAACATTGGGGTTGTCCGTGTTTAGCTTTCTCGGAGTATGGAAGGGATTTGCCGGGTCAAAAGGCACGCGCCAAATACGCGGATCCGCCACGGCATCTTCATCTTCGGAGACTCGGACAGTAAATTCGCGAAAGATCGGGTACCCAACGCTTTGAATGTCGGCATGACGGTCCCAGCGCTCAAGAATCGTACATACTCTCGATAAGTCGTAACGATGTCCCAATTTGGTCACCGCCTGAGGACTCTTCTTGCATGCTGCAACAAGGTCACCTACGACGGCTTCAGCAAACAGGTCTCGCCCTGAATCATGAATCTGCTCGATCGAGCGCTGTGTAAAGCGAGTGCCAGGCAAACCATCCCGGCCTGCCAACCGATCCTCGACCTGGGCAACGCCTGTCTGAGTTCGAAAGCTGATCGGCTCGCCTTCCGGACCTACGATCGGCGAGAAGCCGGTCAATAGTTGCTTGGCGTTCGATGTCCAATGGCTGTAGTTGGAATTGGCTACGTAATCAGTGCGGATGAGCCACGGCCGTCGTTCCGCCGGCAGAATGCCGGCTTGCGGCGCGGAAGAATACGTCGACCACTGGCACGCCGATTGGGAACCGTCCATCACATTGAACCCACTCTTCCAGGACGGTGCTATCAGCGGCATTCCGCTTGGCTTGCAGCGGTTGAATTTATCCGCCTCCACTCCCGGAGCGACGGTCATGTCGGCGTAGAGAACCTGGCCTGAGGCGTCGGCGGCCATCGTATTTGTCCACGGTAAGCCGAGAATTCGAGTAAGGCTGTCTTTAATTTCCTCGACGTCGCGGCTTTTCGCGAAAGCAAACCATTGTTGAATCATTCGATAATTGCCCTCGTTGGGGTCCGCGAATGCAAATGCGAATGTCCTGTCCCACGGAAACTGCGCGCTTTTAATTATCGGTCCGTACTCCGTCATCCAAAACCCGCGCGTTCGGCGCCTCGTCTTACCGTCAGCGCCTTTCGCAATGACCGTGATCAGCTTTTGCTGCATTGGGATCGACTTGCCATCCACGAGATAATGACTAGGATCGTGTGGTGACAGGCGTAAGCGAAAGACTGTCGCTTTAGCATCAGTAGTGGACGTATGCGTCCAGGCAACCGAGTGATTAAACCCAATCGTAATCACAGGCATCGCTAGAAGCGAGGCGCCCATGACATCCAGCTCGTTCGGGATTGTCAGGTGCACTTCAACGAATCGATTCGGCCCCGCCCAAAACCAGTGAGGATTGGCAAAAAGTAGTCCCGATCCATTGTCCGTAAGATCACGACCGGCAGCGAAGCCATTGCTGCCGAGGCCAGTCGGACCTCGTGTACTCCGTGCCGCGATCGCAGATTTGGCAGGACGTGACGGATAGGCATCGGGGTGCATTAGGTCCAGATGAGTGTCTTGCGTCTTGCGATCTAGGCTAGGCGGAGGGCTGGCCTCGAGGATCGGTCCATGCTGATGCACCACACCCAACGACAGCGCCAGGGCGGCCACTCGTCTTACAATATCTTTGGATGTAATCGGGCGGACCCACACCGCGTTTCGACAGGCGCGCGGCGCAGCCAATCTCGCTTCTGACGCGATGTAGAAATTGTAGCCCTGTGCATAACCGTCAACGAGTTTGCGCAGGTCGTTGGGCAGTGCGCGTATCTGCGCGTCGACCCGATCGTCGTCTACGATCAAGCGCATAACTTGGTCGCTGGCAACATTATCGATCGGATCCCCGAGAAAACCGATCGGGTCCATTTCCGTTTCACCAAAGTCGGCAGCGCGGGTTCCATTAAAGGTCACGAACGCTTCAGCTAGTCCACACAAATCCGTCTTCGCCATGGCATATCCATAGCCATAGCCCAGTCCAAAATAGTTTGTCGCCAGAATATGCGGAATGCCGTGCTGGGTTATACGGATCGTAACCGTGGTACCCGCATCTTGCGTCTTCACAGGCTCGCAACGGCCAATGATCGGCGCGGCAAGTAAGGCAAGGATGCAGAGTATGGTTCGCAAAATTACCCTCCCTCGCTAACGAGCTTCGCAGCGCCGGATCGATTACCAGCCGGCCACCACGGTAAGACCGATTGTTCGGGGAGTCAGCGTCGTGTACTTGATTAAATTCGAAGTGACCTGATAGTCGTCGTTTAATGTGATCTGTTGACTATTCAAAAGGTTTTTCGCGAATAGAGATACGTCCCACCCGCGAACGAAATGTATTCCCAAGCGCGCCGTAAGCACATTGGTAGCAGGGTGAAAAGTCGCGACTGGATCGTATTCCGCATTGGCGCGGTTTGATAAGTGGTAACCCTCGGTGTTTGCATCGTCCGCGTGAACGTAGGCTTTTGCGCCATTCTCAAAACGCTTGAAGAAATAGTCGGCAAACACGACAACCCGTAGCGGAGTCCCCGGAAGCAAGTCGCCGTTCGTGACAATCGGGACTGCGGGAGTAGCTGTACTTAGAATCGTCTGGTTGTACTTCGCATCGGTGTAGCCTATGGATGTTCCTACGATCAATCCGTCTATGGGAATTGCCCGAAGATCAAGATCAAAGCCCTTGCTTACTGCCCCACCCACGTTATAGGTAAATTGAGCGCCGCAGTGCGCCAGCGATATGTCGGTCTGAATTTGGTTCCATTTGATGTAGAACGCACTTGCATCCCATTGCAGTCGACCCGCAAAGAGCTGCCCTTTGGAGCCGATTTCATAGCTCCACAGACTATCTGAATTGTATTGTGCAGGAGCCGCGGTTAGTCCAAATTTGGCGAGATCTGGCGCGCATTGCAGTTCAACAGGCGCGTTGGAGCCTCCAGGGCGAAAGCCCTTTGCCGCGGTTGTGTAGAACATCAGGTTGTCGGTGGGTTTGTAAGTAAGTCCAAATTTTGGCGTTGTTTGGCTTTCAGAGCCAGAACCCGACGAGCCAGTCGGGCCACCATTAAAGGGTCCACCTTGGGCGTTGGCGTATGAGAAGCTCGAATGTGAATATCGCGCCCCGGCGGTAAGCGTCAGATTGTTTAGAATCTTGAAGTCAAGTTGGGCGAAGCCCGCATATTGTTTGTCCTGCGTTGTATCGTGATTGAAATCAACGAGCCCCCCGGGCAACAGCGGAAGGCCCAAGAGTTGCACGGGTGTTAGTCCGAAATCCGGAATAGAGACATCTTGCAGATCAGGCGCGAACACGTACTCGTTGGCGGTTTGCCAGAGGTCCCAATAAAACAATCCCACAACCCAGTTGAGGCGGTCGTCGGGGTTCGACGACTGAGCGCGGATCTCCTGCGTGAAACTCTGTTGTGGGTTTTGGAAGTATGCGGGGACCGCCGTCACGGGTCCCTTATCATTTCCCGTAAGCACTTCAACCAGGTCCAGTGAATAGTCCGCGGTCGCGTCACGCTCGTGGTCAATGTAGGCCGTATTGGAATACACCGTAACGCCCGGCAATCGCCATTCGACCTTTAGGCTGGGCAAGACAAACCATTCTCGCTGCGGTGACGATATCAAGTCGCCCGAGACGAAGTTGCCGGCGCTGGGGTTGGACAGAATGCCGTAATATTCTTGTGCCCCGCCGACGTGATTTGACTGATAGAAAACGGCTGGAGTGATGATCAAATTGTCGATCGGTGCAAAGATCAATGCTGCGGTGAAAGTCGCCGAGTCTGACCAGTTGGTGTTCTTGTCTACCGTTACGTTGCTGCCCCAAGGTTGGCGATCGATCCATCCAGCATTATTTTGAGTGTATGCACTGACCCGAAATCCAAGTGTGCCTGGGATAAGCGGCCCTCCTTCAGCCACCCCGACCTGGTAACTAGCGTCACCATACTTGACAGCGCCAATCTCAGCGCGCGCATGCCCCGAGTCTTCGGTGAGACTCGGCGGCGCCGTTACAAACCTAATAGTCCCCCCTTCTGAGCCGGATCCGAACAGCGTTCCCTGGGGACCGCGAAGGACTTCGACGCGGTTTAAGTCAAAGAGCGTGGGATAAAAGCTCGCTGAGGAGGATCCCGCTCCAAAGTACCGAATCTGGATGGGCGTGTCGTCGATGTAAATGCCAGTGGTAGATGCGCCTCGCGCGGAGGAAACGCCGCGAATTGAAATGTACGTAGAATCAGTGTTGTGCGTCTCGACATTTAAACCCGGCGTATATCGGCTGAGATCGTCGATCGAGCTAAGTGCAAATTCATTGATGGCTGCTTGATCGTAGGCACTGATGCTAATCGGAACATTTTGGATCGACTCTTCCTTGCGGGTGGCGGTGACCGTTATCTCCTCGAGCGAAGTACCGGCCCCTATCTGGGTTGGAACTGGGGTGCTTGCAGGCCGATCTGCCGCACTTCCTTGTTGCGGAACATCAAAAGCGGCGCGCGCCACGCCCGGCGGGGTTTCCGGGCTGAGAAAGGACCGAAGGTGCGCGAAAGCATCGCTGAGTTTGGAGGGGGACGAATGCAAGTCGGTCCGCGTTGCGATGGTGACCGTGTGCTCGCCGAGCCATTTGTAACTGAGATCCGTGTTGCTTAAGAGCCGGTCGAGCGCATCTTTGACTGAAATTTTGCCTGACACGGCCGCTGCTCGGCGTGACGGAACGGATCCTGACTCTATGACAAGCTGAAAGGCACCCTGCCTTGAGAGCTCGAGCAGCGCGGCGTCCAGCCGCTGTGCTGGAATGTTTAGCGCAACTTTCGCATTCAAATCGAAGTCGCCGGCACGCGCTTCACGCGCGAACAGAAACGCAGCTGCAACGAGCGCATGAGTACAAATCAGTCTGACGATTGACCCGGTTGACCTTGCACGCATGGACCCCCCAATTTGTTCTGTTTATCGAGAAAGCTCAGCCGTAGTGTCGGATAAAGGCTCTCCTGTCGCTCTAAGACGTTCGATCGTTAAAAGTCGGCAATGAGTCCGTCGCTGCCACCGCGATGTCAACGCGCCGCGGATGTAACCGGCGGAGTGATGGTGACCACCCTGAAGCCGAGCGCTGTGGGCTGAATATCAAGCGGGAACACTTGGGGCAGCGCTTTGACCCACTCGACGACGCTGTCTTTGAACACAGCGCCCGTAAAGTGCAGGTCATCGGGGAGTGAATCCGCACCGACAATCTGGCTATCGGTATAGCGAGCAACGTCAGCGATTACGTAGCGCAGAGGCTCGTCGCGATAGACCAGCCAGCCGTCACGCCACCGTGCCGGCTGCGCTGGATCAATGCGAGACACCCTCACACTCTCAAGCGCTGATGCTCGGTCTCGATCAACAAATGCCAGCTGCTCACCGGAGCGCAGAGGCACGACTTTGGACAAGGGCCCGGTCGCAGCGGACGAGTGATCAGATGCGTTATGACGCGCATCGGTGATGTTGACTACGCCTTCTTCGACGGCAACCGTCACCTCCGCCCCGGTGGCACGAACATTGAAGGCCGTTCCAACCGCGGTAATGACACCATCCAGCGCGTGTACTTTGAATGGGCGGACTGAATCTTTGTGAACGGAGAAGAATGCTTCGCCCGTTTGGAGCCACACGGTGCGTTCCGCCGAAGTGAAACCGACGGTTAGTCGGGAGCGCGCACCAAGCGTGACGCGCGACCCATCCGCGAGCGTGATCTGCATGTGTTCGCCGGTGCGCGTCGCAAAGTCGGAGGAGGGAGGCCGAGCACGTTCCCAGGGATGCGGGGCAACGAACCATAAGGTTGAGATGGCAACGGCTATGATGGCAGCCGCAGCCGCGCTGCTTGGAGGGCGCAGTCGGGAAGACCACCGCTGTCGCTCGTTCACGCGAAGCGGCGCGGCGCGCCGCTGCCGCCATTCTTGCACCGAAATCGAAGTATCGTACCCGTCATCAGCGTTCGGCCCATTACTGGCCGGCGCACTCAGAGCCGCTGCACCGGCCAATTGCCCAGGCACGCAGCGCCAGGCGGTCTCGACTGCCTCGAAAGCAAGGCGATTTCCTTCGGATTCACCCAGCCACGAGAGCCAGCTCTGCAGCATTTCGGGAGATGGATCTTCTACTTCTGCAATATCGAGAAACCACTGGGCGGCTTCTAGTCGCTGGAGATCAGAATAGGGACAATTGGAGGGACGAAGCGTAGTCACAATCGGCTCTCCTTGTCCGGCGAGTCACTCTTCGCAATGTCCATTCGCAAGCGAAGGTGTTCAATTGCTCGGGCTATATGCATTCGAACCATCCTCTCTCTAATGCCTAGGCGCCTGGCTATTTCAGGTTGCCTGAGCCCGAAAAGTCGATACAGAAGCAGTGCTTCGCGGCACTTCACCGGCAGCTCCGCTAGGGCCTCGCGCACAATTTCCATGGCTTGGTGTGCTTCGAGTTGTCGATCGGGCGACAGATGAAAAATTGCAAGCTCGCCCTCCGACAAAGGGCGCGTGTCGGGCCGGCGGCTGCGTGCTCGGAGGCGGTCGAGCGCTAGATTTGCGGCCGTCTTGAAAAGAAACGCGCGCAGGTAGCTGATTGCTTCGGGGTGATCGAGGCGAAGTAGACGAACGTATGCCTCTTGCGCGACTTCTTGCGCTTCCTGCTCAGACCCAAGCTTAACGGCCACGAAACGCAGCAGCGCTGAATTATGCTCCCGAAAGAGTCGTTCGATGACCGCCGGATCGGGACCGGGAACCGGCGCGGCTCCTCCGAGCGACCCTGGCGATGGCTCGGTAGGAATATCCAGCTCTACAGATGATATTGGCGGCCGGGACATAGGCATATGATCGCACTGATCCTACTTACCCCCTAAGACGCCGAGAAAGGCAAAGGCGGCAATGGTGTGATCGTCCGGGGCGCCTGAAGCGGGGGCGCTGGCTCAAGCAAAAGCTAAAATCATCGCCCCGGAGTGAATTGAACCGTTGCGAGACCGTTGGGGGGAAGTGTGACCGAGACGCGCTCGTTTACTACGGCCAACTCCTGCGGCGGCGGTAAAGCGGAGGCCTTGATCAACTCGGCGAG
>Ga0210410_10002843_pt1 | contig 15431 bp, 10 predicted proteins | sample IncBWC4MmetaG_FD_161058 | JGI IMG/M metagenome (GOLD analysis project Ga0210410, IMG submission 161058) | Forest soil microbial communities from Barre Woods Harvard Forest LTER site, Petersham, Massachusetts, United States - Inc-BW-C-4-M | ecosystem: Environmental > Terrestrial > Soil >... | reverse complement strand
CAATCTGCTGCACAATTCGGGAATTCGGCCATCAAACCTCCCCCTGAATTGCACAACTTGGCTGGTCAGATTTAGGTCATACAAAAGTCATGTCCACTTCTATCCGGTTGCTGTTGCATGTCCCTGACTGGTTAGAAATTCTCCCATCTACTAACCTCCAGAAAATCAACGACTTGGTAACCACCTTGCTCTAAACTGCGCAGACTTCAGAGCGGGACTTTGCGTCCGCTATTCCTAGGAGGGTATATGACTCGAAGGTTATCAGGATATTTGGTCTTCAGTCCCATCATTGTGGGACTTTGCGTGGCCGCTCTGCTAGTGATGTCCCCTATGGCCTCGGCTAATACCTACAACACGTCCAACCCCATACCTTGGTGTATTGGTATATGTGGCTCGGGCGACTCTGGTACTTTAACCGGAAATTTCCAATTGGACAGTACCGGTAATCCCATCAATTGGAATCTCACGACCACGGACGGCACGGTAACTGGCTCCAACTATATTCCGGGTGACGCCGCCAATGCACTCGGTCCGGAACCCCCGATAGTAGCAGGATCGTCATACACGTTTTTTGACGACTTCAGTACTGGCCTGAATTTGGGGGGTTCACCCTTGTTTAATGGTGGCGGGTTGACCATTATCGTTAATTGCCAAGGTGTTGCGAACTGCCTGACGCAAGGTACGAATGGCCAATATTTCTCGATCACAGGCGCAGTGGAAACCTTTGTAACATGGAGCTGTGCCGTTAATGGGTCAAACTGTACACCTTCCGTGGCTGCACCTCGTACCTTAGATGTCTCCGGCGGCGCCTACATCAACGTAACAGACCCGCCTAGCACGCCACTTGCTTTCACTTTGGACACCAACCCACTGGGTACTGCATGGACTCCGGGTGGCGGAACCGGAAACAACGGCGTGCCGGAACCGAGCACGCTGCTACTTAGCGCGCTGGGACTCGGTGCCCTGGCGCTGAAGCGCTTCTACGCCTGAGGCCAATTCGACAGATCCCTCCTACGTCGAGGCCGAAGATGAATGCTGGCAGCTGCTATTCCCCTCAGCAGCTGCCAGTGTCTATTTCGCGGATGGCTTCCAGCGTGGCATTCCTTGCGCCTTTCGCTTGTTTGCATAACAATGATGCCTAATTGTTGCTGAGCTAATCATTGGGAGTCATCCGTTATGCACGAGCGTAGCGTTCGCGATCTACTGAATCTTTACAACCCAGCTGATCCGCTGGAAAAAGCTTGGACGATTCCCGCTCCGTGGTATTTCGATGAGCGGCTCGCGCAACTCGAGCGCGAATCCGTGTTCGCCGCCAACTGGCAGGTGGTTGGCCATCTGGACCAGGTAAAGGAACCCGGCCAGTTTTTCACCATCGACGTCAGCAAGGAGCCGCTGGTCGTCGTTCGCGGCGACGATGGCAAACTCCGCGCGTTTTACAACGTGTGCCGGCATCATGCAGCTGCCGTGGTGCCGGAAGCGCAGGGTTGCGCTAAGAATTTCCGGTGTCCCTATCACGGCTGGACGTATGGCAACGACGGCAGCCTGAAGGGCATGGTCGAGTTTGAGGGAGTTTGCAATTTCGATCGCACCGACAATGGCCTGGTGCCGGTGCGCGTGGACACGTGGGAAAACTTCGTTTTCGTCAATCTCGACGGGCGCGCTTCTTCCTTAGGGGAATTCCTGGGAAAAGTTCCTGAACTCGTGGCACCGCTTAAGATCACCGAAACGCTCAAGCATTTCGACCGGCGCATTTACACGTTGAATTGCAACTGGAAGGTTTACGTGGACAACTACCTCGATGGCGGCTACCACGTGCCGCACGCGCACAAGGGGCTCAGCAGCGTCGTCGAGTACACCAAGTACAGCATCGAAAATTTCGAGCGCGCCTGCCTGCAGTCCAGCCCGCTTGACAGTTCCGGCGCACTCGAATCCTCCATCGGTTCCACACGCCAGGGCACGGCCTTTTATCTGTGGGTTTACCCCAACTTTATGCTGAACGCTTACTCCGGCGTAATGGACACCAATCTCGTGCTTCCGATCGGTGTCAACAAATGCGCGGTGATTTTCGACTACTATTTCGCCGACGTCAGCCCCGCCGCCGCAAAACACCACCAGGAAAGTATCGCCGTGAGTGAAAAGGTTCAGGATGAAGACATGGCGATCTGCGATTCGGTGCAGCGGGGCCTCGCTTCGCGCGCCTATGTCGCGGGGCGTCTTTCGCTGCGCCGCGAAGCCGGGGAGCACCTGTTTCACCGCTTGCTTCACGCGGACATGACCAACGCCCTGGCTCGGCCCATGGCGGCCGACTGAGCTTGCCGATAAAAAACAAACCCTGCCGGAGAGTCTCCGGCAGGGTTTGTTTGAGAACAACTCCCGATTACTTTCGAATGATGCGTAAGTTACCGGGGAAGCTCTAGAGCTTTTCGAAGAAGTGCGCCACTCTCTTGCCGGCGCTCTCCGAGTAGTACACGGTAACCTTCGCGCCCTTCTCGGTTCCCTTGGCAGTGTCCACCGCGGTGACCTTCGTGCCATGGCCGACAACGTCAAATGTGCGCTCGGTCCCGTCGGCGGCTTTCACCGTAACCGTCTTGCCGCCTTCGCCGACCTTCGTGACCACTCCCTCCATCGACTTCATGCCGTCCTTGCCGACTTTGTCGACCTCCACGGCCGTCTTTTCCGTTCCCTTCTCCGTGTAGTGCGCGACCACTTCGGAGCCCTCTTTCACTCCGTGGAAGGTGTCCTTCGCGCCGGTCTCGACGCCTTCTGCGCCGCGCACGGTGGTCTTGTCCACGAAGTGGATGGTGTGCTCGGTGCCATCCTTGGTCTTCACCACGATAGTCTTGGAGGCGGCGTCTGCTTTGGTGACCACACCGTGAATAGCGCTCACAGCGTCATCTGCCGCCACAACCATCACCGCGAAAAATGCGGCCAATACCGCTACTGAAAAGAATTTCCTCATTACTGCGGACCTCCTGTTTGTCCTTGAATTGTCCTGCGATTGAAAAGGGTTCGCGATTCTGTCCCATAAAAGGGTAGCGCAAGCCTCTCGCGAAAACTACCAGAAAGAGACACGCCTGCAATTCGGGCTGGGGAGGCCATGGTGCGCTAAACCCCGGATAGGAACTGGGATACAGAACCACACCCCAATCGCTGTTGGGCCAGCGGTATCAAACAATTACCTGCATAATTTAGATTACACATATTTCTACTTCACAAGCTACCCAGAATTGGGATACGCTGTGCGAACTGGCAAGCCATTTGCCTATTTAGCTAAACACCCCTGAAGAACCGCCCTTTAAAAACCGCCCTGTAAGAAAAGATTGCGTAATGGAGGGTCGATGAGAGGAACTACGCCTCGTCACCAAGTCTTCCTCCCCTTAATCGGGGCAGTCCTGTTTTTGTTCGCGACAGTGAATTCCTTCGCCCGCCAACAGCCGAGTCAGGATCCTGCGCCATCTGCCCAGGGAGAAAATACTTCCAACTCGAAAGCTGCGGTTCCCGCGCCGGCGGCTGCGCAGGAAAAAGCAAAGACGCCTCCGCCGAAGGGCCCGGACGGGGATTACGTAGGCAGCGACACCTGCATCACCTGCCATGACGATCAGAATCGCCGGTTCAAGAACACGGTGATGGGCAAAGTGATGCTCGGTAATCCGCACACTCCCGAGGAAGCCCGAGGCTGCGAGGCGTGCCACGGACCGGGCCGAGCCCACGTGGAGGCCGGCGGCGGGAAAGAGACCATTCCGATTCGCTTCGGCAAGGATTCGAAAAATTCCGTCGCCGAGCAGAATTCCGTTTGCATGGATTGCCACGCGCGCGGCACGCACATGTTCTGGAAAGGCAGCCCGCACGAATCCCGCGGCGTTGCCTGCGTGGACTGCCACCAGGTGAAGCAGGGCATGCATGTCTCGGTGTCTTCCGACGCCCGCTATAGCCAGCCGCTTACGGACAATCAAGGCGTGAAGATGAAGCAGCCGGAACTCTGCCTGCAGTGCCACCAGATGCGCCGCGCGCAATTGCAGCGCTCTTCGCACATGCCTTATCGCGAAGGAAAAGTGACCTGCACAAGTTGCCACAATCCGCACGGCACGCCGAATCCCAAGCAGCTGATCCAGAGCAGCACAAACGAAAATTGCCTGAGCTGCCACGCCGAACGCCGCGGTCCCTTCCTGTGGGAGCACCCGCCGGTTCTGGAAAACTGCGCCAACTGCCACGAGCCGCACGGCAGCAACAACCCGCAACTGCTGAAGGTGCGCATGCCGCGCGTGTGCGACGACTGCCACGACAGCAGCCGCCACCCGACGCAGGCGCAACCGCTCAGCTCCATCAAGAACTTCAACCGCGGCTGCACCAACTGCCATTCCCATATTCACGGTTCGAACCACCCATCGGGTTCAGCATTCCTGCGATAGGAAGAGAGAGCTGGCGAACATGAGAAAATCGAATGAATTCGCGCTTCTAGTGATTTCGGCTCTATTGTTGTTCCCCGCAGGAACGTTCAGCCAAGACAAGGATGCCGATCATGGCAGCGTTGAATTTGGCGTGCGCTTCGCCACGGGCGATGTCTATGGGCGTCCCGATCTGCCGTTCCAGCCGTCCCTGAAAACATCGGAATTCAACGAGTACCAGGATGTGCGCGACGGCTTTTATGTGCGGCGGTTCGACGTCAAGTTCGACAACGTGCTGCGCTCCAAGGAATACTTCTCGCTGAAATCGCAGAGTACCCTTTACCGTGACCAGAGTTATCTCGCGACCTTCGGAAACTACGGCAAATTCAAGCTCCAGTTCCGCTACGACGAAATCCCGCACATTTACAGCAACACCACGCGCACGCTGTTCACGCAAACCACGCCGGGTGACTGGAGTTATCCGGCTCTCATCCGCCAACAATTACAGGCGCCAGTTCCCGCCGGCACGAGCCTGCAGGCGATCATCAACACCCAGGTAGTGCCGCAATCGGGTTTCATCACGCCGCAAATTTACCGCAAGGGCGGGACGCTGTCGGCGGGTTACAACCTCACCCCCCACTGGCATGTGAACGGCCTGTTTTTCCGGGAAAGCGAGAAAGGCACGCGGCCGATCGGGTTGATCATGAACTCCAGCCCGAGCGCCAGCGCCACTTCCGGTTTCGGCGTCGAACTTCCGGAGCTGATCAACTATTTCAATAATCTGGTGCGGGCCGGCGTGGAATACGGCAGGCAAAGCCTCGTCGTGCAAGGCGCCTATGTCGGTTCCTTCTTTCAGGACAATACTCGCCAAATGTCCTGGGACAATCCCTTCCGGTTGACCAACGAACAAATCACCAACCCGCTCACGGGACGCACGAGCCTGTATCCGGACAATCACGCGAATTACCTGAATTTCGCCGCCGGCACCGACCTTGGCAAATACCTTCATGTGACGGCCAGCATCAATCCCGGCTGGCTGCGGCAAAGCGATGCGTTTCTCCCGTACACCAGCAACACCGCCATCAACACCTGCGGAACGGGAACTCAGGCTTGCACTTCGCTCGCCGTGTTGCCTGCGGCCAACCTCGGCGGCGACGTGCAAACGCTGGCCATGAACTACAACGTCTCCACCGCCACCTGGAAAAATCTCGCCGCCAAGGTTAACTACCGCTATTACGACTGGAGCGACAACACCAACAGCACCTTTCTCTTCACTCCGGTGCAGGGAGACGCTTCGGCTCCCGCTCCGGCGGACAGCCACACGCCTTTCGGATTCACCACCAAGGATCTGGAACTCACCGGTTACTGGTACTTCGCCAAACGAAGTTCGCTGAAAGCCGGCTACCAAGCGCTATGGACGGATCGTTCCAATCGCGACGTCGCCCACTCCTTGGAAAATTCTTTCTTCTTCTCCGGCGACTGGGTACCGATCCGTGATCTGTTGATACGCCTCTCCTATCGGCATTCGAACCGTACTCCCGACTCCTACCAGGACGGCAACTCCACCGATCCCGTCAGCGGTGCCGACGTAACCTGCGCCGACACCACCACCGTCAGCTTCACCGCCGACCAGCGCTGCCATCGCCGCTTCGACGAGGCTGCGCGGATTCTGAACCGCGGCGACGCCCTCGTGCAATACTCTCCGTCTGACAAGCTGACACTCTCCGCCTTTGGCGGCACGCTGCAGAACGACTACAACCAGCGCGGCGGCGTCAACAGCCCGACTCCCTTGAATTTTCTTACCGGCGCCGCGGCCACCACCCAGCTGTACTATCTTTATGGCCTGCAGAAGGACATCTCCTACAACTATGGCTTCGACGCGGATTACGCGCTTTCCACCCATATAACCGTGTATCTCGAATATTCGCGCGAGCATTATTACACCCGGATGATCACCCGCTATCGCACTCCGCCCTCCGGCGTTCAAACCATCCTGACATGCACCGGATGCGACACCCCGAATAACGACTGGCAAAGCACCACCCGCGATCCCGTGGACTACTATTCCGCCGGTGTGGACCTCTACCTGGGCCGGAAGCTGTATTTCACCACCTACTACTCGCTCTCCGCGGGCAAAGGCAATGTGAATTCGCAGTTCCTCGGTGATCCCACGATTCTGACCGGAGCAAACGCTTTTCTGCTCACCGGAACGAACGCGGCCGTCCCCTATCCCGAGACCGTGAATCGGAGTCACGAAGTGGGCGTGATTTTCAAATACAAGCTTACGGAGAGGCTCACGCCGAAGGTCGAGTATCGGTATCAGCAGTGGGACAACCGGGATTACCAGACCACAGTGATGACGCCCTACATGGGCTGCGTAAGTCCGGCCCCACCCGGCGCGCCTGTGCCCGGCTGCACGAGCCCGATTTTGAACAGCTCCACCTCGCCCACGCCGGTGCCCGGAGCTGCCAGCCCGTTCTATCCCGGCTTCGTGGTGGGCGATCCGTCAGCTGCTCGCTACCTGTTCCTGGGCGTGGACCAGCCGTCGTACCACGCCCACACTATAATGGCCACGCTGGAGTATCGCTTCTAGACAAAGAGCGGCGCCCGCAGCGGGGAGTCATTCGCCGCAAAGCGATTGTTTTTTCTGTGGATGAAAACTTGCGCGCCGGCCATATGGAGTGGATGCCAGCGCAAACTTTGTCTTACTTCGGCGCCTGTCCACCGTTTGCCGCTTGCTGATCCGGCTCTGGCTTTTGCCAGCTGGCATCCGGATTGAATTCTCTCAGGGACTTCGCGATCGCTTCCGTCTTCTTTCCGAGATCCTTCTCGTAGACGACCCCGTCTTCGCCGACCAGGAAAGTTTTCACGCCGGAGGAACGGTAAAACGCGGGATATGCCACGAACGCGAAGCCGGTCATTTTGCCGTCCACAAGATAACTCTTCGCGCCACCCGGGGCGTTCTTTCCCTGACGCGTCAGGATGTGAAAATAATAGCCGCGGAATGGGACAGGCTCCGTGCCCCGGCTCTTGTTCTCGTCGTCAGACACGGCCTGCGCCACCAGCGGGCCGATCAGGCTCTGGGGCTCGGTTTCGGGCGCTTTCCAGAAGAGGCCGTCATGCTTGCCTTCCTCGCTGTGAATCTTTCGCGCGTACTCGTTGTGGTGCTCTGAATAATATTCCTTCTGGGCCGCCCCCAGTTGGCGGCAAACGTGGATGGCGGACACTTCGTTGCGGCCGATGCGGCGAAACAGGATTTCCTGTTTTCCCATGGCCGTGTCGAAATACCAGACATTTCCCTTGCTCACGAGCGGAATCGGCCAGGGCCAGTTATGAGGCCCGAGGTACAAAGTGACGGTGCCGTTCGGTTCTTTCACCAGCCGGTTCATCTCTTCGTATCTCTTGGCGAAGTTGGCGCGAGCCTCCGCATCTTCGGCTTCGTTTCCCGACGAGATGATTTCTTTGCCGTCCGGTCCCAACAGATCGAGCAAGGCCTTTTCATCGTTGCTTTTCGCCGCCTGGAACAGGGCTTTGCTGGCTTCCTCAGGCGACGCAAACGTTTTCTGCCCTGCTTGCTGCGCCCGGGATGGTGAGGCAAATAAGCCGGTCAGGAGAACGGCCATAGCGGCCAGCTTCCAAAGATTGCGGCGACCAACGACGCCAATGCTCCTATTTCCAAGCCGCATAGCACTTCCCTCCTCTTCCAAATCTTGTGTTTTTTCGCGGAATCATGAAACTTGCAACCTAGTGGTGCCCGCCGCCGTGCGAGCCTCCGCCGCCGCCGCCGTGAAAGCCGCCGCCGCCACCCATGCTGGCGCTTCCGCGGGCTGAGTAACCTCGCGACTCTCCGCCATGATCGTAGCCGCTGAACGCGCCCGACCGCACGTTGCTCTCTCCACGCGGTTGGGAATACCCGCGGGCCGCGTTGTTGTTTCCTTCGAAAGGCCGGGGCGAAGCGCCCGGGCGGTTATAGACGTTCCCGTGAGCCGCGAAACTGCGATCCTGCGGCCTAGACCCTTCGCGCCCGGGCGCGCCGACTCCGCCGCGTCCGCCGCGGTAATACGCATTGCGGTTATAGAAGGTCGTGCTGTGCGAGTAATACCGCTCGTGGTTGAAACTTGCGTAGTGGTTATGCCAGTCGTAACCCCAGTGGTGCCACCCCCACCCGTAGCCGCCAAAGAAGCCGATGCCGAAGCCAGCGCCGAAGAACAAACTAGGTCCCCCATACCAGATTCCCGGATAGGGATACCAGCCCGGCCAGGCTACAATCCCCGGCCCGTACACGACCCATGGGTCATAGGCGGGCACGTAGACGACATCAGGCGCGGCCGGCTCAATAATGACAGTTGAGCCCTCTGTTTTAACAGTTTGTTGCGGCGTGGAACTCAGGTTGCCCGCCTGCTCCGCTTTCTGGCGCATCACCTGAATGGCGTCCGCCACATCCTGCTGCTGATTGTAATAAGCATCGCCCAGCGAGGATGTCCAGGAAAGGTTTTTGTCCATGTTTCCCAGCACGGAGGGAAATGCGGCGAGAGCTTTGATGCTTGGGTCCCAGGGTTCCTGGTCCACGGCCTGCCCAAGAGCTTCGCCCTTCAGATCTTGATGGTTTTGCACCCAGCGATCGGCCTCGACCACTTGTTCGGGAAACGTTGAGGCGGCCAGAATCTGCGCCACCAGCGAATCCGGATAGAGCGCGATCGGCGCCACCAGTTGCTGCAACTGCTCGGGAGATTGCGTTTGGTACGCCGGCCCGTCCGAGCTCTGCGCGGGTGCGGGCTGATCTTGCGCCGCCCGGGTATCCATGGGGCTGGCCGCAAACAGCAGCGCGAACGCCAGCAGAAGAGCGGAACACTTCTTGCACCACGACGCCTGCGTAAAGAATGACCCGTTTTCGAAGATGTTCATGCTTATCAACCTCCGTGCTTTATGCCGCACAGCACCCTGCGTTGTTAGATGAATGAGGTAGGTATTGAGTTTCTGAATTTCTTGCACTCACACCCTGTAGAACACCGGGGCGCCGATTTCGTTGCGGAGTATGCCCGACTCCCACTGCCGTTTGCAAGCCGGATTGCATCAGAGATCGGTGGGGCCGCGGGACATTCGCGGTGGCGGATTTTCCGGCGGAATCGCGGCATTCGTTGACCCCAATCGCGCGCTAACCTATACTTAAGGTTCGGTGTCGCTTGCAGGATTTCCGCTGGGTTCCGCACTGCAATCCATGAAAATTCCGCGGCATGCGCGGGATGGTGTGAAGGAACCCGGATGCGTGTTTTTGGCCCCGCACCATCCGCCTGCCGGACCGGCAACAGTCCATTAATTCAAAAAGGGTAATTCAAAAAGGGTTTTGATTTTCGATAAGGGAGAAGACGAATGGCGGACGCTAGCTGCCGTAGAGAACTGGAACTGGAAATTCCCGCCGAAGAGGTTACGAAAGCCTCTGAAAAAGTCGCCAAGGAATTTGCCAAGATGGCGCGCGTGCCGGGATTCCGTCCGGGCAAAGCCCCGATTTCCTTGATCAAGCGCCGCTTCGCGGAAGACATCAAGAGCGAAGTGCTGCAGAACCTGGTGCCGGAAACCGTTGAGAAGGCCGTGGCGGAGCAGAAACTCTCTCCCGTGTCGCAGCCCCAGGTGGACAAATTGGAGTTCAAGGAAGGGGAGCCGGTGAAGTTCCGCGCCTCGTTCGATGTGCTGCCGGAATTTACTCTCGCCAACTACAAGAACCTCGAAATTGAAATGCCGGAGATGAATCTGACCGACGAGGATGTCGCCAAGGCGCTCGCGGAGATGCAGCAGCGCGCCGCCGCGTTCACCCCCGTCGAAGGCCGCGCCGTTCAGAACGATGATTTTGTGCAGGTGAAGCTTAACGGCACGCCCGAAGGCGGCGGCGAGCCCTTGCAGGCCGAAAGCGTGCTGTGCCACGTCGGGGCCGAAGAGACCATGGAGCCCTTCAACGAGAACCTGCGCGGCGCGAACGTGGGCGATCACAAGGATTTCGATGTCAACTATCCCGCGGATTATCCGGACCCCAAGCTGGCCGGCAAGTTGTTCCACTATTCAGTGGATGTTCTGGGCGTCAAGACGAAGAAGCTTCCCGAATTGAACGACGAATTTGCCAAGGACGTCAGCGACGCCACCTCCCTTGATGAGTTGAAGACCAAAATCCGCGAAAGCCTGGAGCACGAGCGCGCTCATCGCCAGAAGGACCTGCAGCGCGAAAAGGTGATCGGCGAACTCGTGAAACTGCACGACTTCCCGGTACCGGAATCGTTGGTCGAGCATCAAATGGACGTGCGGCTGGAGCGCGTGGTTCGTTCGCTGGCCCAGCAGGGAGTGGATCCCCGGCAAGTTAATGTTGATTGGGCGAGCCTCCGTCATCGCCAGGAAGAACGCGCCAAGGAAGACGTGAAAGCCGAACTGGTGATCGACCGCATCGCCACCGAGGAAAAAATCGAGGTCACCGACGAGGAACTCGACCATGAGATCGAACACATGGCCGGGCACTCCGGCGAATCCGCGGAGGCGTTTCGCGCTCGTTTGACAAAGCAGGGTGCGCTCGATAGGATGAAAGCGAAGCTGCGGAGTGACAAAACCATCGACTGGTTGGCGCAGAATGCCAGCGTCAAAACGGTCGCCGCGGCAAGCGCCAAGTGATCCTGACCCCGCTCCCACGAGCCAAATCTCTCACATGAAAAACTACGAAGAACCGACCTATTACGCGACCACACTGGTACCGATGGTGGTTGAACAGACCAGCCGGGGCGAGCGCGCTTACGACATTTACTCGCGGCTCCTGAAAGAGCACATCATCTTTATTGGCACACCGATTGATGATCACGTTGCCAACCTGGCCACGGCGCAAATGCTCTTCCTGCAGGCCGAAGACCCGGAAAAAGACATTCAGCTGTACATCAATTCCCCGGGCGGCTCCATCACTGCGGGCTTCGCGATCTATGACACGATGCAGTTCGTCAAGCCGGATGTGGTTACCACCTGCGTCGGGCAAGCCGCTTCGATCGCCGCGGTGCTGCTTGCCGGCGGTTCTCCTAAGAAGCGCTTTGCCCTGCCGAATGCCCGCATTCTGATCCACCAGCCGTGGATGAGCGGCCTCGGCGGCCAGGCCACCGACATTGACCTGCACGCCAAAGAGATTCTGCGCATGCGCACCACCATCAACAACATTCTTTCGAAGCACTCCGGCCAGCCCGTGGAGCGCATCGAAAAGGACGTGGAGCGCGATTACATCATGAATCCGGAACAAGCCAAAGAATACGGGATGATCGATGAGATCATCTACAAGCACCGGTAGAAATTCGCCGCTTGCCCGGTGGGCCGGGCGCGGAAAGAAATCCACAAGCGTTTCTATTAGATGGCAGGGCTCATACTTTCTCTTTCACCCGGGGGAAAAATCGGCCTAGAATGGTATTCAACGTCTCCGGAGGCTAAGCCGGAGGAGAGGCCCTCACACACGTGAAAAAATATACCCCAGACGAACCGCTGCGCTGCTCCTTCTGCCACAAGACCCAGGAGCAGGTGGAGAAGCTCATCAGTTCGCCTTCGGATTATCCCCGAGCGTATATTTGCAACGAGTGTGTCGGGGTCTGCCAGACAATTCTGGAAGACGAAAAGCGCGAACAAGCCGCGGCCCCTGCGCGCCGCCTGCCTCGCCCGCCGGAGATCAAGCAGTTCCTGGACAGCTACGTCATCGGCCAGGACCGCACAAAAAAGAAACTGGCTGTTGCCGTTTACAATCACTACAAGCGCATCTTCCTCAACAAGCAGCCCAACGAAGTCGAACTCAGCAAGTCAAATATTCTACTGATCGGCCCCACGGGCACCGGCAAGACCCTGCTGGCGCAGACTCTTTCGCGCATGCTAGATGTGCCCTTCGCCATCGTTGACGCCACCACGCTTACCGAAGCCGGCTACGTCGGCGAGGACGTGGAAAACATTATTTTGAAGCTTTTGCAGGCTGCCGATGGCGACGTGCAAAAGGCCCAGCAGGGCATTATCTATATCGATGAAATCGACAAGATCGCCAAGAAGGACGAGAACCCCTCCATCACCCGCGACGTCAGCGGCGAGGGCGTCCAGCAGGCGCTGCTGAAGATTCTCGAAGGCACCGTTGCCAATGTGCCTCCGCAGGGCGGCCGCAAGCATCCCCACCAGGAATTTACTCCGGTGGATACGACGAACATCCTGTTTATCTGCGGTGGCGCGTTCGTGGGCCTCGAAAAGCTGATCGAAAAGCGTGTCGGCCGCCGGTCGCTTGGCTTCCATACCGAATCTGGAGCGACCTCCGCGCAGCGCCGCAACACGGAATTGCTGGAGCAGGTCCAGCCAGGCGATCTGATTCGCTACGGTCTGATCCCCGAATTCGTCGGCCGCCTGCCGGTCGCGGGAGTCATGAGCGACCTCGACAAGGGCGCCCTGATGAAGATTTTGACCGAGCCGAAGAACGCCCTGATGAAGCAGTACCAGCGCCTGTTTGAATTTGAAAACGTGCGCCTCCGGTTCACCGACGACGCTCTGGAGACCGTCGCGGAGTTGGCTCTTCAGCGCAAAGTCGGCGCGCGCGGGTTGCGTATGATCCTCGAAGACCTCATGCTGGAGTTGATGTATCACCTGCCGATGCAGAAGAGAGTGCGCGATTTTGTGGTCACCGCCGAAATGGTCCGCGGCCACGAAATCAACTGGAGTTTGCTCGAGAAGGCTGGGTAACAGCTTCTTGGGCTCTGAGGATGTTCAGGGGCCTGCATGTTCACTCGTGAGAAACAGGAAATGAAACGCGTACCCATGATGCCGGTGCGCGATATGGTCATCTTTCCGCAACAGATGACCCCATTCATCGTCGGCCGCGAAGCCAGCGTACGGGCGCTCGAAGAAGCGCTTGCCGGCGACAAGAAGATTTTTCTATCGACGCAGCACGACGCGTCAATCGACGATCCGAAGCCCGAGGAGATTTACGCCGTCGGCACCCTGGCCAATATCGTCCAGAGCGTCAAACTGCCCGATGGCAACATCAAGGTGCTGGTCGAGGGCGTCGAGCGCGCTCGTTCCCTTTCCATCACATCCGAGGAAGGCTTTTTTCGCGCCACCATCCGCCTGCTGGCCGCAAAGATCGAAGTCACGCCTCAGGTCGAACAGCTCGTTCAGAAGGTCACTGGGCTGTACGAGCAGTTCATCAAGCTTTCGCAGAGCCTGAATTACGACACGATGATAGCCGCCGCGCGCGTTGACGACCCCTCCCGCCTTTCCGACACCATCGCCGCAAATCTTCAGCTGCCTGTCGATGAAAAGCAGGACCTGCTCGAAACCGCCGACCCCCTCGAGCGCCTGAATCGCGTCTCCGACATACTGGAAATCGAGCTTGAAAAGCTGAACGTCGACCGCAACATCAATACCCGCGTCAAGCGCCAGATGGAGCGCGCGCAAAAAGAGTATTACCTGAACGAAAAGCTCAAGGCCATCCAGAAGGAGCTCGGCCGCGGCGAAAAGAACGAAATCGAAGAGCTGAAAAAGAAGATCGATTCAGCCGGCATGCCCAAGGACGTGTTAGAAAAGGCCAGCACCGAGCTGAAGCGCCTGGAACTGATGCCGCCAATGTCCGCGGAATCCACCGTCAGCCGCAATTACATTGACTGGCTGCTTGCCGTGCCCTGGAAGAAGCGTTCGAAAGAGATTCGCGACATCAAAGCCGCCGAGGATATCCTCAACACCGAGCATTACGGCCTGGAAAAAGTGAAAGACCGCATCCTCGAGTTCCTGGCCGTCCGCCAACTCGTCAAGAATCCCAAAGGCTCCATCCTTTGCTTTGTCGGGCCTCCGGGCGTCGGCAAAACCTCGCTGGCCATGTCTATCGGCCATGCCACGGGCCGCAAATTTGTCCGCGTTTCTCTCGGGGGTGTGCGCGATGAAGCGGAAATCCGCGGCCATCGCCGCACTTATATAGGCGCTCTGCCCGGCCAGATTATCCAGATGATGAAAAAGGCCGGCACGGTCAACCCGATTTTTGTGCTCGATGAAGTGGACAAAATGTCCACCGACTTCCGCGGCGACCCGTCTGCCGCCCTGATGGAAGTTCTCGATCCCGAGCTCAATCATTCGTTCACGGATCACTATCTCGACGTCGAATACGATCTTTCGAAAGTCATGTTCGTCTGCACCGCCAACGTGATGCACACCATCCCGCAGCCGCTGCAGGATCGCATGGAAATCCTTCGCCTGCCCGGTTACACGGAGCAGGAAAAGCTCGAAATCGCCAAGCGCTTCCTAGTGAAGCGCGCTCGCGAAGCCACCGGCCTCACGGAAAAGAATCTCACCTTCACCGATGAAGGCCTGCTACACATGATCCGCCACTACACACACGAAGCGGGCGTGCGCAACTTGGAACGCGAAATTCAGAATATCGCTCGCAAGATGGCTCGCCGCGTGGTCGCGGACGGCCCCGAAACCACGATCAAGATCGACGTCGCAAACGTCAACGAATACCTCGGCGTGCTGAAGTACCGCGAATTTTGGCTCGAGAAGCAGAATGAAATCGGCCTCACCACCGGCCTCGCGTGGACCGAAGTCGGCGGCTCGGTGCTGGCCGTCGAAGCCACCACGATGGAAGGCAAGGGCCGCCTGACGCCTACCGGGAAACTCGGCGAAGTGATGCAGGAATCCGCGCAAGCCGCGATGAGCTACGTCCGCTCCCGCACCGCCGCGCTTGGCCTCGAAAAAGATTTCTACCGCACGCTCGACATCCACGTGCACGTGCCCGAAGGCGCCATCCCCAAGGACGGCCCCTCCGCCGGCATCACCATCTGCACCTCCATCGTCAGCGCGCTCACGAAGAACGCCGTGCGCTGCGACGTGGCCATGACCGGCGAAATCACCCTGCGCGGCAAGGTTCTCCCCATCGGCGGCGTCAAAGAGAAGCTCCTGGCAGCCCATCGAATGGGCTTGCGTACCATCATCCTTCCGAAGGATAATGAGAAGGACCTAGCGGAAATCCCCCAGGAGATCCTCTCCAGCCTCAAGATGCACTTCGTGGAAACCATGGAT
>Ga0210410_10002842_pt1 | contig 15431 bp, 10 predicted proteins | sample IncBWC4MmetaG_FD_161058 | JGI IMG/M metagenome (GOLD analysis project Ga0210410, IMG submission 161058) | Forest soil microbial communities from Barre Woods Harvard Forest LTER site, Petersham, Massachusetts, United States - Inc-BW-C-4-M | ecosystem: Environmental > Terrestrial > Soil >... | reverse complement strand
GAACTACAACGGCAAGCAGCCTGGTGACCCCAAAAAGGCAGCTCAGGCGATCGTCCAGTTGACGCAAGAACGGAACCCTCCGTTGCGACTCTTGCTCGGCAGCGATGCGTACGCCGCCAGCGGAGAAGAATGATCTTGCGCGATTAGAGGAAGTGCGAATTTGGAGGAAACTCAGCGTCTCCACTGATTTTGAGACGAAATGAAGAAGCAGCAAACATTAAGCAGGAGAATCCGAACCGCGGAAAGGTGGTCAATGGTTCAACTTGGACTGGATTCTTTCCTTCTTCGTCTCACTTGACGATCAGATTGCGCGAATCAGCCGCATGAAAGCGTCGATCTTCTTCGTAATTCGCGCCCGGTCGGGACCGAGGTTCTGCTCCAGGCAAATTCCGCTAAAGAACGTGACGAGACGATCAATCCCGAGTACAAGTAAACGGGAAGTTATGCAACGACGCTGCCCAGAAGTCGGCTTCGAGGAGATCAACATTGATCTCACCAAGAGCGTTTGTGGGTAGTTTACGTGTTGCGACCACTCGGAGCTGACGATGTCGTTCTCCTGCGACCCCGCGAGCGAGTCCTCGGCTTGATCTCGCCATGATCAACCCACTGAACAGTTGTTAGAAAACCTGCTTAGGATCGCCCCCGTGGAAACACCGTAAAGACTGGGAGTCCCACTCATGGCGTTAGTCACGAGTAGTTTTCTAATCGTTTTTTGTTGTTATTCGATTCAGTCGTTCTCAACGCTGAATATGTCCAAGGGGTGCGGGGTAGCCTGGGAATAGAGTTATTCTGGCAACAAGGAGTTCCTTGTGCACACTTGTTGGCAATCGGTTGGCGATGAACTCTTTGGGTCCGCTGGTTAACTGTCCTGTAGAGGCCAAGCGGCCGTCTTCTCCTGAAACTGGAAGCCATACCGCCTCCAAGGAGTGCCGGAGGATTCCTTGCGCACAACCCGAGCTCGCCCAACATAGTGTTCGCCTCCGCTGTTCAGAATAACCTCAACAATTGCATCCTTGACTAGCGAAGACATGCAGTTGCACATAAACCCGTCTGCGCTGACGTTTTCGGTAGTCGTGATTTCCTCGAATGGCCTTCCGCTAGCTTCCGTGCCCCTCAATTTGAGGGGAAGGCGCATGCGGACGCGCACGTGGGCGCGTTGCTCCGACCGTTTGCTCTGTAGTTCCATCATCAGCATACGCTTGAGTTCATCGAGTTTGAGAGGCTTCTCAAAATAGGCGACCGCGCCCAGATTTGCGCAGTGATCCTTGTATTTCGCATCTGACTCTCCTGTAATGACAATGATCGGAATCGCGCAGGTGTAGCTCAGTGAGCGAAAGCTTTGGCAGAGTTCGAATCCGGAGAACTTGGGCATCATTAGATCCAAAAGGATCGCATCCGGCTTTTGTTCCAGAGCCACCGCCAGAGCTTGTTCCGGGTCTCCCGTGTCGATAACCTCGTAAGCTGGGGACAGGCAAGCTCGCAGCAGATCCCGCACGGCCTTGTCATCGTCCACGATCAGGATTTTATGCACACGCATACCTCCGCTTGAAACAAGATCACGCCGCCGACTGGAAGTGTTGCCCTGGTCTGGGCTACGTGCCTCCCTGTCGCTGGCGTTGTAGACGGTCTTCCCGGTCCTGTCACCGCTCTCGGAATGGCGACTCGCATGATCTCCTGTCCTTGATGGGAATTACTTCTCAATTCCTATCCAATAAAGATCTAACGGAACGAGCCAAAGCATCGAAACTGAACGGTTTTTGCAGGAATTCTCCAAAGCCTATCGCTTCGCGGTCTAACTCGCGGTCGGTGTAGCCGGACACAAGGATGATGGCAAGTGCTGGGCGCAGTTCCAGTGCGGATTTGGCCAGTTCTAATCCTCCGACGCCAGGCATCACAATGTCGGTGATTAGAAGGTGAATCGGGCGATCATAGCTCTGGCAAATCTTCATTGCCTCTTTCGCATTGCCGGCTTCTAACACGGTGTAACCCTTAGATTCCAAGTACACTCGGCACACGTTGCGAAGGGCGGCTTCATCCTCGGCCAAGAGAAGTGTCTCATCCCCTCCGGGTGGTACTGGGTCCGGTTGGAGGCTCTCGCAGGAATCCGCAGCAGCATCGACGCGGGGAAGATAAATCTTAAAAATGCTGCCTCTGCCCGGTTCACTGTAAACCCAGATAAATCCGTGGCTCTGCTTCACAATTCCGTAAACCGTCGCCAAACCTAATCCCGTGCCTTTCTCTGTTTCCTTCGTCGTAAAGAAGGGTTCGAAAATATGAACCTGAGTCTCGGCGTCCATTCCTGTGCCAGTATCGCTGACGGCCAACAAGACATAGCGTCCTGGCGGAACTTCGACTCCCTGATAGTAAGAGGAGTCCAGCGCTACGTTACTCGTCGCGATCGTGAGACACCCGCCTTGTGGCATTGCATCCCTTGCGTTCACTGCCAGGTTCATAATGACCTGCTCAATCTGACCTCGATCCGCCGTCACTGTACCGAGCTGAGGTTCAAGCTCCGTCACTGTCTCGACATCTTCGCCCAACAAACGCGGCAACATTTTCTCCAGGTCCTTCACAATGTAGTTAAGATCGAGGACAGTTGGTTCGAGTACTTGTTTCCGACTAAAAGCCAACAGTTGGCGCGTCACGGTGGCGGCTTTGGAGCTTGCAGCTTGGATTTGCGTCGCATATTCGACCACCTTCGGAGGATCAGCAGAGGACTCTTCCAGTAGCTGTGCGTACCCACTGATAATCATGAGCAGGTTGTTGAAATCGTGTGCTACACCGCCCGCCAATCGCCCCACCGCCTCCATCTTTTGCGCGTGCTCAAATTGTTTTTGCAAGGACCTTTGTTCCGTGACGTCCTCGACGAAGACCTCGAACCCCATCGGGCCTGCTTGCTCGCTGCCCAATTGGCGCCCCGCAAGTCGCACCGTGATCCGTGCTCCATCTTTGCGTTTCCATTTGGCTTCGTGACGAACTGCGGGACCTTCTGATCGGTATAAGGAAAGTACACGCTGCCGTTCCATGGGATCCAAGAACATGTCAGTTGCGACGTTGAGTCCCAACATCTCGCTCTGAGACTGATAGCCCAACATCGCGACTAACTCGGGATTCGCTAGCTTTACTTGGCCCTCCTGGTCAACTCGATATATGCCGTAAGGCGCTTCCTCAATGATCGAGCGATACTCTGATTCCGATCGCCTCAAGGCCTCCTCGGACCTCTTGCGTTGGGTAATATCGAAAAAGGTGACGACAGCACCTACAATCCGATTGTCATCGCGTATGGGATAAGACCAGTATTCAGCCGGGAAGCTAGTTCCGTCTGCGCGCCAAAGCACTTCATCCGTGATGTGAGTGCCCTTCCCATCCTGGAAGGCCAGAAAGATCGTGCATTCCTCGATGGGGTAGGGACGCCCATCCAGTCGGGTGTGGTGCATCAAAACATGCATATTCTTCCCCAGCAGTTCTGAATCGCGACTGTAACCGAGCAATCGGAGGCAGGCAGCGTTACAGAGTGTGCAGGCTCCATTTACGTCAATGGCATAAATGGCCTCTGCCGTGGAATCGAGAAGCAATTGCAATTGCTCTTTGCCGGCCCGAACGTCTGCTTCGGCACGCAGCTGTGCAGTGACGTTGTGGGCCAAGACGAGTTGAGCCCTCACGTCCCCAAAAATGATGGGCTGTGAACTGATCTCTACGTCGATGACAGTTCCATCCTTTTTCCTATGCCTCCAAAGTTCCGCATAGGACTCGCCACGGTCATGCTGCGGATCTCCCGCACTCAGAAAACGTTCGAATTCCTCCTTGGACAGTATTTCCCTCAGACTCATAGAAAGGAATTCCCTTTGCGAATAGCCATAATTCCGAACCGCGGCAATGTTGACCGTGAGAAATCGCAGCGTCTCCGCGTCAAAGACCCACATGGGCTCGGGATTCGCATCAAATAGCAGGCGGTATTGCTTTTCTGACCCGCGTAGAACTCCGCTAATGTCACGAATCGCTGCCGTTCCGTATGTGCCATCGTCGGTCTCCAGAAGACCGAGACGAATCTCGACTTGAAACTCGCGGCCATCCTTGTGGAGGGCGCGGAGTTCCAGGCCTGTTCGCACCGGACGTACGCGGGAATCCCCGAAGTACGCCTGCCTGTATTCGAGATGTCTTTCTTGAAAATGGCCGGGAAGCAGTCGCTCGATCGAATGACCAATTAGATCCTCGCCCGAGTACCCGAATAATTGTTCTGTTGTGGAATTAATTAGTGCAATTTCTCCGACTTCGTTGACAATAACTATTGCCTCTGCAAGCGACTCAAGCAAAGCGCGAAAGGGTTGGAGCGTTGTCCTCTTCACAATAAAGTACGCACCCCCACCCACAAGAATCTGGCTCTGCCGAGATTCAGGATGATAAAACCCGCCGTGAGGGGGACTCGTCGGCGGGTCGGGGAGGGCAGTGGAGTTCATGGCTCGGCCTTGGCAACACGCATGGCCCTCTTCGAGCTTCATCTTCCCGTGCTCTTCTTAGCAACTGACCTTCCCCAGGCACAACTAGGTTATTAGTGGGCAGAGGACAATTCTATTGAGCCGTGGCAAGGTCTGGGTAACAGAAAGAAGTAGGCGATTGTGCTTTAGTTTACCGGGCTTGCGGGGGTGTCTTCAATCTTTCAACCATCTTCACCAGGTCAGCCAGAGACTGTGCCTGCATCTTCTCCATCGCGCGGCTGCGATGAACCTTTACAGTGTTTTCGCTGGTGCCAATCTTAGCCGCAGTCTGCTTGTTCGGCATGCCGGAGACGACCATGTCGACGACTTCGCGCTCTCGTGCCGACAGCGATTCGAAGCGCTCCCGCAGCGTCGCAATTTCCACTTCTTTCTGGCGTCTCGCGCGATCCCCCTCCAATGCGACCTGAACCGCATCCAACAGATCCTGGTCGCGGAACGGCTTGGTGAGGAACTCGATGGCTCCCGCCTTCATGGCCCGCACGGTCATCGGGACGTCACCGTGAGCGCTTATGAAGATAATCGGGACATTAATCTTTGCCTCAGACAACTGGCGTTGGAAATCGAGTCCACTCACTCCCGGTAACCTGATATCGAGGATCAGGCAGCTAACAATGTCCGGATGGCTGCTGTTCCTGAATTCAGCTGCCGACCCGAACACTTCTACACGCAAACCTACCGATTCTACGAGGCGTTTGATGGCGCGCCGGATCGAGGGATCGTCATCAACCACGAAGACGATGGAAGCTGGCTCATTCATTCATCGTGACCGGCAGGGTGAATTCGAACAATGCGCCCTGTGAACTCGTCACAAGGGAAAATTGTCCGCCATGAGACTCTATTATCGAGTGGCCGATCGAGAGCCCCATTCCGATGCCTTCCGCCTTTGTGGTAAAGAATGGTTCGAAGATGCGATCTGCCAGCCCCGACTCGATTCCTGGACCAGAATCCTGAACCTGGACCAAAACTATACCTGCGTTTTTTGCCGACCTGATTAGAAGCTTCCGTGGCCGGTCCGTAGAGAGTCGCATGGCTTCAATGGCGTTCATGACCAGATTAATCAATACCTGTTGCAACTGCACTGCATCCCCCTGCACGCGCGGTAGGTTAGCCGCAAGTTCCGTGCGCAAGTAGATACGATTCCGGACGAGCTCGTGACGCAGAAGAGTGATTACCTCTTGAACGATCTCGTTGATGTCGAGCTCCAACCTGCGGGGAGTTCCCTTTACCAGCAAGCCTCGAATCCGCGAAATGACGGCGCTGGCGCGGGTACTGTCGTTCGCAATTTCCGAGATTGCCATGCGTAATTCTTCGAGATTCGGGTTGGACCCTTTTAACTGGCGTAAGGAGAAATTCGCATTGGTCACGATCGCAGTAAGCGGCTGATTCACCTCGTGGGCAATGGTGGCGGCCAGTTCCCCCATCGCTTGTGCGCGTGTGATCAGGGCAAGTTTATCTTGTGCTTCCTGCAAAGCTTCCTCTGTGTGTTTGCGCTCGGTGATGTCGCGGACCACAGAGACCCTGTAAGTCCGGTCAATGTGGACTTGCTTGATGCTGACTTCCACCGGGAACGTCGATCCATCCTTCCGCCGGTGAAGACTCTCGAAGACTGCAGAACCTGAATTTCGCAACTCTTCCGTAATGCTTACGTTTAGCGATTCGGCGTTGGAAGAGATGTCGTAAACTTTCATGGACAGAAGTTCTTCGCGAGAATAGCCGAGGTCGGTGCAGGCTCTCCCATTGACATCGATAAAGCGAAGAGTTTCTGGGTCAACCACTTCAATGGCATCATTGGATTGGTCGAGCAACATGCGGAAGAGCCGCAGCGATTCTTCTGAACGCTTGCGCTCGGTGGTGTCCTGGCAAGTGCCGATTAGGCGCGCCGGCCGTCCTTGTCCATCATGAAAAACCTTCCAGTGCTCCTCCAAGACTTTGACGCGGCCGTCTGTCATGACAATCCTGTATTCGACTGTGGAAGGCGCACCCTTTTCTAGCGAAGCCTCAAAGGCCGCATCCACTTTCGAACGATCATCCGGATGAACAAGTTCCACAAAGCCTGGACGGCTGGGGTGAAAATAGGAGGGGTCAGTCTCGAAGATGCGGTGTGTCTGCTCGGACCAGGTTACGTCAAGACTCGGCAACTCGGTTTCCCAACTGCCCACTTTTGCGACCGCTTGAGCCTCGATCAAGCGGGCGCGTTCTATCTCCAGTTGCTCTGCGATCTTGTGCTGCTCCCGCTCACTGGTTCGGAGGGCTTCTTCCGCTTGTTTGCGCTCGGTGATGTCCTGCAAAACACAGGCCAACCCGTCGATGCCAGTTTGTCCTTCGACCGGAGAGTATGATACTAACAAGTCTCTTTCACCGAGATGCGCATGTCTGTCTCGCATCTCGTATTTGACTACCTTACCTTGGAAACCTTCATCCAGTTTGGGCTTAACCATCGTTTCAAAAACACCTTTGTTCAATATTTCGGAGAGCAGCTTTCCAACCAGTTGTTCCCTCTCCAGTCGGCGATATCTCAGATACGCATGATTGGCGAGCACGTAGCGGTAATTCCGGTCAACGACTACGATCATCTCCTCCAGGCCTTCGACGGCTTTTTCGTATTCCCGCAGCCTTGCCTCCGCTTGCTTTGATTCCCGGATGTCGCGGACGATGACTTCGGTAGCGGGTGACCCTTTCCAGAGGATGGGAATCGAGGCCGACTCGATCTCCACGGGTGAGCCATCGAGAGCGAGAAGGACGTGCTCCGTTGCGGGAGCCGCGACTCCTGTCTGGTATGAATCCTGGATGCGGCGCCTTATCGATGCCAGGGAACAGGGATGAACGATCTCAGACAGCTCTTTGCCGACGATCTGCTCGGGCCGTTCCGCTCCCAACAATCTCGCGCCGCTGGGATTGCCAAAAACGATTCGCTCTTGGCTTATGACAAAAAGCGCGTCGGAAAGGGCCTCCACCAGCCTGCGAAATCTCTGTTCACTGTCGGCAAGCGCCGCGTTGGTGGTTGTAAGTTCGCCGGTTCTTTCGGCAACGCGACGTTCCAGGTCCAGGTTTAGCCGTTGAATTTCGCCGCTCGTCCGCCGGTCCACGGACGATGTCACCGTGGCAGCCATAAGCACGATCAAAGTTACAATAGCAATTGCATTGTTGCCAACGGCGGAGATGCTCACGGTATGGGAAAGATCCGGAGGTGAGGCGGGGATGAAACTTGCGGCAGCCATTCCGGTGTAATGCATTGCGGAAATGGCGAGTCCCATCACGATGGCGCTGCCGAGCCTTCGCGGAACAGTCCATCTGGTCTCCTCCCGAAGATCGAATGCCATCAACAGCGCAAGTAGAGAAAATAAGACTGCGAGCAAGAGGGAAGCTGTAACCAGAAGCAGAGAGTACCCGGTGATGGCAGGCAATCTCATTGCGGCCATTGCGATGTAGTGCAGGCCGGCGATGCCGGCGCCCATAATGACACTGCCGTCTAAGGCTTCGCGCCAGCCCATCTTCTCGCGGCTCGCCACATACATAGCGACCGCGGACGCGAAGATGGCCACCAAGAGTGCTGCCAGGATTGTGGGCCAGTGGTATTCGACGGACACGGGCAAGCGGAAGGCCAGCATCCCCTTAAGGTGCATCCCCCAGATGCCGATGCCCATCGCCACGGCGCCACCGCCCAACCAGGCTAGGTGAACCCGGCCCCTGGCGGCTGATACACGTCCCGTAAGGTCGAGAGCGGCATACGAGGCAGCGATGGCTATCAACACGGACCGAGCCACCTCGCGGTAGTCGTAGGAACCGGTCATCGGCACGATCGCGGAGACTTTCACCAAGAATCTCCCCGGGTCCCGTTTGGAGGACTCCAAACTTAAAGCACGAACCACGCCAATCTGAATCTACAAGGAAGGCACTCTCAAGCATTCACCGTTCGAGCAGCACTCTGAACGTCTTCCCAATCTTCAATACCTGAGGATAGCTTTTGTAACATCGCGTTTATTATACTTATTCACTAGGTTCTCAGCGTAAGGGCGGCAATCCGGCAGTAATAGCTGTGATCCGGACTGACCTGCTTAATTCAACTTGAGGACGCAGCAGGGGGCAATATCATCTTCGGCAACGGTTCCGGTCGGATGTCGGAGGTGTACCGCTCGTCCATGCGATTTTGGCTCTTCTGGACCGCTAAGCGGAGCACGACGGAAAACTGAACTATGGTGGCCGCAGCCTGTCGTTTGGCGTCCACAGGCGCGTCACGGACTGATTGCCTTTGTTGGGGGAGTAATTTTAATCAGCTCCCTAGTGTTCCAGTCCGGCTTTATTCCCACAAGAATTGTTGCTTCATGTGCGCTCGGGTTTTGGAATCCAACATGCATTGCACTAGCGGTCGGGTCGCGTGCCATAAAACCTGCACCAATTGGTCCACCGTTCTTACCGATAGCATCGGCAATCTTTTTAGCAAGTTCGGCATCGGGACCAAAGACAAAGACTCCAAAAGCGAAATCGTTAGTTGGGCCTATCAACATGGCATCGTCATCTATATACATCTCGCATGGTTTCATTCGTAGTGCGTTAACAATCTGCTCGGCGAGCACAAGAGCTTCAGTATTGAGCCAGTACGACACAAGTTTTATTCGTTTTTCCTTTTAAGAGATTCTTGAATTTTGAGCAGTTATCCGCAATAGCTCGCTGTTGGGTCGCAGTGAGATGCCTTGGGTTAACAATGGCTCCCAGTCTCAGATTCTCAGCCTTCAACCCTTCGGCATCCTTGCGTAATTGTTCTGCCTCTCTTTCGTTTGCAGAAGCTTTGTCAGCTGACTCCGCCCGATTTCACGCCCGCCGACTTCACGCACTGGGGTGATGTCACGCCTTTTGCTATCGTCAACTCGCGTGAATTCCTTCCCGCACCACCGCCTGCATTGACCGACAAAGAATACGTTCAGGATCTTGCCGAAGTGCAAAGTCTGGGTGAGATTGACAGCACAACTCGCAGCAAGGAGCAGACCCTGATCGGAAACTTCTGGGGCGGCAAGATTCAGAACTACTGGAACGAGATCGCCCAGACCGCTGCCCTGGCCCACCACCTCAACCTCGAACAGAGCGCACGGCTTTTTGCCCTGGTGAACTTTGGTATGGCCGATACCGCCATTTCCTTTTTCGAAGCCAAGTACATCTACCACTTCTGGCGCCCAGTCACCGCGGCAGAATTAAGCGACACCGATTGGCTTCCTCTATCAACTAAAACCGCGCCCGACCCATCGTATACCGGCGCCCACAGTGCTACAAGTTTCGCAGCCGCACAAGCCTTGCGGTTCTATTTTGGCGACAAGTTCACTTTTGATGTCACATCCGAAGTGTTGCCGGGCGTGAAGCGCCACTTTGCCAGCTTCTCGGCGGCGGCGAAGGAGGCGGGTCTGAGCCGCATCTATGCCGGACAGCACTACCGTTTCGATCACGAGGCTGGCCTGGTCCTGGGGCAGAAGGCCTCCAAGTCGATCGATGAAACCACCTTGCTTCCAAAGTAAAGCGGACGCATCGACAAGAAACTTCCCTTTCTAGCCGATGCCGGCGCGCAGCATATGCGTGCCGGCTTCTTTGTGAGGTGCTCCGCCGGAAAACGCGGAATAAATGCGGAGCATCTTCGTTTTTCATCATGAGCCGTGTCTGGCAGTCCCCATTCAATGTTTCAGGCTACTGCGTGACCAGCGCCGGGCTTCGGAGAATGAACTCCAGAACATACCAGGTCTATTGAACGTTCATTCGAGCCTCAACCAGTCAGATGGTGCGGCGCTGGTAGCTGAGACCGGCCCCACTGGAGGCCAGAACGCCTCGGCCATCTCATCTTACGCAGTTTCTTCCAATGGAACCCTTTCCGTGATCAGCGCGAGCGTCCCAACTCTCGGGGCAGCATCATGCTGGAACGTGGTCACTCCCAATGGCGAATGGGTTTACACCTCCAATGCTGGCTCCTCCACAATCTCCGGCTTTACCATCGGCAGCAATGGGGCGCTAACCGCGTTGCCGGGAACCGTCGTTGGGACAAACCCCACGGGAGCTACGAATCTCGACATCACCATTAGCGCTGATGGCAAGTTCTTGTACAGCCTCGATGCGAAGGTGGGCACGATTAGCATCTTCGGCATTCAGTCGGACGGCACCCTGAGCAATCTGGGAACCGTCGGCGGCATTCCCCAGAACGTCGGATTTAATGGAATAGCGGCGATCTAGGTTATTCGTGAGTTGCGGCGAATCGACGCCGCAACTCACGTTTTTTCGAAACTCTCAATCCCGTCTGAGGCAATTACAAGCACGATGAAATGGCAGTGAAGTTAGTAGGACTTTGCCCTCGTCCGAAGGACGTCGACGCCTTCGAAAGCGTTTGTAACCGCGACCATGTGCCCATGGCCGGCGAGAAACGCGGTAGCCGATTGACCGATCCTATCCGTGCCCGCTCAACCACTCCTCGATAGCCGGCAGGAGCGCTGGAGGAAGTGGATGGGTAGCGACTTTCATTGATCCTTCAGTAGATTATGAACGGGGGCTGGTGGCCCAGGTTCGCGTACGTTTCTTGGACGCGAACCTGGGAAACCGGCAGGCAAATCAGGGGATAAACTTGAACACTTCGCCTCCGGCCGGAAATCCTGGTCCGAGACTTGTGCTGAACAGTGCTCCATCGAGACCAAAGGTCAACGGAGCAACGGGGAATTCTCCGTCGGTGCTGTTGATTTGGTCGCCTAGAAAGTTGTGCAGCACACTGTACTTGAATCCAGAAGACTCGCGAGTCAGCTTGAAGATCGTGCCCGCATTGTCCGGTCCTCCAAACTCTGAAGTCGCGAAGAGATCCCCATGGCTGTCGAAAACCAGCTGATTCGGGATGCAGCCATCGTTGTGGAACGTTCCCTCGAATTCATGCAAAATAGTCTCGGCGTAGCCGTTCGCCGCAGTCAACTCGAAAACAGTCCCGCAGGGGAGCTGACCACTCATCGCCTGGCTGGCTCCGAAGACGTTGCCTTGTTTGTCGACGACTACGCCGGCGAGAGGCCACAATCCGTCACTTCCTCCCTGAAAGTTGTGCAGGACCGTCTCCTTCCAGTGGCCCGACTTTTGCGGGGTCAACTTGAACACGACCCCCAGGTTTTGGTTGCCGCCAATGAAGGTTGTGCCATAGAGGCGGCCAGCATTGTCGAACGTCAGCGGAGCATAGGGCGCGATGCCGTCAAGATCTCCAAAGCTGTGCAGGACCGTCTCTTTCCAGCCTGTCGCTGTGGGGCTCAACTTGAAAGCCATGCCGAAGGTGTTTGCGCCTCCTCCCGAAGTTGTGCCATAGAGGTTGCCAACAGCGTCTAGTATTACCCCGGCAACCGGAACTGCTCCGTCCAACCCTCCCGTGAACTGGTGAATGACAGTCTCTTTCCATGGTCCTTTCGCGTTGGGCGTTAGTTTGAAAACGATGCCACTGCCACAGTTCGCGGAACAGTTTTTTACCTTGCGACCGCCGTAAAGCGTCGTGCCATAAAGATTGCCGGCGCTGTCTCGGACGAGAGTTGAATCCGGGTTGGCCCCATCCGGGCTTCCCTTAAACGTGTGCAGGATTGTTTCTTTCCACAGGCCGTTCCTTGTCGGGGTTAGCTTGAATACAACCCCGAATCCGGGAAAGCCGCCCTTCTGGGTAGTCCCATAAAGGTTGCCGGCTTCATCAGAGATAACGGCTCCAAAGGGACTGTTTCCGTCGTGGTTGTTCCCTAAGTCAAATAGCCAGATCGCTGCGGGGTTGTCGGCTGCCAAAGCACCGGTTGCGAAGCCGAGCGAGAGTGCCAGGATGGCGAATGCTAGGGTGCACCGCGTGAGTAGATGACGGGTGGACCTGCGCAGAAATTGGGTTGCGACTACGGGCATTATGACTTCCTCCTTCATTATGTTGTCGGACTTTGTTATCTGGACACGCGAATCTTATGCTGGAGTATGAACCGGGCGTGTAACAAGGAAGTCAAACCTTAGTAAAAACCTTGTTACCCCCTCGGACGGTGCCTTGGGGTGGCCCACCTTTACAACCGTAAAGATAGCCAGCCCCCGAGCAACCAGCGCCCATCCTTGTAGTAGGAGATGTTGGCTATTCCACGCGAGAGAAAGCCGCAGCTTCCGAAAGCAAAGTGCGCGAAGCATGGGACAGCCCGCCGGTTCTACTGTCCGGTTGCATGGAGGGCGAGCGACCTGAATACGGTCTCGCCGCCCACGAGCCAAAGATCACCGGTCGGGAAGACGGCTCCGCCGTTCAAAAAGTCATTCCGGAACTTGAACACCGGGTCGGGGCTGGGCACAACAGCCCAACGGATACCGTCCCAGTGCAGTACGAGCGTCGACGCGAGATCCGTAGCGATGTCGACCGATGTGCCGTAAGCCCAGACGTCTTTGGCCGAAACCGCCGTGATCCCGCGCAAAAAGTTGTTCTTGTTGCTCCCGCCGGGATTGGGACTGGATATAAACCGCCAACTGGCGCCATCCCAGTGCTCGATGAGCGTTAGTTCAGGTCTGGTTTGGTTCGCGTCCTTGACGTAGAAGCCTACAGCCCAGGCATCGTTCGGAGCCAGCGCCTTCACGCCGAACAGTGCATTCTCTCCGGAGCCAGGGATCGGAACGGGAATCGGACTCCAGGTCTTGCCATCGAAATGCAGTGCGGATCCCCCGGTTCCGACTGCCCAGACATCATTCGTAGCATCCGCAGACAGGCCAAACATGAGGGCTTCGGCGGGGCCGGCTGCGGTTGCCGTCCACGAGGTGCCGTCGAAGTGTTCAAAGAGAGGGAACTCAGCGTTATTGATGGTGATTCCGCCCGCGGCCCAGACGTCGCTGGCGGAGGTTGCGGTCACCGATTCCAGAATGGGCACGTCGGTGGGTGGAATTTTAGGGCCGCGATTGATCTTCCACGCAGAGCCGTCGTAGTGTTCGATCAGCTGATTCGGATTCTGCTCATTCAGGTTGAGATACCCCACCGCCCATACGTTATCTGGAGAGATATCGGCCACTCCCGTCAGCTCGTTGATGGCGCCGCCGTCAATGTGGGGCGCGGAAAACGCCGTCCACTTGCTGCCATCATAATGAATCACACTTTGGCCGACGGCCCAGATGTCGGACGCTGAGGATCCAGAAACGGAAACTAACAAATTCTGGAACCCATTTGGGTTCGGATGGGGCGTCTTGACAACCTTAAATACAGAAGCAGCGGGAGCCCCCTGCGAGTTTGCAGAAGTTTGCGCGCGAAGCGCGGGATTATCGGCTGCCAAAGCACTGGGTGCGAAGACGAACGAGAAAATTGCGAGCGCTAGAGCGCACATCGTCAGTAATTGACTTGTGGACTTGCGCAGAAATTGAGTTGCGAATACGGACATTACGACTTTCTCCTCTATTTTTTGTACTCCAGGATGCGCGATCTTAAGCTGGGCCCTAGGCCGGGCGTGTCACAAGGAAGTCAACGTTTTGTAAAACGCTGTTCAAGATCACGCCTTAGGGTCAGCTCACCACGCTGACGCAGGTCTACTTTTGGCGAGGATGGCACCATTGCGACCGATGCGCTGGTTCAAAGCTCAGTTTGTTTTTGCCTCTCTATACAAAAACAGTTGTAGAAGGTTTACACACCGGCCCAGTCGGCTCCAAGAAAACCTTGGGTCAGAGCGGAATAAAATCGCTCGCTTCGAGTTCTATATTTCAGCAGATGTCTCTCCGACGCGTTTGCTTCTAAAAACTTCAAGACCCTTTGGGGAGAGGTTTGTCAGAAGAAATCGAACAAGTTTCCCGTCTTCAAGCGGAATACATCATCTGTTGTCCTCAGTATAGGAGCGTCCTAATGAATCGAATGTCTTTTTCGTCTTTCCACATGAGAAGCTCTGCACTATTCGCGCTTCTACTCGCGTTTTCGTTGCTGATGGTCATGCCTGCCTACGCGCAGTTCACCCTGGTTAAGATCAGCGGCGATTCTTTTACCAATCCAGAAAGCCAACATAAAACCGAAGTGGAACCCGACACTTATTCGTGGGGTTCGACGATGATGGCCGCTTTTCAAGTGGCGCGAATTTCCGGCGGCGGCGGGGCAGACTTGGGATTCGCCATCACCACCGACGGCGGGAAAACCTGGACGCATGGCTTGCTCCCCGGCTTAACTGTGCATTACAAGCAGGGGACCCATGAGGCAGCCAGCGACGCTTCGGTAGTGTACAACGCCAGGTTCGGAGTGTGGTTGATTTCCAGCCTCCCTATTAACCTCTCCGGAGTTAACGTGGCTACCAGCATCTCCAAAGATGGTATCCACTGGAGCGATCCGGTCATGGTGGACAACGGGATCGCGGACGACAAGAATTGGATTACCTGCGACAACAATACCAAAAGCCCCTTCTACGGCAATTGCTACACGGAATGGGACGCGAGCGGTTTGGTCCTTATGAGCACCTCCACGGATGGGGGCAAGACTTGGGGACCAGGTAAACCGTCAGCCGACAATAGCGGTGGTTTGGGAGGGGAACCTCTGGTGCAACCGAACGGCCATGTCGTCGTGCCGTTCGCCGGCAATGGCCTCCAGGTGTTTAACTCGACGGACGGTGGAGTCAGCTGGGGAACAAGAACCACCATTGCTCCATTCAACGCGTTCCAGGACAACAGTGGATTGCGCAGCTCTGGACTGCCGTTACCCTCTACTGGAATCGATAAATCCGGAAAGCTCTACGTAGTGTGGTCGGACTGCAGCTTCCGCGCGCATTGCAGCACCAATGACCTGGTCATGAGCACTTCAACCAACGGCACGAAGTGGACTGCGCCAACGCGCATTCCCATCGACCCACTGACCAGCAAAGTAAATCACCTCATTCCGGGGCTCGGGGTCGATCGCTCTACTTCCGGCAAAACGGCGCACCTCACTTCGACCTATTATTATTTTCCTGACGCAGATTGTACGGGCAATGCCTGCCT
>Ga0210410_10002841_pt1 | contig 15434 bp, 11 predicted proteins | sample IncBWC4MmetaG_FD_161058 | JGI IMG/M metagenome (GOLD analysis project Ga0210410, IMG submission 161058) | Forest soil microbial communities from Barre Woods Harvard Forest LTER site, Petersham, Massachusetts, United States - Inc-BW-C-4-M | ecosystem: Environmental > Terrestrial > Soil >... | reverse complement strand
TGGTTTCCAGATTCTGAGATTCTCCGGAAGGATTACGCACATCCGAATCGCGAGCGTGCCTATGACCACTCCGCAGCACTACGATGCCATCATCATCGGCTCAGGGCAGGCAGGTACGCCTCTTTCAACAGCGCTTGCGGCAGCCGGGATGCACACTGCTCTGATCGAGCGAAAACATGTAGGCGGAACCTGCATCAATGAGGGATGTACTCCTACGAAGACGATGGTGGCGAGCGGACGAGTCGCCTATCTCACAAGGCGCGCCGCCGATTATGGAGTGAACACCGGCGCGAGCGATATTCGTATCGATCTTCGAACAGTTCGCCAACGCAAGCGCGACATGGTCGACAAATTTCGCAACGGCAGCCAGGCGCGCATCGAAAAGACTGCGAATCTTGAGTTGATTTTCGGCGAGGCCAGGTTTCGTGATTCGTCTAAGGGTGCAACGACCATTGACGTCCGCTCGAACGATGGCGCTCAGCGCTCTCTCTCCGCCAAATATATCTTTATCAATGCCGGTACCCGCGCCGCCCGGCCCAAAGTGAATGGCCTGGACGACGTTCCGACTCTGGACAACGTGTCCATTATGGAACTCGACGCTGTTCCCGAGCATCTTTTGATCCTGGGCGGCGGCTACATCGGTGTGGAGTTTGGACAACTCTTCCGGCGTTTCGGCAGCCGCGTGACGATTATTCAATTGCGCGGACAACTGCTCGCCGGCGAAGACCCAGATGTCGCCGAAGAAGTCGCCAAGATTTTTCAGCAGGACGGGATTGAGGTCTTGCTGAACGCCCGAGTGAGTCGTGTTCGGCAAGCGGATGGGAACATTCGCCTCGAAGACGAGCAGCCGGGACGTTCGACAACTCTCGTTGGTTCGCATCTGTTGGTGGCTACAGGACGCGTGCCGAATTCGGACGCGCTGAATCTTGCGGCGACTGGGATTCAAACGGACGATCGCGGCTTCATCAGGGTGAACGATCAGCTCGAGACTACGGCGAGCGGGGTCTACGCACTCGGCGACATCAAGGGTGGGCCGGCATTTACGCACATTTCTTATGATGATTTTCGCATCATTCGCGCCAATCTTCTCGAGAACAAAAATGCCTCGATCAAAGATCGACTGGTGCCTTATACGGTGTTCACCGATCCGCAGTTGGGACGAGTAGGTCTGACCGAGACCGAAGCTTGCGCGCAGAGGCGGAACATTCGGGTCGCGAAGCTGCCGATGTCCTCGGTGGCGCGGGCGTTAGAGACGGACGAGACTCGCGGCTTCATAAAAGCCGTCGTGGACGCGGAAACGAACCAGATACTCGGGGCCGCGGTGCTCGGGATTGAAGGGGGCGAAATTATGTCGGCGATCGAGATTGCAATGATGGGAAAGCTGCCGTACACGGCGTTGCGTGATGGCGTGTTCGCACATCCCACTCTGGCGGAATCGCTGAATAATCTGTTTACGGCGATGGACAGCGGCAAGTAAGGCGCGGCGGAGGAGGTCTGAATTCTTCCCGCAGCTACAGCAGCCCGCCAGTCTGAATTGCAAGGTTGTTGAGCGCCATCTCTAATTTGGTGATGGCCTCGCCGAGTTCTGGATGATCTCCGACCTTCTTTTGCAGGTCCTTAAGAATCTGATGAGCACTTGCAACATGCTTTGCAGCCTGGACTGGATCTTGCTTGGGCTTGGGTTCGCTCGGTGTTGGCATGGTCACTCGCTCCGCGGTACGGGTTAATTCTATACAGGATCGTCTTTGGGGCGTCAGTAAATATGTTGAGATTCGGCTCACAGCTGGTGATGCTGTTGCTGCTTTTCGGAGGCGCTTTGGCGCAGCAGGAGCCAAGTTTCACTTCCCAAGGCAACCTGGTACCCGTGCCGACGCTGGTGAGAGACGCAGCCGGTAACGCGGTTTACGGGATGCAGGCGCAGGACTTCATCATTGAGGATGATGGTGTCGAGCAGGCAGTGCATCTTGATGAGGCTGCGGACGCTGAGCCCATATCGTTGGTGATCGCGGTGCAGTACGGGCGTCGCGCCGAGCGGGAATTTGGCAGAATGGCCGGCTTCGGGACGATGCTCGATCTGGTGCTGAGCGGGCGGCAGAACGAAGCAGCCCTGCTGCTCTTCGACAGCAAACTGAATCTGGTCGAGGATTTTACAAATCAGGCGGATGTCATCGAAACTGATCTGAAGAATTTCGAGCCAGGGGATCAGGGAGCGGCCATCCTCGACGCCGTGGCCTATTCGGCGAAAATGCTCGCCAAACGGCCGGCAGGACGGCAGCGCGTACTGCTGTTGATCAGCGAGACGCGCGATCATGGCAGCCACTTCGCGAAGATCGACGATGCCGTGAGGTTGGTCGGAGTTACTCACACTCTGGTTTACGCGCTGCCGTTTTCGCCATATATTTCTCAGCAACTGGATGTCGCGCGGGGGAGCAACAAGGACGAGTGGAGCCCGAACTTCGATATCGTCGAGAAACTTGCTGCCGCGCGACAGGCGATGAGAAAGAATAGCGCGAAGGCACTCGCCTCGATGACGGGCGGTGAATATGAGCTGTTCGCCACCCGCAAGAGCTTTGAGTCAGACATGATTCGCTTTGCGAATCACCTTCACAGCCGTTATCTGCTTAGCTTCGAGCCGAAAAACCCCCACCCGGGGCTGCACAGGATTCGAGTAAGGCTGAGGAATTCGGCCTCGAATCAGACTGTCTTGTTCAGGAGCAGTTATTGGGTAGCTGACTCGCTTCGGTGATGGCCAATTCTGAGAAGATCACTTGCGTCGGCGAGGGGTTCGACGCCGCGGCTGCTCTTCGAGCACGGCGAATTGTATCTTCTTCTCTACCGGATCAATCCGGTCCACTAAAACGCGCACGCGATCGCCCAAGCTGTAGGTCTTGCGGGAGCGTTGGCCGATGATCTGGCGCGCGTCTTCATGGTAGGTGTAGCGGTCGTCGGTGAGGGTGTTGAGTGGCACCAGGCCCTCGACGAAGAGCTCGGCAAGTTCCACGAAGAATCCGAATTTGGTCACGCTGATGATGAGGCCGTCGAAATCTTCGCCGATGCGGCGCTCCATGAATTTTACTTTTTTCCATTCCATCAGGCCGCGCTCGGCTTCGTCGGCACGGCGCTCGGACTGGCTGGATTCGTCGGCGATGGTGTGGAGTTCCTCGAGAGTGATGGGGCCGCCGAGAGGTTCGTGCGCGTGACGGTGAGCGTTGTGATCACGACGCTTGGACCAGGGGGTAGCGCCGGCGTCCCGCCGGCTCGATCGCTCGGGAAATGGTTGCGGATTGGCAGTCGGTGAGTCTGCGTCTTCGCCGGAGCTGGGCCGGGACAGCCCCGCTATCGCCGGCGGGACGCCAGCGGGACGGTCGGGAGCGGTCGCGGTGCGCTTCGCGCCTCCGAGGACTTCTTTCAAGATGCGGTGCACGATCAGGTCGGGATAGCGGCGGATGGGAGAGGTGAAATGGGTGTAGGTGGTAGCGGCTAAGGCGAAGTGTCCTCGATTCTCTTCGGAGTAACGCGCCTGTTTCAGCGAGCGCAGCATCAGGAAACTTAGAATTCTTTCTTCCGGCTTGCCCGCGATCTTCTCGGTGAGTTTCTGATACATACGCGGGGTGATGTGGACTTCTTTGGGTACTTCGATTTCGCGGACTCGCTTGCCGGTGCCCCGGGATTGGCGGCGGTCGGCCTTGAGCTGCACGCGCTGAATGGGCAGTGCGCCTACTCCGAGCGAGTATCCGAAGGTGGCGGCGATGATTTCGAAGTCGTAAACGCGTTTGGCGTCGGGCTTTTCGTGGATGCGGTAGAGCGAGGCGATACGCTTATTTTCTAAATAGTGCGCGACGCACTCGTTCGCCGAGAGCATGAATTCTTCGATGACGCGGTGGGCGATGTTGCGCTCCGATCTCGTGATGCTCTTCATCATTCCCAGTTCGTCAAACTCGATGACTGGTTCGGGGAGATCGAAGTCAATCGATCCACGGCGTTTGCGTTTACGGTTCAAGATCATTGCCAGATCGCGCATGCGTTCGAAGTGCTCGACTTGAGCGGCGAATTCGCGGCGGGCGGTGGCGTTACCTTCGAGGACGGCATTCACGGCGGTGTAAGTCATTCGGTTGGCGCTGCGGATCACGCCTTCGCTGATTTCGTAGGCAACGATCTCGCCTTCGTGGTCGATCTCCATGGTGCAGGAGAGGACGAGACGGTCGACCTGCGGGCGCAGGCTACAGATGTCAGTCGAGAGTTCCAGCGGCAGCATGGGGACGGAGCGGTCGGGGAAATAGACGCTGGTGCCGCGCAGGCGGGCTTCCTGATCGAGCGGCGAGTCGGGGGTTACGTACTGCGCGACGTCGGCGATGTGGACTTGCAGTTCGTAGTTGCCGTTTTCGAGTTGGCGGACGTGGACTGCGTCGTCGAAATCGCGGGCGGTTTCGCCGTCGATGGTGACAATGGGAGAGTCGCGGTAGTCGCGGCGGCGATGTAGTTCGCTCGCGTGAATCACGTTCTCGATGGCCTGCGCCTCTTCGATCACTGCGGGCGGGAAGCGGTGGGGCAGGTGAAACTTGCGGATCATGATCTCGACGTCGACTCCGAAGTCGTTTTCTTCGCCGAGAATCTCGATCACACGGCCGCGGGGCTGCTCGGTGGCGCTTGGCCAGTCGGTGATTTCTACGTCTACGACTACGCCTTCCAGATTCTTCGCGGTGGCGTGGATTGCGGCTTCCTTGCCTATTACTCGATCGGGAGATGCTATCTTCTTTTTTGGCCTGTGTGGTGGCCTTGAAGCGTCCAAGTCAAAAGCAACCACGGGGGACTGCGGGTTCTCCATCCCTGGGGGGATTACGATTTCCTGGGTCACTTTCTCGTCGATCGGCTTGACGTAGTTGTGGCGGTGTCCGTAGTGGAAGATGCCGACTACCGTCGGGTGGGCGCGAGAGAGTGAGCGGATGATGCGGCCTTCGGCTCGTCCATCGGAGCGGATGGTTCCGACTTCAACCAGGACGCGGTCGCCGTGCATGGAGGATCCGATGGCGTGCGGAGCGATGAAGACATCGCCGGCGAGACGGGCCTTCAGATTGGCATCGAGCGAAGTGGCGTCGGGAATCACGAAGCCGAAGCCGTCGCGATGCATGGTCAGGCGGCCGACTAGCATGTTGCGTGGCATCAGGTCTCAGGTCCTAGGTCTCAGGTCTCGGGGTCAATCTCCGGCGCTGGGCTGGGGCGGACGGGCGGGGACCCCCGTCTCTCCACTTACTTCAAATACTTCTCCTCGATGATCCGGCGATGATGCAACTCGTGGCCGGCGATGATGTAGGCCAGGGCTCGCACCGTCACTTCGTTCTTGTTGGCTACTCCGCGTCGGCTCCAGGCGGCCTCGTCCAGATTGCGAAATAGGGAGACGGTGGCGCGGCGGACAGCGATGTAGTCCTCGATCAAGTCAGCCAGCGGACGGCGTAAGAACGGACCATTGCGGACATAGTCGTCCTGCTCGTAGCCTTCGATGGGAGTCGCGTCGGCGCGCGAAATGCGCAGTGCGCGATAGCTCATGATGCGCTCGGTATCGTTGACGTGGCCGAGAACTTCTTTGAGGCTCCACTTATCGGGCGCGTAGCGGAGATCGCCGTCGGCCTCGGTGCGTCCGCAGAGCAAGAGCAGCATCTGTCGGCGCTGGTCTTCCAAGGCGGCGAGAACGTCGTTGGCCGGAACCAGGGAGAGATAACGGTCGTAGTAGGGAGCGCATTCTCCGGGCTGGGGCCGGAGGAAGGCGGCCGCGGCTGAAGTAGTCGCGGCTAGAGTCGTCTCAGTCAAAGTCATGGTTTCCTCTTCCGGGAACGCAGGCGGTCTGGTTGTGCTCCCAGGACTCCATAGTATCGGATGGGAGTATCGCGATAGAAGAATTACCGCAGGCCGGGCAGGGCTTACACGATGAAAGGCACGAGCTAAGGTGCGGGTGCAGCGGGGGAACCATGAGGGAAACTATGAGAATCAATAAGAAAAGCTGGATTTCCACAGCTCAGGGCGTTTATCGGGGAGTACAATTCGTTTTGGCCCCAGAAATGCGGCGCTGATTCAGAATCCCCTAAGGTTCAGAATCCCTTAATTAAGAGGAAAGGATTTCGAAGACAATGTGGAAGCCCACGAATCAACCTGCGACACCTGGCCGGCCGGCTGAACCGGAGCGTCCGACGACGAGCACGGGGACGACCGCACCCAGCATGAGCACGAGCGAGCCCCCTGCTATGCCGCGCCCGGTTGCGACCACCACCACGTCCACTTCGGACCAAGCCACGATTGGCAAGTCGCTGGTGATTAAAGGTGAAGTGACCGGTTCCGAGTCTTTATATATAGATGGCAGGGTGGAGGGATCGATCAACCTCTCCGGCAATCGGGTAACCATCGGCCGCAATGGAGTGGTCGCGGCCAATATCAGCGCAAGGGAAATCGTGGTGCTCGGCAAGGTGCGGGGCAATCTTACCGCGAGCGACCGGGTGGACATCCGCAGTGACGGTTCGCTTACCGGCGACGTTGTGGCGGCGCGCATTTCGATTGAAGACGGCGCCTTCTTTAAGGGTGGCATCGACATCCGCAAAGCGGGAGGGGCAGTAGGCTCGAAGCCGGAAGAAGTGACGAAGAATGTTTCGAGCGCTGCGCCGGAACCGGCGATCGCGGCGCGAGCGTAGGGCGGTTCTCAAGCCAGTAGAGTTCGGAACGTAAAGGGCATCCCCGCTATGAGGATGCCCTTTTTTGTTTTTGCGATCATGCCCGGCCGATCGTACAAGACGGGTGGCTGGGCTACGACGGGAGGCATGTCGTGAAGTCCAAAGATCAATGTATGGCCGCTTACAGCGCCGGAAGATCCGCGTACCAAAATCACACCATGTATGACATGGAGCCGTGGGAGGTATGGGCCCGTGTTGCCCCGTTGGCTGTCGTGGCGAGTTCTTCCGAGATTTTGCCTGAACGCTGCACCTCCCTACCCTGGAGGGGTTGCGTTGGCGCTGGTCGGGGGCGTTATCTTCGCAATTCGAAACAGGCGGCGCGCAGGTAAGCGCGACTAGGTGTGTCCCGTTCCAAGAATTTCCTCTTTCCTCACTCACACAGCCAGAGGTACCTCACGGTTCTTTGCCGGTAGCCATGGTCTCCGCGGCTTGGCTTTCGGCTACGCTTGGGAACGCGGCCGGCTTTTTTCTGCGAAGATCTGCCGGCAATTCCGAACGCAACAACCAGAGTCCTGCGGCGACGGCTGCAGCCCAGGTTACGGTGCCGAGCGCGAGGGCGAGGAGATCGGCGCGGCGGCTGCCATCGAGCAATATAGTGCGCATGACCTCATAGCTCAATCCGCCGGATACGGCGCCCACCAGTGCAGCCTTTCCTAGTTCTTTCCAGTTCATGCCGCCAAACGACACCATGCCGCGAATGTGCAGGAGCAGGGCGATGGCTAGGGCGTTGGCGGCGATGCCAACGTCCGATGCGATGGCTAGGCCGGTGACTGAGAATGTTCGAAAGAACAGCGCGTAGATGGGTAGAGAAGCGAGAGTGATGAGGCTGGTGGCGATCATCGGAGTGAGCGTATTGCCAGAGGCATAGAACGCGCGGGCGTAAAGCGCCTGACTGGACCACAAAGCCAGGGAGAGCGAAAACCAGAAAAAGTAGAGCGCGGTGGATTCGGAATCCGCGAAGGTGAAGTGGCCGCGGCGATAGACGAGGTCGATGAGCGGGACGGCAATCGCCATCATCCATCCGGTGATCAGCAGGGACGCCGCCGTGATGCGATAGACCGAAGCATTCACGGTGGCGGCGAACTCGGCGAACTTTTTTTCTCCGAACAGACGTGAAAAAAAGGGCAGCGACGCCTGGCCGGTGGCTTGTCCGAGAATGGCGATGGGAACGGCGAAGAGTCGCTTGGCATAGTTCAGCCTGGCGATGTCGCCGATGCCGCTTGAGGCGAAGTAACGGAGGATCCAGTCGTCGGCGGTGACCAGGGAGACGCCGAGCATCAGCGGGATGGAGAGCCGCACCCACTCGCGGAACGCCGGATTCTTCACCTCGAACGAGGGGCGGTATCCGGTGCCGATTTTGGCGGCTCCGATCGCGTTGATCAGAAATGGTCCGGCAATGCTGCCGGCGAGGGCGCCGAAGGCTAGAGACGCGATTCCCATCTGGCGCCCGGCAACAACTCCACCGGCGATAATGAAGACGTTGTAGATCAGCGGACCGAATGCCGGCAACAGGAAGAGACGGTGTGAGAGCAGCACTGCCGAAACGACTCCCCCAACGTAAAAGAAGATCTGCGCGGGCAGCAGGATGCGCGTGAGATGAACGCAGAGCCGCATCTGCTCCTGGGTGAAGCCGTGGAACATCCAACCGGCAAATTGAGGCGTGAAGATTTCGGCCAGGATGGTGCCGGCGACCAACACCGTGGTCATCACGGTGATGATGATCGAAAATGTTTTCTGCGCGTCCTGCTCGCGCTTTTCCGCCAGGAAGCGAGTGTAGATTGAGATGAAGGTGATCGAGGCGGTGCCGCCGGCCACGATGTAGTTGAGCCAGTCGGGCAGCGTGAACGCGGCGACGTAGGCGTCGGTCTGCTGTCCGGCACCGAAAGCGTAGGCGATGTAGGCCTCGCGAATGTATCCGATGACGCGCGAGAGCGTGATGGCTGCCATCAGCAGCAGCGTCGCCGAGAAGGCGGTGTGCTGGTGTGATGGGCGGAAAAAGCGCAGCAGACGCATCCTTCGCAGATTAACGCATCTGGCGGTTGGTAGGAGAGTTATTGGCGGGGCTGGAATCGGGGAAGGCAATCTTGGCTTCGGGATCAGCGCTGAGGATTGTGCGTTGGTGGAATCGCGCTTATTTCGATTGCCGCAGGGCGTCCGCCTGGTTCGCGACGAAAATCGCTCCCTGGTTTCTGGCATCTTTTTCAAGAGTCGCCAGATGAGAGCGGGCGGGAGCGGAGCCGGACCACAATGCAATTTCCCCTAGCGCAAGACGCGCCTGCAGCTCGTAGAGCCGATACCCATGTTTGTGCGTCGTGGAAACCATGGATTCGAGTTGCTGACGCGCCTCCGCGGCCCTGCCCGACTTCGCCTGCACACGAGAATCGGCAAGGGTGGCTTCAAAACGCGGCGTCTCGCCGGCAGCTTGCCGCGAGCGGGCGACGGCTTTCGCGGCGGCGCCGCGCGCCTCCGGCAGATTGCCGGCGCTTAAGAGATTGCGCGCCAGCAAAGCATGGGCCCATGCGCTACTGGAGGTGGAATTGGTTTTATCGAACACCGCGGCCGACTGACGAGCCAGCGCTTCGCCATCAGAAAATCTTCGTTCCTGCAGCGCGACGAAAGCGAGCGCGGTGTGGATTTGGGCGGCGAAGTCCTCATCTTTTATTTCTTCACAAACGGCGAGCGCTTGCTCGTATTGCTTGCGTGCCCCCGCCAGCTCGCCCCGGACGACAAGAACGTCGCCCAAACCTGACATAGGATAGGGCTGCCCACCGCGATAAGTGATTTCCTGCGCGAGCGAGAGCGCCTGATCGAAGTACTTCTTGGCCGCGTCGGGATTGCCCATTTCCAAAGACAGGTTCCCTAGATTATTGAGCGTGGCGGAAGAGCCGCGACGGTCGCCGAGTTCGTTGAAGGCGGCCAGCGCCTGTTGCTGCATCTTCAGGGCGCCGGTCAAATCCCCTAAGCCATCGAGGGCATTGGCGATATTTCCATAGTCGCTGGCGAGGCTGGTTGGATCGTGAACGCTCTGGTCAAAGCGCAAGGCCTGCTCGTAGTATGTCTTTGCTTCTTGTAGTTTTCCCTGCTGGTAAAGAATATTTCCGATCCGCTCACGCGAGGCGCGAATGCTTTTTTGAGCCCCGATCTCCTGAAAAACCGGAAGCGCCTCCTCAACTTTCTTTCTCGCGCCTTCGAAATCGCCCTGGTCGAAGAGCACGTCCGCAGTCATGAGCAAGGTGCGAGCCGCTCCCTGTCGATAGCCAGCCGAGGAAAAGAGCTCCCTGGCCTGCGCCGCAAGTTGGATCGATTTGTCCGACTGCCCCATGCGCTCGCCGGCAATCGCTTCCAGTTGCAAGGCCTCCGCGACCAGTAAACTGGCACCCACCGCACGTCCCCGCTTTGCCGCCCGGTCGGCCGACGATTGCTGCCGCTTGAAATCGCTCTGGGACATGGCAATGTTGCCGTCGCTCAGATCGATGCGCGCGGCATCGGCCTCGGAGACCGGCAGCTTGCGAATGTCGGAGAGTGTGGATTCCGCGTCGTTGCCCCGCCCGGCACTAATCTGGGCACGGATCAGCAACAAACCGTAATCGACGCGGTCCGGGAAAAATTGCCACAACGCGCGGTAGTTTTCGATGGCCGCAGGTTGCTCGGCGAGAATCTCGTGGGCGCGGCCTTCAATCAGCAAGCGCTCTTCGCGTGAAAAACTGGGAGACAATTCCAGTGCCCGTTTCGCTTGCACTCTGGCCTTGTCGTCATAACCGAGCGCCGCCCAGGCCTGGGCCAGTGCCGAGTGTGCGGGGGCATGACCGGGATCAAGAGCCACGGATTTCTCCAGCAAATCGCGGGCCGCGAGAGCATCGAACAGGCGCAGTTTTTGCAAGCCTTCGGCGTACAGGCGAGCGGCCTCGGGATTCGACGGCAGCGATGTCCTGACCACGGCCGACTGCTCGTCGGAAAGAGCGGCGATGCCGAGCTTCGCGCGCAATTTGGCCCCCGCCTTGCCGACCAGCGTGTCGATCTCCGACTCGTTTCCTTTTTCCGACACCGTAGCGAGAGTTTCACCCGCAAGCGCATCCTGCATGCGCAGGTCGAGCCGCAGCACGCCATTCCCCAGCGGGAGATACGAACCGACAACTACGTCATCGCTGCCGAGATTTTGCCGGATGCGGTTGAGAGTCTGCTGGCTGTAGCTGTCGGCGTCGGGAATCGCGAGGCTCATTCTCATTTGCGCCACGCTCTCTCCGGGAATGGTGCGCAATTCATCGCCCTGGCTGAGTTCGGTGGTCATCAGTTCCGATAGCGCGGTGGAGAGCCATGATTTCTCGGGGCTTCCGGAAAGATTCTTGAAGCCGAGCACCGCGATGGAGCGACGCCGAATGGCGGTTGGGGGAGCCGATCCCGCGTCCTTTTTCCGGTGCATGAAGAGATATGCGGCGCTCGCTGCGGCAAGAAGAGCCACGATCAGAGCGCTCGCCAGGAGTGGTTCAGCGCGCCGCGCTGGAGCGGGAGCGGGAAAGACCGGTGCAGTTCCAGTGGAGACTGGCAACTCGAGAGCCGCGGCCAACTCGCCGCCCGTCTGATAGCGCTGCGACGGATCCTTGGCGAGGGCCTTGCGAATGACCTCGTCCAACACCGGCGGCACCTCGGGGTTGAGTCGGCTGGCCGGCTCGAAGGGCCGATTCAGAATTGCATCGATGAGAAGAGGAGCATTGGTTTGCGCGAACGGCCGTCTCCCGGTCGCCATTTCGTAAAGCACCGCACCGGCCGCCCAGACATCGCAGCGCGCATCCGCGCCCTCCCCGCGCAACTGCTCGGGAGCCATATACGGGAGCGTGCCGGTGGTCTCCTGCGACTTGGTCACGGTGACGGTGAGGCCGAGGTCGCTCGGCTGCGACATGAACTGGGCCAGACCGAAGTCGAGAATCTTCAGCCGACCGTCGCGAGTGAGGCGGAGATTTCCCGGCTTCAGGTCGCGATGCACGATTCCTTGCTGGTGCGCGGCCGCGAGGCCTTGAGCCATTTGCAGTCCGAGACGGAATACTTCCGCCCCAGGCAGAGGGCCAGCCGCGAGTCTGGCGTCGATGGCGATACCTGAGATGTATTCGGTGACCAGAAAATCAATGCCGTCCTGGGTGCCGAACTCATGCACGGTCGCAACGTTAGGATGGTTCAGGCGAGCGAGGGACAGGGCTTCTCTGCGAAACTGCTTCTGAGTAGTCTCATCGGCGAGCGATCGGGAAGGCAGAACCTTTATGGCGACGTCGCGGTCGAGTTGCTCATCATGCGCGCGATAGACGACTCCCATGCCTCCGGCGCCGATTTTTTCCTCGATCCGGTAGTGCGACAGCCTCTTGCCAATCATGATGGCCTGAAATAACGGTTAAAGAATAGCAGTCTGAGGCAAGCGAAAGGAGTTTAACTGGCTCGGGCCCAGCCGATACCAGAAGTGCAGCAGGAAGGTCGGCCCAGGATTGCGCTACTCCATGTTTTCCGGACGCCGAAGACAGCTCGGGCGTCGGCCATCCCGAAATATGCGGTTGTTGGCGAAGCGTCGCGATTACACCAGCAACTCAATACTTGGTGTAATCGTGTCGGCTACGGTTAAGTTCGCAAGGTGTGCGGTGGCGCGCATGAAACAAGCCATCGTTCTCGGCATCCGTGGTGCCAGCCGGGCCTATGTACGCCGACCAAGGTACAGGTTCAGAGGGCGAGGGCTTTCCTAGGGTAAACGGGGAGTCAGCAATTCGCATCAGCAATTCTGAGTTGGTGACTGGTTTCCTACTCGTTCGCTCCCGAATTGTTGGGCGGGTCGGCGCGCCAAACGTACAGGTATTCCTCGTCGCTCGAGGTTAGCACGGGGATGTTTTTCTCGCGCGTTACGCGGTTCAAAGCAGAGCGAAGATTCTGCATCTTCTCGCCGTTCAGGCTGCTCAGCGGAACCTTGACCGCTTGCTGTGCTTTCAGCTTCGAAAGGTCGGCCAGAATGTCCGCCACCGCTTTGCGATGTTTTCCTTTCCGGCCCTGTGGAACCTCAGCCCGACTCACCGACTCATAGTGCGTGCCGTTCCCGTTTCGTCCCATTCGGCGCCACTCCTTTCCCCGGAAATCCTATCCGTATGCGAGAAATCGTACCGCTAGGACTCGTATGTTGCAACTGAAAATTTCTGCAAATTTCGCGCATGGCAGCGATCTGCTGCGGAATGGACGCATTGAGTTAAGTGTTTCCAAGAAGATGCAGCGGCTCCGTTGTACTAAAAGCTGTTAAGAGTTCACCCGTATGATTTAAGCCGCAATAGTATGGTTGGCGCCAGCCATGCGGTCAGATGCGGGGGCGCGCAGCGACGAAGGTACCATGAGACGGAGACTGGTGTGGGTTGAACAACAGCGTTTTCAGGGTTTTGGTTGTTCCGAATGTGGCTGGCGGTTCAAACCCGCGGGCAGGCCACCCGGCATGTCTCTCGATGAAGTGATGAACAACTTCGAGTTGCTGCGCGACAAAGAGTTTGACTCCCATGTTTGCGCTGATCACACCAAGAGCCAATAGCACGGGCAGCAAAGACGCTGACCGGCTGTCGGCGTGTTTTCCGCAAAGCAGGCATGCAGTGGTCGATTAAAAGCAGAGGCCTCAAGGTTAAGACGGGTGACCTCTTAGAGAAGGAAACCCTGAAGTTGGCTATTCGTTTTGGAGGGTTCGGCGCGAACTTGAAAGTTCAGACGGATCGTTCTGGCATTTCGCGACACTTGCAGCGCCATCGCTGGCTCCGGGTCGTCGCAGGATTCTTTTCTGCGGAAACAGAAAGTCGCGCATCGTCCGTTTCGCTTTGTGGAGCTGTGATTTCGAGTTTCCGATGGAGCATCGCAGGAGTTCGGCAATCTCATGATGTTCGTATCCCTCAAACTCGTGCAGTTCGAAGATCTGCCGGGCTCCCCTAGGCAGTTCTTCGATGGCGCGGCGCAGCGCAATACGGTCAATCGCTCCGCAGAGGCTTTGATCCTGTTTCCCAAGTTCGCGTTTGAGGGACGGCGAGCCCGTCGACACGGGCTCATCCAGTGACAGCAGAGGTGGGGATTTCCGACTCCGCAACTTCATCAGCACGGTGTTCACGGCAATCCTGTGCAGCCATGTGGGAAAGGCCGAATCGCCGCGAAACGAGTTGAGATTGCGAAACCCCTGCATGAAAGCCTCCTGCACCAGATCTTCTGCTTCAGCCACATCTCTCGTCATCCGCAGACAGACCGAATACACACGCTTATTATGCAACCGGTAGAGTGTGGCAAAGGCCTGCTTGTCGCCGCGTTGTGCGCGCTGAACGAGAGTGTCTTCGGAACCTTCTCGCTGGTCTTCAGCCATTCGCGGACCCACACTTACCGGGGGTACATTCGCTGGTGTCACGCAAGTCGCCACTGTCGCCTCCTTCGGTCATTTCTGATGTCTGATTAGGGCTTTTCACACAGCAGCGTTCTCAGCTTCCCCAAAAAACGATACCCATTCAAGGTTTTAATGACTGATCAATTTTGCACACTTCCGAGCCGAGCAAACCTCGCCGTGGATTTTCCTTATTCATGGCCGATGAGAGGAAGTGGGTGACGGAAAAATTCGGCAAGGGGTAGTTGGCGAAAAATTGCGTTGGAGAAATCGCCTGGCTTGCCAGCTATGAGCCTTCAACTCCCGATCCCCGACGGGTGGAGTCCACGCGGTTACCCGGATTGGAGCGGATTTTCTGAGGCTGGGAGCGGCAATGCGAGCGGGTTTGCGCGTGGCCTTAATTGGGCGGGGAGGGCGGCTCGACTTACGGTTGAGAAGATTGGCTGGGCGGTGGAGCAGATGCGGCGGCAGGTCTGGAGTCTAGCGCTCTGGCTCGTTGAATGCCGCGGAGTCTACCGAGCTTCGCTCGGCTTGCCCGGGCGCGCCGCCCGGCCCCGCACGAGCCTCAAGACCCACAGGCGAGGACTCGCTCTAAATATCTGAAATGTTTTGACTTGGCGGTGGATCTACGTTTTACCTGCGCTGCATTGTCATCTTTCCGCCTCCGCCGCATAGTGCCCGCAGAAATGGAGGCACTATGGCCACCTCACTCGCCGATTTTGCGGAGCAGATCAACCCTAAAACTTTGGACGAGGCCCGTCGCGCCGGTTTCCGGCAAGCCACACGCGTCCACGGAAGTTTGCTGGCTGCCGCCGAGAAACGGGCTCTCGTCTGGATGGCCGAACGCATGCCGGCGTGGGTGAATTCCGACCACCTGACCTTTCTCGGCTTTGCCTCCCAGATCGCGACCGGCGTTTGCTATGCGCTTGCGGCCCGTGATCGCCGCATGTTGCTTGCCGCCATTGTTTGTCTCGCGGTGAACTGGTTCGGCGACAGTCTCGACGGAACCTTGGCGCGTGTGCGCCAGCAGCAGAGACCGCGTTACGGCTTCTACGTGGACCACATGATCGATTCCATCGGCGCAGCGGCGATGATGGGCGGGCTGGCTCTGTCCGGATCCATGCATCCGGTGATCGCGATTGGACTGCTGATCGCGTTCCTGTTGCTTTCCATCCAGTCGTATCTGGCGACTTATACGCTCGGCGAGTTTCATCTTTCCTTGTGGCACTTCGGGCCGACCGAGTTGCGCGTTCTGCTGGCAATTGGCAACCTGGCGATGTTCCGCTGGGCGTGGGTAATTCACGGGCGCTACCGGCTGTTTGATATTGGAGGCGCAATTGGGTTGGCGGTAA
>Ga0210410_10002840_pt1 | contig 15436 bp, 12 predicted proteins | sample IncBWC4MmetaG_FD_161058 | JGI IMG/M metagenome (GOLD analysis project Ga0210410, IMG submission 161058) | Forest soil microbial communities from Barre Woods Harvard Forest LTER site, Petersham, Massachusetts, United States - Inc-BW-C-4-M | ecosystem: Environmental > Terrestrial > Soil >... | reverse complement strand
CCAGAGCTGCGATCTATTCTTCGCACCGTCCACGAGGTTGGCAGGTGCGGCGCCAGTCGCTCCAGCGTCGCCCAAACCGTCCTCTGCCACTGCACAGGCAGTCCCTGGCGCCTCTGAGCGGCTCGACCACGCCATCTTCACAGGCAACGTAGTCGTACGGTCTGAGGATCGCCGCGCAACCGGCGAGCGCGGAGAATACGACTCAGCATCTTCCAAGTTCGTAATTTCAGGCGGAAATCCAACACTTTACGATGGTTCTGGAACTTCGACGACTGGCCGTCAATTGACCTTCCTAATAGCGGATGATACGATTCTCGTAGATTCGGAAACGGGAACGCGCACGTTAACTCGCTATCAGGTCAAGAAATGAACTGAAAATGCTCAAATTCCAGGCCACTGAGCTATGCAAGTCCTACCGCGGACGCAAAGTGGTGAATGATGTAAGTCTGGAAGTGCAGCAGGGCGAAGTTGTTGGACTTTTAGGGCCGAACGGCGCGGGTAAAACGACAACTTTTTATATTTTGGTGGGTCTGGCGCGGCCCGATTCTGGACAAGTTTTGCTGGACGGGGAAGACATCACTGATCTTCCCATGTATCTTCGGGCCCGCAACGGCATAAGTTACCTACCGCAAGAGCCTTCGGTATTCCGCCAGCTGACTGTGGAACAAAACTTGCTCGCGGTTCTGGAAACTCTGACGGTTACACCCGAACAACAGACCGATCGCCTGGAAGAATTGTTGGCACAGATGGGATTGGACGCAGTGCGGTATAATCGTGCGTACACCCTTTCCGGCGGTGAACGCCGCCGGCTGGAAATTGCGCGTTCGCTAGTGCTGGAGCCGGCTTTCATTCTGCTGGACGAGCCGTTTTCAGGAATTGATCCGCTGACCGTGGTGGAGTTGCAGCGGCTGATTTTGGAATTAAGCGCGAGCGGCATTGGAGTGCTGGTCACCGACCACAACGTTCCAGCCACGCTTTCGGTAACGCACCGCGCGTACATTATTAGCAACGGCAAAATTTCTTTTTCGGGCACGCCACAGGAATTGAGCGACGACGCCGAAGTCCGGCGCGTTTATCTGGGCGAGCGATTTCGGTTGCATTAGAGGAGGCCGCGAAAACACCGCGAGTCTTGGTATGAGCTGGCTTTCGCCAAAACTTCATCTCAAAGTCTCGCAGAAGCAAATTCTGACGCCGGGTCTCGTGCAGATGGTCAGCGTTCTGGCGCTGAACCGTCTGGAATTGCGCGAAATGCTCAATCAGGAGCTGGTCGCGAATCCCGTTCTCGAAGAGCTCACCGAAGAAAGCCCGGTCACCGACGATTACAGCGCAGAAACTTTCCTGAAAGCAGAAACCGAAAAACTTCCCGACACCGAAGCTGCAAATCCATTCGACGAATTTGACGTTTCCGCGCTTTACCAGTATCTCGATTCCGGCAGCAATGACGGCGCCAATCGTGAGCGCGAGACTATCGAGCGGCCTTCCTTCGAAAAATTCCTTTCTTCGCCAACGGGACTTACCGAACATTTGCAGTGGCAGCTTCACGGAATTGTTTGCACGGAAAAGGCGCGCGAAATCGCGGAAACCATCATCGGAAATCTGGATGAGGATGGATACCTCACCGCGTCGCTCGACGAGCTGGCCCTAAACGGCGGCTACGAGATGGACGACGTCGAAGAAGCGCTCGCCGTCGTGCAGGAGTTTGATCCTTTGGGTGTGGCCGCGCGGAATCTGCGCGAATGTTTGCTGATTCAACTTCACGTGTTGGATCCGCAAAATACTTTGGCGAAGCAACTTGTCTCTGAATGCCTACCGAAGAAAACGTTGGCGGCCGGAACCACCAGCCCTGTGCGAATTGCCAATGAACATGTCGCGGCTGCGAAATCTGAGGATGTCGCAGCAGATTCCGCGCCGGATTCTGCGGCAGTCGATGCCGCCACGGAGGAAGAAGCGCTGCCAGTGAGTGTGGAGGATCTCGCCGCGAATTTTGCTTCCGACGTGGCCGTTCCCGGCGCGCCTTCAACGAACGGCGCCGCGAATTCTGCGGCGCCGCAGACTGGCTCGCCTCTCGTTGAGCCCGATTCGCCCCTGTGGAAGCTGCTGCAAAGCCACCAGCTCAAAGAAATTGCGCGCGCGCTCAATCGTCCTTACGAATTAGTGAAGCGCGCCATGGACGTGATTCGCAAACTCGATCCGCGTCCCGGCCTGCGCTACAACAAAACGCAGCCGCGCCTGGTGGAGCCCGACGTTTATTTCCGCAAAGTTGACGACGAGTGGCAGGTTTTTCTAAATGAAGACGATCTGCCGCAGCTGCGGTTAAGTCCCGTATATCGACGCCTGATGGCGCGTGACGCCGCCGACCGCGACGTTCGTAATTACGTGAAAGAACGTTTCACTGCCGCCATCCAGCTCCTTAAAAATATAGAGCAGCGCAAGCACACCATTCTGCGGGTGTGCCAGTCTGTGATTCGCCGTCAGGGCGAATATCTGGATCTGGGCGCCGATCATTTGCGCCCCATGATGATTAAGGAAGTGGCCGAAGAAGTTGGCGTGCATCCTTCCACCGTCAGCCGCGCCGTGGCCAGCAAATATGCACACACGCCGCAAGGCGTCGTCGAGCTTCGCCAGTTTTTCTCGGAATCCGTGAACGGCCCCGAGGGCGGCAACATGTCGCTGCTCTCTCTGAAGCGCCTCGTGAAGAAAATGATCGAAGAAGAAGATTCCGCGAAGCCGCTTACAGATGATGCCATCGCGAAAAAACTCAGCGATTCGGGAATTAATGTGACGCGCCGCACCGTCGCCAAGTACCGCGAAGTTCTCCGTATTCCGAGCACGCATCAGCGCCGGATTAAGGGATAGCGCTACGCGTGAAACGCAAAACCAGCCGCGACGGCCGCCAATTGGTGATTCTCACCGGACTGAGCGGCTCCGGCAAAAGCACCGTTCTGAAAACTTTCGAGGACTTGGATTTTTATTGTGTCGACAACCTGCCCGTTGATTTGATTCCCACTTTCAGCGAAATGCATTTCGGCGGCACTAGCGAAATTTCCCGCGCCGCGCTGCTGGTGGACGCGCGCGAAGGCGCGCAGCTTACACGATTGCCGGAGACAATTCGTCAGCTGCATCGCGAAGGCTTGCCCGCCGAACTTGTTTTCATCGAAGCATCCGAAGAATCGTTGTTGCGGCGCTACAGCGAAACGCGCCGCCCGCATCCGCTCGGCCACGACCGCTCCGTCCGCGAAGGTTTGCGGCGCGAGCGTGTTCTGATGGATCCAATCCGCAAAATGGCGGACGTCGTTATTGACACAACAAAATTTAACGTTCACGAACTGCGGCGATTCATCACCGATCGTTTTCACTCGCGCGGCAAGCGTCCTTTGATGATTTCGCTGGTGAGTTTCGGATTCCGCTACGGCATTCCCGGCGACGCCGATCTGGTTTTCGATGTGCGCTTTCTGCCCAATCCGCATTTCATCGCGCGGTTGCGCCCATTTTCCGGAAAAGACCCGAAGGTGGCGCGCTATATTCGTTCGTTCCCGCAGACCGGCGAATTTCTGAAGCGCATCGAAAGTCTGCTGCTTTTCCTGATTCCGCACTACATTCAGGAAGGAAAAAGTTATTTGACGGTTGCATTCGGATGCACCGGCGGCAGGCATCGCTCCGTGATGCTCGCCGAAGCGGTGCGCCGCGCTCTCGCCAAGCACAAATTTCCAGCGAAGGTTACGCACCGGGACATCAACAAGTAGTGGCGTTGGCGCGATTTATCTCTTCTCTGACTAGAATTGCAAAGTTGAACAAAGTTTCTCGGCGTGGCAACCGTGTGCGGCCAGGGCGCGTCACACGGAATGGAAAAAACGCCAGAACTTGACGGATTTTGATCGGCGACAAACTGTGATTATTCCTATCGAATTTCGGAGATTGCTCGGCACTGTGCGGCTTTACCGCGCGCGGCTGGGATTGGGCGTGGCGTTTCTTTTAGTCGCCGGTGGCGGAAATGCCGTGGTGGCGCTGTTGATCCGCCCAATTCTGGATAGCGTTCTCAATCCGCAAAGCCAGCTCCCCGGCGCGCTCACACCTCTGGTCACGCTGCCCTGGAACAAGCACGTCATTTACCTTAATTCGTTTTATCCCCCATGGATTAAGAATTCCTGGCCGGTTTTTGCGATTGCGCTGCTCGTAATCTTCTTGGTGAAGGGCCTGACCGAATTTGCCGGAACGATGATCGTCCAGTATGTCGGACTTTCGGCCGTCACCGATCTTCGGAATCGCGTCTATGCGAAGCTGATTCGACAACCGATCGGCTTTTTTCAGCACCACACGATTGGACGGCTGATGTCCGCCACAATTAATGACGTCGAGCGGGTGCGCATCGCTATGTCTGAGTACCTCGCTGATTTCTTCCTGCAGGCCTTTAGCTTCGCAGCTCTTGCGGCCGTGGTTCTGATCGTGAACTGGAAAATGGCGCTGGGCGCAATCGTTTTTCTACCTGCCGTCCTTTTGCCAATTGGAAAACTTGGCAAGCTCATCCGCAATTCCGTCCAAAAGAGCCAGACGCGGCTCGGGGAACTGAATCAGATGATTCAGGAAGGCGTGGCCGGCAATCGCGTGGTGAAAGCATTTGGCATGGAAGGATTTGAGATTGAAAGATTCCGCGACACCGCGCGAAGATTACTCCGGGAAAATGTGCGTTGGATCAGCGCCTACGTTATGAACGGCGTACTGATGGATCTGCTCGGCGCAGTGCTGATTGCGTTGGCGTTGCTCTATGCGCGCGACCAAATCAATCATCAAACGATGACAGTCGGCGAGTTTGGCACTTTCGTGTCTGCGATGCTATTGGCCTATACTCCTCTAAAACGCGTCGGTACTTTTTATCAGCAACTTGAACAGGCGCGCGGCGCCACTGCCGAGGTTTTCGATTTCCTCGCGCTCGGCGAAGAAGAATCGGAAAAGCCCGGCGCCGTCACTTTGCCGGCGTTTTCTCGCGAAGTCGCTCTTGAAAAAGTGAATTTCGCTTACGATCACGAAGCGCCGGTGCTTCGCAATATTGATTTGACTGCGCGCGCCGGAGAAGTTGTCGCCATCGTCGGCTCCAGTGGCTCCGGTAAGACCACGCTTGTAAATCTTTTGCCGAGATTTGCGTCTCCATCTTCCGGCAAAGTCCGCTTTGACGGGCATGACATCGAAGATGTGACGCTTAAATCCTTGCGCGAGCAAATTGCCATCGTCACGCAGGAAAATATTCTGTTCAACGACACAGTGTGGAACAATCTTTGTTATGGCCGCCCGGGAATGCCCAAAGAAAAAGTAATTGCCGCCGCGCAAGCCGCTTGGGCGCACGATTTTATTTCCGAAATGCCAGATGGTTACCAAACTATGCTTGGCGATCGTGGCCAACGCCTTAGCGGCGGCCAGCGCCAGCGCCTCGCCATTGCCCGTGCAATTCTGAAAGATTCGCCAATTCTTATTTTGGACGAAGCCACTTCCGAGCTGGACTCTGAATCAGAAATGGAAGTGCAGAAGGCGCTGGCGAATTTGATGATCGGCCGCACCGTATTCGTGATCGCTCATCGCCTTTCCACCATTCGCCGCGCCAATAAAATTGTCGTGCTCGATGGCGGCACTATCTGCGAACGCGGCACGCATCAGGAGCTAATTGGGCGCGGCGGGCTCTACAGCCGTCTCTACGAGATGCAATTCGCGGATGACGACGCTCCGCAACAATCGGCAAATGAATCAGCCGCTATCGCGCTTCCCGAATCGGCGAAAGGAATGGCATAAACATGGGCAACTCTCCTTCACGCGCCGCCGCACACGCCGCCGGATTTAAATCCATGACCGGTTTTGCTGAAGCGCGCATGGAGCGCGATGGCTGGGCTCTTCGCGCCAGTTTGCGCAGCGTGAATCATCGTTTTCTGGACGTGCATCTGCGTATTCCCGAAGGGCTCGAATCGCTCGAGCCGGAAATCCGCCGCGTCCTTCGCGAACGTTTGCATCGCGGCCACGTGGACGTGACTCTGCGCGTCGATCCCATCGGCGCAAGCGCCGTCGAGGTGAAGCGCGATCTCGCCGAAGCGTATCTTCGCGCCGCCGATGATTTGCGCAAGCAATTTGGATTGAAGACCGAGCCGGACCTGATCGCGCTGATGCGTCTGCCCGGTGTTGTTGCCGCGCCGGGCGCCCCCGCCGGCGGCCTGAGTGACGAACCGCTCGAGAAATTGCGCGCTCTCGTTGCTGAATGTTTTCAACTTGCCGTGACGCGCCTGGAAGAAATGCAACTCGTCGAAGGAAAAACTCTCGCCGACGCCATGCGTATCCATCTGGCGCACGTAGAAAATAACGCCAAACAAATCGCGGTGCTCGCCGAAAAAATGCGCCCTGCATTCGCCAAGCGCTTGGAAACGCGCATTCGCGAACTGCTCGGCGATGGCACCGTGGATCCATCGCGCCTCGCACAGGAAGCCGCAATACTCGCGGAACGCAGCGATGTAGCCGAAGAACTCGCGCGCCTTGCAAGTCACATTTCGCAATTCGCGAAACTTCTGGATAGCGCCGGCGAAGCCGGAAAGAAATTAGATTTCCTTCTTCAGGAAATGCAGCGCGAAGCGAACACGCTGCTCTCAAAAACTCCAGGCGTGGAAGCCGAAGGCTTGCGAGTCACCACCCTCGCGCTGGAGATAAAATCAGAGATAGAAAAGTTGCGCGAACAGGTGCAGAACATCGAATAAGCGGCTATCATCTTCCCAGCGCGAAACAGCCACCAACGAATGAACGCCGCAAACACAGATCCATCGGTCTTCGTAATTTCCGGGCCATCCGGCTCGGGCAAATCCACGCTCGTGCGCAAGCTGCTGGAGTTGCCCAACACGCTATTTTCTATTTCAAGCACAACGCGCCAGCCCCGCCCGACAGAGAATCCCGGAAAATGGTATGATTTTGTATCCGATGCCGAGTTCGACAAACTCGTGCGCGAAGACGCTTTTCTGGAATACGCGCAGGTTTTCGGCAAGCATCGCTACGGCACGCCACGTAAGTGGCTGACCATGGCGCGAGAGACCGGGCAGGATTTGGTCCTCGAAATTGATGTGCAGGGCGCGGCGAATATTCGCGCGCAAGTGCCCGGAGCGGTTTCAATTTTTATCGTGCCGCCTTCCGCGGAAGAACTGGAGCGGCGCATTCGCGCACGCGGCCAGGATTCCGCAGAAGAAATTGACCGGCGCTTGAAGCGCGCGCGGCACGAAATGGAAAGTTTTGGGCTGTACGATTTTATCGTTGTGAATGACGACCTCGAGCGGGCCGGGCGCGAGGTGCACGCCATCGGGCTGGGCACGCGATGCCGCAGCAGCCGGGCGCGTCCGGTCGTAGAGCGAATTTTGAAAACTTTTGGAGGTTGACCTTGATGACGAATCAAAACCGTCCGCCGGAGAGCCGTTTCGCGTACGTGGTGGTTGCATCCCGGCGTGCCCGCCAGCTAATGCTCGGCGCGGCGCCGCTGGTGATTAATCCGCATTCGCCGAAGTCCACTCGAATCGCCATGGAAGAGCTGCAGAATTCCGTCCTCGAATTTGATATCCCCGCGCTCGCGCAGGGCCCCAGTGAAGAAGAGTTGAAGCGGCGCAAGGGGTAACGCCGCGTTCGTCAGGAACGATCCATGCGCGTTGCTTTGGGAGTGACGGGAGGAGTGGCGGCCTACAAGGCCGCTGAACTCGTTCGCCGTCTTCAGCAGGATGGCCTTGAAGTTGAGGTCATCATGACGCGCCACGCGCAGGAATTTATCACTCCGCTCACTTTTGCCGCGCTCACTGGAAGAAAAGTAATCACCGAAATGTTTTCCGCGGACGATGCCGCGCCCGCCAACGTCGAAAGCGCAATTGAACATATCGCCGTCGCGCAGCGCATTGACGCGCTGGTGATTGCTCCTGCCACTGCGAATAGCATCGCGAAACTTGCGCAGGGCCTTGCGAATGATTTTCTTTCCACGCTCGCGCTGGCTACGACCGCGCCCGTGATTATTGCTCCCGCGATGAACGTGAACATGTGGGAGCATCCCGCCACTCAGTTAAATTTGGAAACTCTCCGCGCGCGTGGCGTGCGAATAGTTGCGCCGGACGAAGGCTATCTTGCGTGCGGAATGGTTGGCGCGGGTCGGCTGGCGAGTGTCGAAGCAATCGCGCTTGCTGTCCGCGATGTTCTCGGAATTAAGCACGACCTTACGAACGAAACTATTCTCGTCACGGCCGGTCCAACTTGCGAAGACGTTGACCCCGTGCGCTATCTCACGAATCGCTCCTCCGGAAAAATGGGGTACGCTCTTGCGGATGCTGCTCGGCGCCGCGGCGCGCGCGTGATTCTCGTAAGCGGGCCGACGGCGCTCTTCGCGCCGGATGGTGTTGAATTTGTTTCCGTGCGCACCGCTGCCGAGATGCATAGCGCGGTGCGTGATCGCCTGGCCGATACTACTGCTGTGATTATGGCCGCTGCTGTTGCGGATTTCCGTCCTGCGAATCCTGCGGCCGCAAAGATCAAGCGCGGCGGGGGTAAATTGACGCTCGAGCTAGAGTCCACGCCGGATATTCTTGCTGATATTTCGCGAGAAAGTGCTTCAGCGTCGAATGCGCAAAGGCAGAACCGCCGCATTATTATTGGATTCGCCGCGGAAACTAACGACGTAGCGGCCAGTGCCCGAAAGAAACTCACTTCGAAGAACGCCGATCTAATTGTGGCGAATGACGTGACCGAACCCGGCGCCGGATTCGACGGCGACACGAATGTTGTCACACTGTTTTCGCGCGACTCTGAAGAGGTTCACGTAAAGAAGATGAGCAAGTTCGATGTCGCCGGCCGCGTCCTCGACGAACTTGTGCGGTTACGCTCGACAGTCTCTGTGCCTGTCCGCAAATGAATCTCGTCATCCGCAACCCCAAGCTCAACTCCACAGGTGTTCTTTCAGTTGTCATGCTTTCCATATTAATGTTGTCGTCCCTTGCTGCGGCGCATTCACAAACGCCCGTGCGCAAGTCATGGAACTTTAAGACAGAGGGCGGAGCAGTCAGAATTGATCTTCTCTCAAATCAGTGGAACGTATTGGAGCTTAACTATGACGGCGATCCGCATCCTTCCGTTGCACAAGAAGCCGGGTTCCTGCATGAAGTGCTAAAAGAAATGTCCGCGACCGGAGTTGATCCGCACCATTTGAGTTCGCTTTGTATGCGCGGATTTGTGGAACCAGAGGTCCAGCGAAGTTTGGCAATCGCGGCTTTGCACTCTCCGGACTGGCGTAACTTCACAAAGATACCTGGAGGGGCCGAGCGGGTGGTCGAAGACCTCTTGAATGAATTGAAGTTGTATGACGGCTTCAATAGCTCTCTGAAAGAATACGGTTACGCGGTGAAAGTCAGCGGTGTTGAAAAAGTGTCTGGATCGAACTGTTTGCAGTTAGAATTGGGAGACGCCCTCTGCGGCCCGCAGCACAATCGTAGCGTCCCTACTGGCGCGAACTTTTGTCTATCGTTCCAAAAGATACGCGAGGTTCAGAAGTAAGCCGAATATAGCGGGCGAACTACGTTTCCAGCGATGCGCCCCGTTCGCTCTCAATAGACGCATGATAAGATGTTCACCCGATGACCCGCGCCGCCGTACCGCCAACCAAAGAAAATCTCGTGGCGTGGCTCCAATATTTTGACGATCTGCGCATCGGCGACTTCTATCGCGATCGCAGAAATGTATCTGGCGTTGTGCAAGCTGTGTCCGCGCCCGCTCCGCCCGCCGAAGAAAATTCTGAACTCTCAGAACTGAAAGCCCAAATGGCTAAATCGAAAGCAGCTACCCCATCCGTTCCCGCGGGTTCATATATTGGATTCCCTCTGAATCCGAATTTGGTTCCAGAGCCAAAAGCAACGCCAGCGGCGAAGTTCGATCTGATGTCAATCGGCCGCGACGCATCCCTCTTCACCGAACTGGAAAAAGTGAAAGGTGACACGCTCGAACGCATCCGCGAGGACATCGGCGATTGTACTCGCTGTCGCTTGTGCGAACAGCGCAATAAAATTGTCTTCGGAAGGCCCGGGACGCGACGAAGATTTGCAGGGGCTTCCGTTCGTCGGACGCGCCGGAAAATTGTTAACGCAGATGATCGAAGCGATGGGACTCACACGCGACAAAGTCTATATCGCCAACGTCGTGAAATGCCGCCCGCCGCAGAATCGTCCGCCGGAAAAAGATGAAGTGGCCACCTGCATTCCGTTCCTATTGCGCCAGCTGGAAGTGATTCATCCCAAGGTGATCGTGTGCCTCGGAAATATCGCCGCACAAAATTTGCTCGGTACGGTGAAATCTATTTCAAGCTTTCGCGGACAGTGGTTTGATTTCCGCGGCATACAGCTAATGGCCACGTATCATCCGGCGTATTTATTGCGGAATCCTCCCGCAAAAGGGGACGTCTGGAAAGATCTCCAGAAAGTTATGGCTGTTCTCGGCCTGAAACTTCCAAAATCAGCAGCGAAAGCCTAGTCTACCGTGGTAGCGCCGGGCCACAGCTCCGTCGAACGCTTCGCTCCAAAGTGTATATGCTGAAAGAAATCGCTGTGAAATATTTCTCCGTTCGTGACGATGATCATTCCATAGGTGTGCGTGTTTTGGTCGGTGATCGGACTTATTCCCAGCAGCAATCCGTGCTCTTGACCTCTTCGCGTCGGATTCGATGCGCGATGATGATAAACATATCCGCCAATTAAATACCCGAATGTGCCGCCGACAATTACATCCGACGGGAAATGTTCGTGCCCGGTGATCCGCGCCGCTCCGATCGTCGCCGCCAGCGCGTATAGCCCCAGATGCAGCCAGGTGTGTCCGCGCGTTTCGTCGGAAATTATTTTGGCGACGGCAAATGCGCTGGCCGCGTGACCCGACGGCATGGCTGGTCCGCCCGTGAAAGTTTGATATCCATCGGGATAAAATCTGCCTCTGCCGGTTCCTATAAATGGTCGCTCGCGGTCGGTCGCGTATTTCACAACTTCCGTAACAATCGCCGTATCGATGAGCGCTTCCGCGCTCAACACTCCTGTCTCTCGCGCGTTCTCATTGTGCGTGAAATGTCCAATTAAGTAAGCAGTTGCGGCAAAGCCTACAAGTGAGTACGGAGAACCGATATCCGTTAATCGGCGACTGATAATGTCCCGGCTCCGCGATTGGCCAAGTGTAGTCATTGTGTCAGCGTCGTAGTTAATGGAAACCGCGGTTGCTGCCGCAAATGGTAGCAGCCATTCGGCGTCGTGGGGCTTAATCCGGAAGGGGCTGGTCCAGATACCCTTTTGATCGTTCAGGAAATCTTTAATACATTGCTTGGCCGACGTGACGCCGCATTGGTCGGGCGGTTTCCGGTCCTTGGCAGGTTTCTGCGGATCCTGAAGCGAACTCGACTCCAACACCGGATCCAGAGTGGTAGTCCTCACGATCGCTTTTAAAATAGCGGAATTTGAATTGTCTTCAGAAGTGGTTTTATCTTCAGTCGTTGACTGCGCGCTAACTACTGAAGCGGTCAGAATCAGCAGCATCGCGATGCCAATGGTTGAAATCAATGGCGCGAAATATTTTGGAAAATGGCGCAAGGCGGCTCCTTAGTCGATCCCGCAAAAAAGGGCCGGTAGATTTTTGGGAAAACAAACGGTATTAACTGTGTAAGAATCCTCACGCCAGTTTTGATGCGTCAGCCCTTGCAGTAGTGTCGCGCAGTTCGGGCTAATCACCGGCGCCTGTTAAACTATTCGCCTGTCATGCCGACATATTGTGAAGTGGCGCTTACTGTTCCTCTGCGCACAACTTTTACCTACGAACTTCCCGACTCGCTCGCCGGAGTGATCGAGCCGGGCTCGCGCGTCGCCGTGCCATTTCGCAATAAGGTGATGGTCGGAGTTGTGCTGGCGCTCACCGATAAGCCGCCCGATTTTGCGCACGAAAAAAGCGCGCTGGTAAAAATCAAAAAAGTTTCGCGCGCCCTGGATTCGGTTCCAGCGTTGCCGCGCACTTTGATTGAGTTGGGAAGCTGGCTTGGTTCTTACTATCTCGCCGCGCCCGGCGATGTTTTTCGCGCTATGCTTCCTCCGCTCACCGAGTTGCGCGCCGAAAAAGTTCTGCGAATCACACCCACGGGAATCGATCACCTTGCGGAATTGAAAGCGCTGCAGAACCGCAGCGAGGCTGAAATCACTGAACACGCGCTGCTGGAGCTGATTGACGTGGAAGGCGTTCCGCTAGCCGCAAAACGCTTGAAAAAATTGCCCGGCGGCGAGGACGCAGCGGCGCGTCTACTTCGTCGCGGATATCTGAAAGCTGAGGAAATTCACAAATCGCGAAATACTCGTACGCAGAAAATTATTGCCTGGAATCTTGCGCACGTGGAAAAGACGCAGGATTCACCTATGCCGGAGGGCAAGGCCGCAAAGCCGAAGAAGATTTCGCGCAGCGCCGCCGAAGCGGAAGAACGAGTGCGCCACGTGCTCGCCGAAGAATCCGGGCCACTGCCGCTGAAACTATTGATCGAACGCGCCACGGCATCCCGAGCCGTGATTGAACGAATGCTGCGCGACGGCAAGCTCACGTCGTGGGATGAAGCCGCCATCGCAGAAGAAGACGATTTCTTCGACGGCGGCTATACCGCGCCGGCCAACGTGTTGAACACAGATCAAGAACGCGCGGTTTCTGAATTGCGCGCGTGGCTGGGCCGGGGCGAATTCACTGTCGGTCTGTTACACGGAGTTACCGGCAGCGGAAAGACGGAAGTGTATTTACGCGCCGTCGGCGAAGCGCTTCGGCTCGGCAAAACGGCAATCGTGCTGGTGCCGGAAATCGCGCTGACTCTTTGGATGGGCCGCATTTTCCGCGCGTGGTTTGGTGACGAAGTAGCCGTGCTCCATAGTGCGCTGCCGGACGCAGAACGTTCGCGCGAGTGGTGGCGCGTGCGGCGCGGTGAAGCGAAAATTGTCGTCGGCACGCGGTCAGCGGTTTTCGCCCCGGTTGCAAAATTGGGCCTCCTTATCGTGGACGAAGAGCACGAAGCCAGTTACAAGCAGGAAGAATCGCCGCGCTATCACGGACGCGACACCGCCGTGATGCGCGCGAAACTGGAAAACGCTACGGTCTTACTTGGCTCGGCCACGCCCTCGCTCGAAAGTTATCACCACGCGCGGGAAGGCAAGTACACGCTGCTGCAATTGGAATCGCGCGTCGCGAATCGAGAAATGGCGCGCGTGGAAGTTGTGGATATGCGCCAGGATTTTAAGAAGACCCATCGCGCGTCCGCGATTTCCTCGCGTTTGCGCGAAGCCGTTGCCGAGCGCCTCATTTCCGGCGCGCAATCTCTCATCCTCATAAATCGCCGCGGATATTCTTTTCTGGCCATGTGCCGCAGTTGCGGCGCGTCCGTGCAGTGTGAAAATTGCAGCATTTCGCTCACCTATCACAAAAAGCGCCAGCGCATGGTGTGCCACTACTGCGGTTTCAATATTCCTGTCGTGAAAAAATGCCCCAAGTGCAATTCGGAATTCGTTTATTTCGTCGGTGAAGGCGCGGAAAGACTGGAAGAATCTTTGCGCGAACTTTTTCCGGATGCGCGCATCGGCCGTTTGGATCGCGACACCGTTCGCACCAAACGCGAATACCAGAAAATCCTCGGATCATTTGCGTCCGGCAAATTGGACATCCTCGTCGGCACACAAATGGTCGCCAAGGGCCACGATTTCCAGCGCGTTACACTCGTCGGTGTAATTTCCGCCGACTTGCGCCTCGGCATGCCGGACTTTCGCGCGGCGGAACGCACGTTCCAGTTGCTCACACAAGTTGCAGGACGCGCGGGACGCGGAGAAATGGCCGGAGAAGTATTCGTCGAATCATTTTATCCGGAACATTACGCAATCCAGGATGCCGCACGCCAGGACTTCGAGAGTTTTTTCGATCGCGAAGTTCGTTTCCGCCGCGCACTGCATTACCCGCCATTCGCCGCGCTCGCAAATGTGCTGGTGCGTGACCGCAAAATCGAAAACGCAATTCGCTGGTCGCGTCAACTGGGAGAGTATTTCGCGCCGTTTGAAAAACGAGGGGTCCGCGTTCTCGGCCCAGCTGCTGCGCCGCTAGCGCGCTTGAAGGAGGAGCATCGTTTCCAATTCCTGCTGAAATCGCCAAGCCGCGCGTCACTTCACGATGCACTCGCCGGATGCCTGGATTTCTGCGCGAAAAAACAGATCCCGGATACAGCCATTGTGCTGGATGTGGACCCGCTCAGTTTATTCTGATGAAGGTTCCGTTGACGCTGCAGCGCCTCCGCGCCTTCGCCAGAATAAATACGCCGGCAACCCGAGAAGTATGATCGCCACCCCAAACGCCGAGTCTTTCCAGTCGGATACGATCGTGTTGATTACCAGCGCTGCCGACGCCGCCACGAAAAGCAACGGCGTCCACGGATATCCGGGCACGCGATAGGGAAGTGAGGCCGCGGGCATGCGACGACGAAAAACAAACAGGCTCGCGCCGGCCAATCCATAAAAAATCCACGCCGAAAAAACTACGTAGGTGAGCAACTGATTGAAGCTGCCCGTCCATGCCAGCACCGCCGACCAAATTCCCGTGGCAATAATCGCCACCGCTGGCGTGTGAAAACGCGGATGTACATTCGCAAGCTGCTTGAAAAATAATTTGTCCTTCGCCATCGCATAAAAAACGCGGGGCACTGTGAGAATCGCGCTATTCACGTTGCTGAAGACAGAAACCAGAATAATTACGGCCAAAAATTTCGCTGCCCACGGGCCAGCGACGGCGGAAACAGCCGCGGTCGCGATTCTCGGTGAGTTGGCGGACTGCTCCGGTCCGAGCACGACAAAGTACGCGCACACGGGAAGAATATAAATCACAATGAGCGTTAGTCCTGCGGCCAATGATGCGCGGGGAAAATCGCGCACTGGATCGATCATTTCTGCGGCGCTAAAGCTGATCCACTGCCATCCTTCGTACGCCCACATCACGCCAATCATCGCCAGTCCAAACCCAGCGGCGATGCCGCCGTCAAAATGCGCGGGCCACATGGAACCGCGAGTAGCGGAGTATTCGTGTCCGCACGCCAACAAGATGCCGCTCATCATCACGACGCCTGCCATTTTCACGATCGTCGACCAATTTTGTACGTCCGCACTTTTTCGTGTGCCCAGAACATTCAGCAAAGTAAGCAACGCCAGCATCGTGAATCCGGCTAACTGCGCGCCCAAATGTGAAAGTGGAATGATCGCACCCAAATATGTGCTGAAGGCCACCGCGAGCGCGGCGTTCGTGCCACTGGCAATTACTAGAAATAGGGTCCAGCCGTAAAGAAACGCCGGCAACGGGCCGAACGCGTCGCGAATGTAAACGTAAAGTCCGCCGGCGGCCGGATTCATCGCGCCCAATTCGCCGTAGG
>Ga0210410_10002839_pt1 | contig 15438 bp, 16 predicted proteins | sample IncBWC4MmetaG_FD_161058 | JGI IMG/M metagenome (GOLD analysis project Ga0210410, IMG submission 161058) | Forest soil microbial communities from Barre Woods Harvard Forest LTER site, Petersham, Massachusetts, United States - Inc-BW-C-4-M | ecosystem: Environmental > Terrestrial > Soil >... | reverse complement strand
CTCGGCCCCGATCAAGCTCAAATGCCTGATGCCGATCACCGTCAACGACGTGATGCAGAGCAATACCCGCAAGCTGAAGGTCGGGCTGCAATACATGATGTTCCGCAACGGCCCATTGGCGATGGCGACCTCGCCGGCGGCGCTGTTCGCGCGCACCCGTCCCGAACTCGCCTCGCCCGACATCAAATGCTCGATCTCGCCGTTCAGCGCCGAGCGTCCGCAAGACGGCCTGCATCCCTGGTCCGGCTTTACGATGATCGCTTATCAACTGCGCCCGGAAAGCCGCGGCCAGATCAAGTTGAGGAGCGCTGACCCAGTCGATCCGCCGGCGGTCTACCCGAACTATCTGGCGACCGACACCGACCAGCGCACGATCGTCGCCGGGCTAAAGCTCTGTCGTCAGTTGCTGGCGAACGCGCATCTGCAGCGCTTTATCGCGTCTGAATTTCTACCCGGTCAGACGGTGCAATCCGACCATCAGCTGCTAAATTTCGCCCGACAGCGCGGCGGCACGGTCTATCATCCGACCAGCACCTGCAAAATGGGACGAGATCCGATGGCGGTGGTCGATCCGGAACTGCGCGTGCACGGGGTCGAGGGCCTGCGCGTCGCCGATGCCTCGATCATGCCCACCGTCGTCTCCGGCAACACCAACGCCGCGACGATTATGATTGGAGAACGGGCCGCCGATATGGCGCGCGAGAAACTGCGGCTCGCCGCCTAGCGCAGGTCTGCTATCGTTTGTTCGGTTACTCAGCAGTAAAGGACCGTGTCATGCCTGAAATGAAAGACGAGGCCTTCGAATTTCTGCTCGCCCGCGCCGGGCTCAACCTCACCGACGAGCAGAAGGCCGAGTTGAAGACCGTCTATGCGGGGATCGCGGCGATGGCCGAGCGGGTACGCAAGCCTCGCGGCTATATGGCCGAGCCCGCCCTAGTGTACGACTTTGCCGAGGAAGACCTGGCATGAGTGGCACGATCCCGCCGATCGCAGAGGCCGCTCGGCTGATTGCCGCCAAACGCCTGTCGCCGGTTGAGCTGACAGAGGCCTGCCTCGAGCGTGTGCATGCCCTCGACGGGCAGTTGCATGCCTTCGTCCATTTGACAGAGGAGAGGGCCTTGGCCGACGCGCGCGCCGCCGAGGCGGCGATCATGGCCAATGGTCCGAAGGGGCCGCTGCACGGGATTCCGATCGGCCTCAAGGACATTGTCGACACCAAAGGCATCCCGACGACCTGCCAGTCGAAATTCCTACAGGACAACGTCCCCGACACGGATGCCGCCTGCGCCGAGAAGCTGGCTGCCGCCGGCACCGTGCTGATCGGTAAGACGACGACACATGAATTCGCCGATGGCGGCCCGTCTTTCGATCTGCCAAAGCCGCCGGCGCGCAACCCATGGGACACCGAGCATTTTACGGCTGGCAGCAGCAGCGGCACCGGCGCCGGAGTGGCCGCGGGGTTGATCCTCGGCGGCATCGGCACCGATACCGGCGGCTCGATCCGCGGCCCGGCGGCCTTGTGCGGCATCGCCGGCATCAAGCCGACCTATGGTCTCGTCAGCCGCGCCGGCGTGGCGCCGGCGGCGTACAGCCTCGACCATATCGGTCCGATGGCGTGGAACGCCGAGGATTGCGCGCTGATGCTGCAGGCCCTTGCCGGCCACGATCCGCGCGATCCCGCCAGCGCGTCGCGCCCGATCCCGAACTATACCGCCGGACTCGGCGGCGGCGTTAGGGGGCTGAGGATCGGCGTCGTTCACCATTTCCACGAGACCGACCATAAGGTCAGTGAAGGCACGCAGCGCGGAATCACAGCGGCGATCACGACTTTCCGCGATCTCGGTGCGGAGCTCAGCGAGGTGCAGCTGTCGCCGTTGCAGGATTGGCTGGCCTGCGGCTCGCTCATCTCGATTACCGAACGCGCCGCGGCCTATGAGGAATGGGCGCGCACGCGGCTCGGCGATTTCAGCGAACGGCTGCGCTGCCGCCTGATGCTCGGCGCCTTCGTCACGGGCGTCGACTATGTTCAGGCGGTGCGGCGGCGGCGCGAGCTTCGTGCCGAACTGCAGGGGGCGATGCGGGGGCTCGATGTCGTACTGACCGCGACCCAGCCGGCCGAGGCGGCAAAGATCGACTCAGTGCCGAAATGGGACCTTTTCGCAGCGCCCAACTTCACGATGCCGTTCAATGTTACCGGCTACCCGGCGATTTCGGTGTGCTCAGGCTTCGGCGCCAGCGGACTGCCGGTGGCGATCCAGTTGGTCGGCAAGCCGTTTGCGGAACCCACCCTGCTCCGCGTCGCCGACGCCTTCGAGAAGGCGACCCCGTTCCGCGACCGCCGCCCGCCCGTGGTCGCGGCCTGACGCCCTCACCCACCCAGCCCTGAAGGCTGGGTCCCCCTCTCCCGCAGCGCGTCCGCCTGCGGGAGAGGGCAACCGGAGGCTCAACTGTGCAATGCACCGACAAGATCGTCCTCGTGACTGGAGCGCAGCAGGGGATCGGTCGCGCGATGGCGCTGGAGTTTGCTGCGGCTGGAGCGGATGTTGCCATCAACTGGCTCGATGACGAAGCTGCGGCACGAGGCGTTGCAGAGGAAGTGCGCGGTTATGGGCGCCGCGCCATGCTTGTCAAGGCGGATGTGGCGCAGATCGAGCAGACGCAAGCAATGGTGGCGGCTGTCGAGCAGGAATTCGGGCCGATCGACGTGCTGATCAACAATGCCGGCGTGTTCCCGCGCGTCCCGTTCCTCGAGATGACGGAGAGCGACTGGGATCATGTTCTCGGCGTCAATCTCAAAGGGTCGTGCTTTTGCGCCCAGGCGGTGGCGAAGGCAATGGTTTCCGCTGGCAGGCCGGGCGTGATCATCAACCTGACCTCGGGCGCGGCGTTCCGCAGTTCCCCACGGGGCGTGCATTATGTCGCGAGCAAGGGGGGCGTGGTATCGATGACGCGGGCAATGGCACTGGAATTGGCGCCATACCGGATCAGGGTCAATGCCATCGCGCCCGGGCTAACCGACACCGCTCAGCCGCGTTACGGCAGCAGCGAGGCCGAACTGGCCGAAGCGGCGCGGGCGATGCCTTTCGGACGCATGGGCCGCCCGGAGGAAATCGCGCGAGCCGCCGTCTTTCTGGCATCCGATGATGCGGGGTTCGTGACCGGTCAGACCTTGCACGTCAACGGGGGTTCCTACCTGGGCTGAACGGCCGTGCACAGCAGTACAAGAACTTGCTGCGCGAGGAGATCGCCCTATCTTTTCGGGCAGCGTACTCCGTCGTCCCCACGGCAATTCACGAAACCGGCAAAACGTCGTTCGCCCCTGTCGAAATTGCCACCTGTCGTCCAAGTATATCGAGAAGCACCCGGACGCGCCCGGAGTCGTCTAGATTATTTAATATCGCGAGTTGCTCCGCGAATGGGCCCGCCATCAGACGCACCGGGCTGCCGACCTGCAGTTTGCGGGCGAGTTGCAGAATGCCGCGCGCGTCGGCTGCCTCAATCAGCGCCTCGACGACTCCGCGCGGAACCGGATGCGGCTGATCGCCCCGCATCACTAATCGCGAGACCCCAAAGGTGCCGTTTACACTGCGCCATTGATGGCGAGCGAGATCAAGGACGGTGAACAAATACCGTGGAAAAAATGGTGCCTCGACCGTGCTTAATCTGCGCGCGTGTCGAACGGTCTTATGCCGTTTCGGCTGAAACGTCCGAAATCCTTGGCGACGAAGGTGCGCCTCTGCCCGCGCTTCGGCAAACGGCAAAGTGTGTACGGCAAACCACCGCTCGGAATCCGAAACGGCGCCCGGTTGACTCTGCGCGCCTTCATCGTGAGCGGATCGGCTAAGGTTCGGGACTGACATACTATTATTCACTCACTCTGGCGAGCGTCCGATCCGAGGACGGCCGCATGAAGGCGTTATATCATAGGTGGCGACTTGGCCGTACCTGCCGGCCGCGCTGGTTGTCCTGTTGCGTCGATGAGGGGGCGCGAGGCCGAAAGCTTTCATCGTTCGTATTGAGACGGCCTTAGGGTCCCGGCCGCGGCGTGTTGCCGGTCAGCGCTTGGCGCCGATGGAGGTTCGGTACCACTCGTAGGTCTGCCGTATACCCGCTTCAAGCTCGATGCGCGGGTACCAGCCGAGCGCGGTCAGTTTGGAAACATCGAGAAGCTTGCGCGGGGTCCCGTCCGGCTTTGACGCATCGAAGACAAACCGTCCCGTAAAGCTAACGACATTGGCGATCAGCCCAGCGAGCTCGGCGATCGTTACATCCGTGCCGGTCCCGATGTTGATGGGCTCGTCCTCCGACCACGTCTTCAACAAAAAGACAAGCGCGTCGGCCAAGTCATCGACATGCAGGAACTCGCGTCGCGGGTGCCCGCTGCCCCAGATCTCCACCTTGTCCCGGCTCTCGCGGACAGCGGCATCGAATTTCGCCAAAAGGGCTGGCAAAACGTGGCCGGAGACCAGGTCGAAATTGTCATCGGGGCCGTAGAGGTTGGTCGGCATGACCGATACGAAATCGCAGCCATGCTGCCTGCGGTAGGCCTGACACAGCTTGAGGCCGGCGATCTTGGCGATGGCGTACCACTCGTTAGTTGGCTCGAGCGGGCCGGTCAGCAAGCAGCTCTCCGGCATCGGCTGCGGCGCGAGGCGCGGATAGATGCACGACGAGCCGAGAAACAGCAGCTTTGCGACGCCGGTGCGACGCGCCGCCTCGATAACATTGGTCGCGATTGCCAGGTTGTCGTAGAGAAAGTCGCCTGGACGGGTCTCGTTCGCGTGGATACCGCCGACGCGCGCGGCGGCGAGCAGCACGGCCTCCGGCCGATGCTCATCGAACCAGCGATCGACCGCAGGCTGGTCGCGCAGATCAACGGCATCGCGGCCAGCTGTCAGAATCCGGCATTGCTCCTGCGTCAGCCGGCGGACTATGGCCGATCCGACCATGCCGCGGTGGCCGGCGACGAATATGCGCCGTCCGCCAAGCGGGAACAGTATGGGCCGTCCCATGCTTTTAGTTGTTTCCCGCTATAGCGGCGCCTCGGGCCGGGTCGGCAAACCCGGCCTCGTGGACGGTCCGCTCACGCCGCGCGAGGTCGATATCATGCTCGACCATCATCTTGATCAGCTCCGAAAAGGTAACCCGCGGCTGCCAGCCGAGAACGTCGCGCGCCTTGGTGGGATCGCCGCGCAGCGCATTGACCTCGGTCGGCCGGAAGTAGCGCCGATCGACCTCGACATGGCGCCGCCAGTCGAGCCGAGCCGCAGCGAAGGCGATCTCGACGAGGTCCCGCACACTGTGCGCCTCCCCGGTCGCTATGATGTAGTCATCAGGCTGGTGCCGCTGCAGCATGAGCCACATGGCTTCGACATAGTCGCCGGTGAAGCCCCAATCGCGCGTCGCTTCAAGGTTTCCCAGATAGAGCTTGTCTTGGAGACCCTGGCTGATGCGGCCCACCGCCCGGGTCACCTTACGCGTCACGAAAGTCTCGCCGCGACGCGGACTCTCATGGTTGAACAGAATGCCGTTGCAGATGAACAGGCCGTAGGCTTCTCGGTAGTTGACCGCAAACCAATGTGCCGCCAGCTTGCTGACGCCGTAAGGACTCCGAGGGTAAAATGGAGTCCTTTCGTTTTGCGGCGGCGGGGTGCCGCCAAACATTTCCGATGAGCCTGCTTGGTAGTAGCGCACCGGGCGGCCGCCATGCGAGACATGGTCTCGCACGGCCTCGATCAGGCGCAGGGTCCCGATGGCGACGGTCTCGGCGGTATATTCCGGGATATCGAAAGAGACTTTGACATGGCTTTGCGCGCCGAGGTTATAGATTTCGTCCGGGTCGACTGTTTCGAGCACCCGGCGCAGTCCCGTACCATCGGTCAGGTCGCCGTAATGCAAGGTCAGCTTGGCCCCCCCTAGATGGGGGTCGTGGTAGAGGTGATCGATGCGATCGGTGTTGAAGAGGCTTGCGCGCCTCACCAAACCGTGGACTTCGTACCCCTTCGCGAGCAGGAACTCGGTAAGATAGGAGCCGTCCTGTCCGGTAACGCCGGTGATCAGTGCGCGTGTTGCCATCTGCGTCAACACTATCGCACTTCGATTGCCAAGTCATTCCGGAACCTTAGCTCCGAGACCAGCCTCGAGGCGCCTCTAGTTCCGTCAAAGACCCTACCGACCGGGCGCGTCGCGAGTTAAGGTCACGCCTTGACGGCTTTCGGGCGGCCCGCAAAGCCCACGCGCCGCAATCATTTGCCGCGGCCTTCGTGTTGGAGGCAGTAAGGAGCTGCGCATGGATATCGTTGAACGCGCGAGCGTCTGCACTTTCGATTGTCCCGATACCTGCAGCCTCACTGTCAGCGTCGATCGGGGGCGTGTCGTCAAGGTGCGCGGTTCGAATGCGACGCCCTATACCGCCAATGTCATCTGCAACAAGGTTGCTCGGGACATGGGCGAATTCGTGCATGGACCCGATCGCCTGCTGCACCCGTTGCGCCGGATCGGACCAAAGGGTTCCGGACAATTCGAGCGCATCTCGTGGAGCACGGCGCTCGACGAAATCCACCAGCGGATCAGCGACCTTATCGGCCGCTGGGGACCCGAAGCGGTGATGCCGCTGAACTATGCCGGTCCGCACGGTTTCCTCGCCGGTGACAGCATGTCCTCGCGGTTCTTCAACCGGCTGGGCGCCACTCAGCTCTATCGGCGGGCACTGTGCGGCGGCGTTCGCAGCGAGGCGTGGGCGGGGACCTACGGGACGATACCCGGGTGTCCGCCCGAATTTGCCGAGCACGCCAAACTCAACGTCGTATGGGGCAACAACGCGACGGTCTCCAACCTTCACCTCGTCCGCAGTATTCGAAAGTCAAAGCGCGCGGGCGGCAGGCTGGTGGTCGTCGATCCGCTGCGCACAAAGATCGCCGAGCAGGCGGATCTGCATTTGCAACTGCTGCCCGGCACCGACACGCTGCTCGCCTGGTCCGTCGCGGCGGAACTCGAGCGGATGGGTTCGCTGGACAACGATTTCATCGCGGCGCATGTGCTCGGCTTCGAGGAGTTCATGGCTCGGGCCCGAGAATGGCCAGTCGGGCGGGCGGCCGCAGTTTGCGGGCTGAACGAGAGCCAGATCCTGACCTTTGCAGGCTGGCTGACCGGGGCTGACCCTCTGGTGCTGGCGCCGGGCAACGGGCTCGAACGTGGCCGCAACGGCGGAAGCGGCATCAGGGCGGCGATTGCGTTGCCGGCGCTGCTCGGCAAGTTGGGCCGAGGCAATGGCATCGTCTTGGGCGCGAGCAACGCGTTCCCCAAAACGCCGGCCAAACTGCAGCGCCCAGATCTGATACCCGCGGGCACCCGGACGCTCAACATCAACGATATCGGCCGCCACCTCGCCGAGGACGACATCGATCCGCCATTGCGCGCACTGTTCATCTACAACCACAATCCGATCGTCGTACATCCCGATCAGAACCGGATGCGCCGGGCGCTCGCACGCGAAGACGTCTTCGCCGTAGGCATTGAATTGGCGATGACCGAGAGCATGGCCTATTGCGACGTTCTGCTGCCCGCGGCAACCCACTTTGAATACGCCGATCTCTATCCGTCTTACGGTCATCATTGGCTGCAGCGTGCAGAGCCGGTGATCCCCCCAGTAGGCGAGGCGCTGGCGAACACCGAGATTTTTCGGCGGCTCGCTGCCCGCTTCGGGTTTGACGAGCCGTGTTTCAACGCCACGGACGAGGAGCTGATGGACGATGCCGTCGATGCGGCCGATCCCCGGCTGGCGGGCGTCCGACCGAGCCGGATCTCTACCGAGAAAGCGCTGCAGATGACTGGGCCCGACGGCAACCCGCTGGTGCTCTTCGACAACATCTTCCCTGCCACACCGTCAGGAAAAATCGAGCTCAAATCGGCGACTTTGGCCGAACGGTGGGGCGGCGAGGCGTTGTTGCCGGGGTGGCGAACGCGGGACGCCTCTTATCCGCTGATGCTGATCTCGCCGGCCTCCGACAAACGAATTTCTTCGACGCTTGGTGGTCTCGTCGGCTCGCGTCGGGCGCCACCGCTGCTGATGAACCCTGAGGATGCGGCAGCACGAACGCTCGAGCATGGTATTGACGTACGGGTGTGGAACGACCGCGGGGAGGTGATCCTTTCCCTCTCGACGACCGATGCCGTGCCGCCAGGGGTCGTCGCCAGCGAGAAGGGCGCGTGGCTGTCGACAAGCCGCACCGGACAGACGATCTCAGCACTGGTCTCCGCGGATATTAGAGCCGACCTCGCCGAGGGGGCCTGCTTCAACGACACGCCGGTCGAGGTCAGCCGCGCTGATTGACGACCGACGGAATCCGCCCGAAGACCGAAGTTCAGGACCTTCGGCATTGTCCTTGCTCCTCCCGGTCAACGCCTTGCCTGCTCCCTGATTAGGTAACAAACTGTGCGCGTACATGGGAAGGCGCTGCGAAATAAACGGCGCGCCCGCATAGAGGAGAGAGCTCATGGACCTCACGGGCGCGGTCGCACTGGTGACGGGCGGCAATGGCGGGCTTGGGCAGCGCATCTGCCACGCGCTGGCGAAGGAGGGTGTGCATATCGCCGTCATGTATGCCCAGAGCCGGGACCAGGCGGAGGGTGTCGCGCGTGATCTGACGTCGAGATATCAAATCAACGCCGCGGCCTTCCCCTGTGACATTACCGACGCCGCGGCCGTCGAGCGGGTGGTCGGCGACGTGACCGGGCGCTTCGGCCGTCTCGACATCCTCGTCAACGACGCCGCGTACAACAAGGCGATCCCGTTCCCCGACCTCGACAGTATGACGATGGAGGAGTGGGACAAGATCATCGCCATCAACCTGACCGGGCCGATGCGCCTGTTCAAGGCGGTGGCTCCCGTCATGAAGGCCCAGGGCCGGGGCCGCGTCGTCAACATCTCATCCGTGTCGGGGATTGGGCCGACTGGCTCGTCGATCGCCTATGCGGTGTCGAAGGCGGGCCTCATCCACCTGACGCGCTGCATGGCGGTGGCCTTGGCGCCGGAGACATTGGTCAACTGCGTGGCGCCGGGTCTTCTGGAGGGCACGCGGGCGACAGCCAATCTCCGCCCCGAATTTGTCGAGCGCTCCGCATCCACCTCGCTGCTGAAAAAGCCCGCCGACAAGGACGACTGCGCCGACATGGTGGTCACGATGTGCCGCACCGAAACTATGACCGGCCAGACGATGGTCATCGACTCCGGCCGCTATTTTCATTGACCATCGGAAAGGCCCCGCGCGAATGGACATCTCCGGCAAGACGGCTATCGTAACCGGCGCTGCTTCCGGCATTGGCCTCGGCATTGCGACCGCGCTCGCGGAGGCTGGTGCGAACGTGGTCATGGCCGATATCCAGAAAGACGCTGTCGAGCAGGCGGCCCATGGTCTCTCCGGCACGAACAAGCGCGTCATGCCGGTGAGGATCGATGTCACACAGGAGCAATCCGTGCTCGATGCTTTGGCGGAGGCGGAACGCAATTTCGGCAAGCTCCACATCGCGTGCAATAATGCCGGCGTGCCGATGCACGGCACAAGACTGACCGACGTGCCGCGCGGCGATTGGGAATTCGTGATCGGCGTCAACATCTGGGGCGTCATCCACGGTATCCGCCACTTCGTGCCGGCCATCCTAAAGCACGGGGAAGAAGGGCATTTCGTCAACACAGCTTCGGTCGCCGGCTTCCAGAACCGCCGCGGCACCAATCAGGGGCCGTATTCGATGAGCAAATACGCCGTCCTCTCACTGTCCGAAGCGTTGGAGCACGAGTTGGAAGGCACCAATGTCGGCGTCTCGGTACTGTGCCCGGGCCCGGTCAACACGAATATCCCGCGCGGCGCTCGTAACCGCCCGGACCACATGGGCGGCCCGCAAACCCGCGCCAGCGAGGAGGCAGTACTGGCCGAACGCCTCGCCACCACAGGCCTCGATCCGAAGAGAGTGGGTGAACGCGTCGTGGACGCGATCCGTACGAAGACGTTTTATGCCTTTGTCAGCGCCGTTCCCGCCGATGTCATCAGGGCTCGGCACCGCCGCATCGAGGATGCCCTGAACAGCCCGTGGGTCACCCATTACTGACCGTTGCAGGTCGGCGCAGCGACGGGCCGTGTTAGCGTCCGCGCCCAATCGAAGGCCGCGCAGCGGGTCTGGCTGTTTTTGCTGTTTTTTGTAGCGATTTATCAGCCATCGACATCTCGTCCTCCGCGGAAATCCTCGGTCGCCGATGGGTTCGGCGACCCCAAAAACAGCGAGATGAGCGCGGTTCTACCGCTGCTCTTCGCTGTTTGTGGGCACAAATGCAACCATAGGAATGTATTAATAGGCGAGTTCCATCTCGGCAGCTTTGGGCGGCGCCGTGCGTCGTACGATATCAAAATAGGCAATATTTGTCAATTAGACAAATAACGTTCCAGCACGCCGTGGCGACCGGCTTCCGTGCTGCAGGTGTGCCTGCATCATCCGATTGACCCACCGCACGAGTATGTGGCCCCTATATGTTAAGCTCTTTGCGTTCAGAGGGAGTTCGAAGGATGACTGAGGCCAAGCTCGCTCCAAACCTTCCGGATTGGATGGTGGAGCATGCGAATCGCTACCTGTCCAGTGGCGGCGCCGACGGGCACATGTACAAAATGACCCAGCCGGGTCGGCCAGAGATCACAGTGCCAGCGCTGCTGCTGACGACGACCGGCCGGAAGTCAGGAGAAAGGTTCATCTTCCCGCTGTTCTACGGGAAAACCGGCGACAGCTATATCGTGGTCGCCTCGAAAGGCGGCGCCCCGCAACACCCCGGCTGGTACCGCAACATTCTCGCCAATCCGGACGTCGACGTGCAGGTCGGGACCGCGAAGATGAAGGCGCGCGCCAGGACCGCCACGGGCGAGGAGCGCACGCGGCTGTGGGAAAAGGCACTGGAGTTCTGGCCGCCCTACGCCGATTACCAGCGCAAGACCGAGCGCGAGATCCCGGTGGTCGTGCTGGATCCCGTCCATTGACATCACGCTGAGCGAGGAGAAACGCCATGCCGTTCTACGAAAAAGGCAAAGTCCGCATCCGCTACGAGGTGGCCGGCTCCGGCTTCCCACTGCTGGTCACCCCCGGCGGGGGCTTGAACTCCAAGGTCAGCAACTGGCCGACCGCGGTATTCAACGCCATGGAGGCGTTCAAGAACGATTTCCGTTGCATCACGATGGACCAGCGCAACGCCAATGGCGGCGAGTCGACTGGCCCGGTGCCGGTTGACGACCCGTGGGACGCCTTCGCCGACGATCAGCTCGGGCTGATGGACCATCTCGGGATCCGCGAATTCTTCTATATGGGTTACTGCATCGGCGGCTGTTTTGCTGGGAAGCTCCTCGAACGCGCGCCCGGGCGTGTCGTCGCCGCTGTGTTTTGCCAGAGCGTCGGGCACCGGCCCGAGGACTCGGATGTCATGTACAGGCACGGTCACGAGAACTGGGTCCCCGATTTCCGCGCGCGTCGGCCCGACGTGACGATGGAAACGATCGAGAAGTATTTTCACAACCTCTACCGCGTGCGGCCCGATTTCCTGTACAGCGTGTCGCGCGATTTCATCCGCAACTGCCGCACGCCGATCCTCGTGCTGCCCGACGACACCCCGGCGCATCCGCTGCAGACCTCGATCGATGTCGCCTCGCTGGCGCCGAACGCCGAGATCACGGTTTTTCCGTGGAGGGAGCCGCCGGAACTGAAGGAACGCACGATCGGCCGGGCGCGCGGCTTCTTGAAGCAGCACGTGCCGATGGCGGCGGCAGCCCAATAGACCGCCTTCTAGGAGCATGAGCGCAGCGTAATCCGCCATCGGGCAATGCGATGTCGGCGGAAGGCGCTGCGCTTTTCCGCCCTACCCTTGCTCGGACCCGCTCGCACGTCACTTGCGGTTCATCGCTGCCGCTCCTCCACCCGTCGGGATACAGCTCGCCGTCGACGCACCGAGGTGGGAAATGCGCTCGGCGTTCAGGTGACGTGCGAGAGGATGTTAAGCAAGCGTCCGAAAGGATCGCGAACGTAGAAGCGCCTGACGCCCCACGGCTCCGTCACCGGACCATATTCGACTTCAAAGCCGCCCGCGATGACGCGGCGATGGACCTCATCAAAGTTGTCCACCTCGACGGAGAGATCAGGAACCGCTGTCCCGGAACCGCCTTCCGTAGCGACGCTGATTTGCGGCGCTGCCGAGGCGCCCGCCGCAAATGTCTCAATCCACCCAAGGTCCATGACGATCTTCATGTCGAGGACATCACAGTAGAAGGCCTTCGCGGAGGCGATACAGTCCGTTCCGATATTTGTCACTATTCGCTTAACCGCCATGATTGTCTCCATAGAAGTGTCCGGTGCAATATTTCCCGGAGCGGAGGGCGGGCAGTTTTGGTTTTGCGCTACCCGCGCCCTCACATCTTCTTCGCGAGAGTGACGAGTTGGTCGAGGGCTTTGCCCCAACCGTCGTGGAAGCCCATACCCGCGTGCTTTTTGGCGCCTTGTTCGTCGCCGTGGATCGCAATCGCGGTGTACTTTGTGCCAGAGCCGTGCGGCTCGAGCAGGATCACCGCGGTGAAGAGCAGCCCGTCGGTCGCGTTTTGCGGCCGGTAGCCGGGCTTGAGCGCGGCGGTCCAGACGAGCTTTTCGTTCTCGATCACTTCGAGGTAGCAGCCCGTATTCGGAACTCCTGTCCCTCCGGCGAGCGCATCACTGTCCGGAAGATGCCGCCGGGGCGCAGGTCGATTTCGCAATCGACCGTTTGCCATGGTGCCGGCGTGAACCATTGCTTCAGGTAGTCCGGCCTGGTCCATGCCGCCCAGACCAGGTTTGGCGCAACGTCGACAACGCGCTCCAGCACGAGGTCGAGTTTCGGATCGGGTTTGTGCGTGATCGTGCGGGTCATCGCTTCTGCTCCTTGAGTGTTTCGAGGAAGTTGTCGAGGGAATCGAGGCGGCGTTCCCAGTGGGCGCGCTGCGCCGAAAGCCAATCCTCTGCCGCCGTTAGCGGCTGCGGCACGAGCGCGTAGGTGCGCACCCGCCCCTGCTTCTTCGAGCGCACAAGGCCGCAATCCTCCAGTACGCCAAGGTGTTGCACAAAGGAGGGCAGCGCCATCCTGAACGGCTGGGCGAGTTCACTCACCGCGGCAGGGCCCCGCGTCAGCCGTTCGAGCACGGCCCGGCGGGTGGGATCGGTCAGGGCGTGGAAGACACGGGTGAGCTGTTGGTTAGGCATCTACCTAACTTAAAGCCGGATAAAGTTAGGTCAATACCTTAGTAACGCAAATTGGCCTTATCGGTCCAACAGCGCCAAACCGGTGCCGTGGTGACGCCGCTATTTCTGCTTGTCGGCCTCGCGCACGGCGGCGATGCGCTCGGGATCGGCGGCGAGCGGCTCGATACCGGCGCGCTCGACCTGGAGCAGTTGGCCGACGCTGCTGTTGCGGGTGCCCCAGCCGCGGTTCATCGCCTCGGTCAATTCCTCATAGACCAGGTTCGCCAGGCGCATAGGCACCCCGACTTCGCGCCCGAGACCGACGGCCAGCCCGACATCCTTGTGCAACAGGCGCAATGCGAAATCGGCGGGGTCGTGTTTGCCGGGGAGGAACTTATCGCCGAGCCGGTCGAAGGTGCGCACCCGGCCGGTCGCGCCCTGGCGCACCGCCGCCCACAAATCGACCGGGTCGACGCCAGCCTTGACGCCCATCGTGAAGACCTCGGCGAGCGCCGCCCCCAGCACCGCGCTGGTGCAGTTGTGCACGAGCTTGGCGATCGAGCCGGCGCCGATCGGGCCGATATAGGCCGCCTGGTCGCCCATCGCGTCGAGCACCGCCTTGTGGCGGTTGAAGATCTGCTCGTCGCCGCCGACCCAGATCGCCATCTTGCCGCTGGCGGCGCCGGAGGGGCCGCCGCTGACCGGCGCATCGAGCATGTAGAGGTTCTTCTCGGCGAAGGCGGCGTGGATCTTGCGCACCGTCGCCACCGAGTTGGTCGACATGTCGAAGAAGGCGGTGTCGGGGCGCATGCCCTCGATCAGCCCGTTTGGGCCGAGCGCCACCTGCTCGACATCGGCCGGCACCGGCAGCGAGGTGAAAACGACTTCGCTCTGCTCGCCGACCTGCTTCGGCGAATTGGCCCAGACCGCACCCTTCGCCAGGAACGGCTCGGCCGCGGCGCGGCTCAGATCGTGCACGACAAGCTCATGCCCGGCCTTCTGCAAATTGGCCGCCATGCCCTTCCCCATCATGCCGAGCCCGATAAATCCGACGCGCATCTTCCCCTCCGCCAATTGCAAACCCGCTGCGGCATGAGTTTTGCCGCTCGGCGGGCCCGAGCGCAAGCGGATGCCCTCGCGTCCGCCGGGGATCATCACCGCCCAGCCGCACGATGCGCAAAACCACCCTTGGGCCCCGGTGCCGCTTGTCCCAATTTTCACACATTAGGCCGCAGGAACGCGCTTTGTCGCCAGCCCGTTCTCTCAATAGTGCATTGACGATCTGCTAACTTGCGGAAACAGGAGATGACTATGATCAGAAAATTCGTCCTTGGCACAGCTTCGGTATTGGCGTTGGGGATTGGTGGCGCGGCTCTGGATTTTTCTGCTGATGCTGATGACGTTCCGAATGCTTCAGAAAACACACTCTCGATGCCTGAAACCTCGCACCATTGGATAAATGCTGCGAATCTCTCGAAAGACGACATCAGGTGGGCGCAAGCAGAGCTTCACTACATGGGCCTCTACAATGGCTCGCTCGACGGCGTGATGGGCCAAGAGACGAAGCGGGCCCTCGTGGGATTCCAAAAGAGCAACAGCCTCGAGCGGACAGCGAGGCTTGATCAACAAACCGCGGACGCGCTCATCGGCAACACCAGCAGCATTGGCACGGGATCCAGCCTGCCGCCAAAGGGTGCGGGAGCCGGATCGATGACAAGTTCCTCCGGCACGAGCAAATAGAGATCCATCGAAGACCCAGCCGCGACAACTTGTCGTTGAGCTCACTGCCCCTGATCGACCTGTTTCTTTAGGGCGAGAACAGGTCGAAATTCCCGAAATGGTTGTCGGTGCGGTTAGGCCGAGATGGGTTTCTCCAAAAATCGAAGGATTCGCCGCCACGTTCCGTTTCACTCCACGGGCCCGGTTTCGCTCCGAAGTACCATGCGATTGTGGCAATTTAAGCGGTGCCGTTTCCCCGCTGATGCGGCCGCCGGCGATGGCTCGTCAGGCAAGTTGCACTTTTCCACAAGTGCGAATTGCTGGCACCGGTTCGGAGACGCCTGCGACGGAAGTTGCATTTGTCTTCTCACGTGAGTATATACATCGATGTATATACTCACGTGAGAGAGACCGACATGGCTACGGCCCGTGTTTTTCGTTCCGGTAACAGTCAAGCCGTGCGGTTGCCTAAAGAATATCGGCTGC
>Ga0210410_10002838_pt1 | contig 15439 bp, 17 predicted proteins | sample IncBWC4MmetaG_FD_161058 | JGI IMG/M metagenome (GOLD analysis project Ga0210410, IMG submission 161058) | Forest soil microbial communities from Barre Woods Harvard Forest LTER site, Petersham, Massachusetts, United States - Inc-BW-C-4-M | ecosystem: Environmental > Terrestrial > Soil >... | reverse complement strand
CCCGGCGACCTATAATCTGCCAAAGCACGCGCCCGCGCACGAGCTGACCGGTATGATGGTGAGAAAATTCCGGGAAGCGCTGGCGAACGTGGTGCCGAACGAGGACCCGGCAACCGATCCTCCGGTTTCCATCGGCGCCGTGGTCACGCTGGCTTCGCTGGTGGAACGCGAAACGCCAAAACCCGACGAGCGGCCGCTAGTGGCGGGCGTGTTCACGAACCGGCTGGCGAAGAACATGCCGCTGCAGTGCGATCCGACGGTGATTTACGCACTTCAAATGGACGACGAGTACGACGGCACGCTTACGCTGAAAGATTTGCACCTTAATACACCGTACAACACTTATCGAAACAAAGGATTGCCGCCGGGCCCTATCGGAAATCCCGGTGAAGTTGCCCTGCGCGCGGCTTTGCATCCGGCGCAGACCGACTACCTCTATTTTGTGGCCAACACCCAGGGCGGGCATTTTTTCGCTTCAACACTGGCGGAACACAACAAAAATGTGGCCAAATATCACCGTCTGCTGAATGGCGAGCCCGCGGAACCTCCGGTGGTGGAGGCGCATCATACACATGCGGCGGGGCCGGTGCGTAAAGGCAAACGATGACCGACGCGCTCAAACACAAAAAGGAAATGATTCTGGACGCGGCGCGAGAACTGGGCGTTCAGAAATGGACGGTGGCGGAGATCGACCAGCTTCGGCGCAAATTGCTGGCGGATCACGGCGAGGCCGGAAAGACGGGAAACGATTACATCACCGACGTGCTGAAGGGCGCGGGCTGGAAAATCCAGCTGACCGACCGCGAGGAAGCGGAAGACCGGTTCGAGGAAGAGTTCGAAGACATCTTGCATTTCAAGACGCTGCAGGACGCGGAAGTGAGCCTGACGCGGCTGGACGAACTATTGCGGCGATTCCGCGTCCATGGCGAACGGGCGGCGGTGGGCCGGGTGCTGGAGATTGCGCGGCTCGGCAAGCGCCGCGCGGAAATGATTTCGCACAACCGCAAGGTGGACGAGCGGAAACGAAAAGAAAAGAAAGAAATTGCAGAGTGGTTCCGCATCTGGCTGGAGGCGCCGGACACGTTTTTTGACTGGCTGAACGTGCGCAAAGCCTCGCCGGAGTTCCACGCCTCCTTTGGCGAAATCGAGGAAGAGTAATCTTGCTGCCGGAAAACAACCTGCCTGATTTGCCGCCGTATTCCCTGGACGTTCAGGCGATGGATCTCGGATCCGATACAAAAGCGGTCGGACTGGAATTGATCGAGACGGAAAGCCGCGAGCCGCTCCGCGGAGAGGAAGCCGCTTCCATCTGGGCGGCGGTGATTCTCGCGCTGGCGGGCGATGAAACGTGGGTGTTGGATTTTTTCAGCCATCTGGATCGCGTGCGCGAATATTGCGAAAAGCATGAAGTGGAATTCCGGGAGGCGGCCAACCGCTGCCTGGTGATTCGCCAGGCGGCGGGCGAGAAATTGCGCCCGCTGATTGCCCGATTTGCGGGCGAAACATTTGGATTGCGCTGCGGAGCCGCCGCGCGAGAAGCGGACGCGGCGGTGGAGAGCGAGCTATCACACCGCGGGCTGGACGCTTATCAGGATGCTTACACGCGCTATACATTCTGCGCGATTTGCGAACCCGATGATGGTTGGATGACGCTGCTGAGCACAAGTTTGTGGCCGAGCGAAATTATTCGCCGCGCCCGGCCGGCGCTGCAGCCGTTTGACGTGCACATTGCACGGCCCCAGTGAAGCGCAGTTTGACGCTCCACGGGATGGTTGCTAAATTGCCTTGTTTGGATAAAAGGCGCGAAATTCACTGATGAAACGCCCATGGAAGCGCATGATTTTGGTGACAGTGTCGGCGGCGGCTTGCGGTTGCGGGCACGCCGTCACGAAATCCACGAAAGTGCCCGTGGCGGAGCGGCCTGTCGCGCGGGAAGCGAGCGAGGAAGAGCTACTTGATCGCTACAACGCGCTTGCCCGGGGCCTAAAAAGCATTGATGCCACGCTGGAGCTGAAACCGACCGCGGGCACAAAATACAGCGGCGTGATTGACGAATACCACGAAGTGAAGGCGTTTTTGCTGGCGTCGCGCCCATACAACATTCGAATGATCGGTCAGGTGCCCGTGGTCGGAAAAACCGTGTTCGACATGGTGAGCGACGGGCTGACATTTGAGGTGTCGATTCCGCCGAAAAATAAATTCCTGGTCGGGCAGGTAGCGATGGAGCGGCAAAGCAGCAAACCGATCGAGAACCTGCGCCCGCAACACTTGCTGGACGCCATGTTGTGGCCGGAAGTCCGCAAAGAGGAAGTGGTGCTGATTGAGGAGTACAACGACGAGAACGCGCGCTACTACGTGCTGACCGTGCTGCGCGGCGGATACAAGTCGGAGATTCTGCGAAAGATCTGGTTCGATCGCGCCGACTTTCACGTGGTGCGACTGCAGTCGTACGGGCCGAAGGGTGTGCTGCTTTCCGATGTGCGCTATTCGAACTGGCAGCCGGTTTCCCCCGGGAGCACGTCCGAATACCCGATGAACATTCGCATCGAACGGCCGCATGACGAATACCGGCTGGACCTGGCGATCAGCAGGATTGCCTTGAATGAGGCGTTGGACGCGGACCGCTTCAAGCTGGAAGCGCCGGCGGGCGCTGAGGTCGTCCACGTGGGAGAAAATCCCGAGGAGAAACGGCCATGATGGGCCAGTTCGTTTACCGCAACCTGTTTCACCGGCCCGTGCGCACGCTGATTGGCGTGCTGGCGATCGCGGTGGAAGTGACGCTGGTCATCACGATTGTGGGGCTTACTTCCGGAATGCTGCAGGAAACCGCCAAACGAATCGAGGGAATCGGCGCGGACATCATGGTGCAGGCGCCTTCGGCGCAAATTTTCATCGTGATGAGCGGCTCGCCCATGCCGATCAAGATCGGCGAAAAGATTCACGATCTCCGGTACGTGCAATACGTCAGCCCGGCGTTTCTGCAGTTCAACACTTCCGGCGGCGTGGAGACGATCTGGGGAATTGACCCGGTTTCCTTTCGCGACGTCTCGAACGGTTTCGTGTTTCATGAAGGGCATGACCTTGAGGGGCCTGACGACATGCTGGTGGACGACTGGCAGGCCAAAGCCAAGAACGTGAAAGTGGGCGACACGTACACCTTGCTGAATCACGCGTGGAAAGTTGTCGGCATCGTGGAGCATGGAAAGGCCGGCCGGATTTTCGTTCCGATTACCACGCTTCAGGAGTTGGTGGGCGGCCGCGACAAAGCGACCATCTTTCTGGTCCGGTGCACGCGTCCCGAACACACGCCGGATGTCATTGCCGAAATCAAGGAACTGCTGCCCAACTATCCGGTGCGGCCGGTGAAGGAGTTCATGACGCTGATGACCTCGACGAACATTCCGGCGCTGCAGACCTTCATCAATTCCATGATCGCTCTGGCGGTTTCCATCGGGTTGCTGGTGATTTTCCTTTCGATGTATACGACGGTGCTGGAGCGGACGCGCGACATCGGCGTGCTAAAATCACTGGGCGCCAGCAAATTCCTGATTATCCGCGCCCTCCTGGCGGAAGCCACCATGCTTTGCTTGCTCGGAATTTTTGCGGGCATCGGCCTCAGTTATGTGGTGCGGGCTGGTTTCCTGCGCATATTTCCGACGCTTTCCATCCTGATTACCCCGGGGTGGATTTTGCGCGCGGGGCTGATCGCGATCGTGGGTGCGCTGATCGGGTCGAGTTACCCGGCGTGGCAGGCGAGCCGCAAGGACGCGGTGGAAGCGCTCTCGTACGATTAGCATCACGAGTTGCCGATGTGAAGATCGGTTACTACATGGGGTTGTAGCGTCCACTTTAAGGTGGACGCTACGGGGATGGGAAACTAGGCAGCGATGGCAATCACAGTTACAATACGAACGAATTCCACAGGAATCGCGGAGCCCGAGCTCAAAACCTTGGAGCCGATACTCAAAATCGAGAACGTCTGGAAGCTGTATCACGCGGGCAAAGTGGAAGTCCCCGCCCTGCGCGGCGTGAATTTGGAGGTTTTGCCCGGAGAAGCCGTGGCCGTGATGGGACCTTCGGGCTGCGGCAAGTCTTCTCTTTTGTATGTGATCGGGGGACTGGCGAAAGCTTCGCGCGGAAAAGTGCTGGTGGACGGCAACGACCTGGTTGGCATGAGCGATGCGGAGCGCACCAAGCTTCGGCGCCACAAAATCGGATTTGTTTTCCAGAGATTTAATTTGCTTCCGGCTTTGACGGCCAAGGGCAACATCGCGATTGCGCAATACATTCACGGCGACGGGTTCGATCCCCACCGGTTCGAAGTCGTCACCAAGATGCTCGGCCTGGATGGCAGGCTGGAACACCGGCCATCGGAAATGTCCGGCGGCGAGCAGCAACGCGTAGCCATCGCGCGCGCGATCATCAACGAACCGAAGATTCTGCTGGCCGATGAGCCGACGGGCAACCTGGACACGAAGAATTCGGAAATTGTGCTGGAAATGCTGCGGCGATTGAATAAGGATCTGGGACAAACCATCGTGATGATCACGCACAATCCCGAAGCCACTACCTATTTCGATCGCGTGGTTCATATGCGCGACGGCGTGATCGTGGACGGGGTGCCGGCAGACTGAGCCATGGCGGGAATCGGCCAATTCTTATACCGGACGTTTTTCTGGTCCTACGAGCGCGGCTCGTGGCAGTACGACGTCGCGGTCATTCTTATTCTGGTTTTTGTGTTCACACCGAAGAGTTGGTTTCACGACCAGCCGCAGGTGAACCTCCAGGCCAACTCGACGCAGGTGGAACTGCTTTCGAAATCCGGCGAGACGGAAGTTTACAGGGTGGATTCCCGGGTCCTGGCACCACCTACGCGCACACCCGCTCTTCAGAACGACCTTCACAACGCGCTGCAAAATGCCGGCGCGGGTTTGCAGGATGGCCGCTTCGCGATTGGAAAAATCGAAGCGCTGCGCGACGCGAGCGGCAAAGTGATCGCCTACCAGGTGGAAATCAAGCACTAACTTGAGGGCTTCGTCGAATGGGCCGTAATGCGAGTCGGCTGCATGCGGCTTGTGCTACGATTTAAGTGTAGAACGATTCGAACGGTACAGGGGATGCATTGAAAAAAACCGCCCTTTTTGCATTGATTTTGCTGCTCGGCTGGCCGGAAACTCCGGTTCGGGCGGGCACCAGCCAGAATTCCGGAAAGCTTACGCTGGATTACGTGCTGAGCATGATGGACAGGTCGGCGGAGGACTTCCGCAGCCTGACGGCGGCGCTGGACCACGTGAAATACACGGCGGTGGTGAAGGATACTTCGACCGAATCGGGAGAGATTTATGTGCGGAAGGATTCCAAGTTGCGCATCGATTTTATTTCGCCGGATCCCCGCACCATCATCCGCAATGGCGACAATCTTTATATCTACACGCCGAAAATCAACCGGGTCGAAGAGTACAACATCGGGAAGAATCGCAACCTGGCCGACCAGTACCTGGCGCTGGGATTCGGGACGCGGGCGGAAAGCCTGAAAAAAAGCTACGACGTGAGCCTGTCGGGAGAGGAAGAAATTGACGGCCACAAGATGGCGCTCATCGAACTGGTGCCCCGCTCCGATGAAGTGCGCAAGCAGATCACGAAGATTGTGATGTGGGTGGACGAAGCTTCCTGGCTGCCGGTGCAGCAGAAATTTCTGGAAGCGGGTTCCGGGGACTATTTTCTGTCGCGGTATAAGAACGTGATGAAGAATCTGAAGATCGGCGACGGCAAATTCAAAGCCGATTGGCCCAAGGGCACGAAGATCGAAAAGCCGCACGAGTAACGGCCAAGTGAGTTACGCCCGCGCCGCTTCCCTTTCCAAAAGCTTCTGTTTGCGTTGCAAACCCCAGCGGTAACCCGCGAGTTCGCCGTCGGTGCGAATCACGCGGTGACATGGAACGACGATGGAAGTGGGATTCGTGGCGCAGGCGCGGGCGACGGCCCGTACGGAGTTTGGCTTGCCGAGAGCGCGCGCAACCTGGGTGTAAGTGCGGGTGGCGCCGAGAGGAATTTTCTGAAGTTCCTGCCACACCCGGCGCTGGAACGCGGTGGCCTGCACATCAAGCGGAAGTTCCTTGCTGGGGGCATGGCCTTCGACGCGGCTGAGAATTTCCTTCAGCCAGGTCTCGTTGGAAGCCGCGGAGCGCCCAATTTCCGCGCGCGGGTATTCCTTCTGGAGAGCGCTCACAAGCGTTCTTTCGTCGTCACCGAGATAGACCGCGGAGATTCCCCGATCTGTTCCCGCCACCAGCACCTTGCCCAAAGAACTTGCCGCCACCGTGAATCCGATTTTCATTCCTGCTCCTCCCTTCCGGTACGAGGCTGGAGTCATTCCCACCTGCGCGTTTGTTTTTTCGTAGATGCGGCTTGGCGAGCCGTAGCCGCAGGCGTAGAGCGCTTCCGAAATATCCGCGCCCTCGCGCAGCATTTTCTTGAATTTTTCTAGGCGCGCGGCGTGGGCAAATTCCCGCGGAGACAACCCGGTCACGCGGTGGAAGACCCGGCGGAGCTTCGCCGTGGAGGCGTGCAGTTGCGCGGCGATCGGGCCAAGGCGAATCGAGTCTTCCTCGCTTGCGCTGCCCAGCAGCTTCGCGGCTTGCTTAACCAGCGAAATCGCTTCCAGCTGTTCTTGCGGACGGCAGCGGCGGCACGGGCGGTAGCCATTCTTTTCCGCTTCCTGCGTGGTGCGGAAGAAAACGGCGTTTTGGCGAAGCGGCCTGCGCGCGGGGCAGGTCGGGCGGCAATAAATGTGTGTGGAGCGAACCGCGAAGAAGAATTTGCCGTCGGCTCGCGGATCGCGGTGCAGAGCAGCCTGCCAGAATTGCGCTTCGGCCTGCGGGGTGATGCCGGTTGATTGAGTATTGCTGGCCATGGTGATCATGCGCCGAGATTACAGAACCTCATGATAGCAATCTATCCGCTTTCGGGCGTCAAAGTCGCTTCAGGCTTCGCCGGGACACGGCACAATTTCTTCGGGCGGCGCAGCGGGTTTGTGCGGTGCCAGGATTACCAATAACACGGCGGCAAGGATGGTGGCGCTGGCGATCAACGTTCGCAGAGTTATCTGCTCTCCCCCGAGGGACCAGCCGAGAAACAGGGCCACTACCGGGTTGATAAAAGCATAGGTGGCCACGCGGGACGCCGTGCTGTGCTTGAGGATATAGATATAAGCAGAAAATCCGAGCGCGGAGCCAAAAGAAAAGAGATAGAGAACAGCCAGCCACGAGCGGAGGCTGACCTGGGCCGGATGAAACTGGTGCAGCTCGCCCGTTGCCGCGGCAACGATCCATAGACCCACGCCTCCTGCCAACGACTGCATGGCTACGCCGAGCAAAGGCGAATGAGGTACGGGGTGGTGGCGCGAATAAATGGAGCCGGCGGCCCATGCCAGAGAGCCAAGAATCAGGGTTATGGCGCCGACGGGATTAACGCGTTCGGAACCACCGAGGTGCGATGGGCCCACGAGCAAAGTAATACCTGCAAACCCAAGCACGAAGCCGATGAGGACTCGCACGCTAGGCCGAACACCGCCAGGCCGCAGCCAATCGAGGATCACCATCCACAGAGAGACGGTGGCGACGAGGAGCGAGGCGATTCCCGAGGGGACGCGGGTCTCGGCCCAGGAGAGCGCTCCATTACCACAGAGCAGCAGGAGGATGCCCGTGATGATTGTGGTGCGCCACTGCGCGGGCGTGGGCTTTTCCTTGCTCTGATAGCGGAAAAGCGGATAGAAAACCAGGCCGATGGCAATATGCCGGATTCCCGCCATAACAAACGGGGGAATCGTTTCGACGCCGATGCGAATGAAAAAATAGGTTGATCCCCAAAGGATGTAAACCGCGGCGAAGGCGACGATAACCATCGTCCGAGGAGCGGCAGAGGCGCGAGAAATCGCTGGTGGAACTTCGGAGACCGATGAGGAGGAATGGGAGCTCATTCGTTGACCTGTTCGACGTAAAGATAGCGTGAAAGGGATGCGAGGGCAGCGGCCATATTGGAACAATTGGCGAAGCGGGGCGAAGAAGAAGAGAACATTTGTATCAATTTTGAAACCCGGTACTAGTCCTAAGTGTTTCGATTTAGGACACTTCGCGCGTTTTCCACAGGTTGACACTTTTCCATATAGGTGGCATTTTGACAGCCCAACTTCTTTGTGGGGTTCGTGTCCGGCACGTCAAGTAATAGAACTAAGGTTGTGGGACCTTTCTAGATTCATCTCTCTGAGGGGTGAGATGAGTGCCAGCAATCACGCGTTAGCCTGGGAAAGATTTCAGGTACAACCAGAGGTTAAGGCGCAAGCCACATCTGCGCCTGCTCCGTCACTGCCGCCGCAGCCGGCCGCCTCGTCGGTGCCAGCGCTGCGGGTTATGCCGCTTTTGCGCTGTCCGCAACCGCGGCGCTTCGTGCGGGTGCCCACCCATGTGGTGGGGGTTCACCTGGAGCAGCGGGAGTGCCCCCGGGCGACCCTGCGGCTGCCGCTGAAGCTCAGGAGCGTGGGCGGGGTGCTGGAGGACTACCCGGTGACCCTGGTAACGCGGGACATCAGCTCGTCAGGGGTCTATTTCCTCTGTCCGAAGTCGCTGGCGCTGGAAACCGAAATTGAGCTGGACATCGTGCTGGTTAGCCGGCCTCTTGGCTATGGGAACGTGGTGGTTTCCTCCAAAGCCCATGTGAAGCGCGTGGAACCGGCAAACATGCCGGGGTGGTTCGGGATCGCCGTGAGTTTTGATGACTTTGCGTTTGACCGGGACGACAACATCCCGGGACGCTTCTCTGCCGCCGACTGACAATCTTTTCACAACCTGATTCCCTGCTGATCAACATCCTGCTCGGGGTGTTTCTGCTACTCTGATGGCGATGATTCCTCGGCCCGCTCTTCATGGTGTGCTGTTCGATTGGGATGGCACGCTGCTCGATTCCTACCATGCAGACTCCCAAGCCTATCTAGCGATGTTCCGCGCAATGGGTGTGAACTGGGGGCTGGCGGAACTGGAGCAGCACTACTCGCCGGACTGGTATGCGGTGTATCGCGCGGCAAAGATCCCGGAGGAGCGGTGGGACGAGGCGGACCGGGTCTGGCGGGCGTACTACGCCAAGCATCCCTCGAAGCTGATGGCGGCGACTCGCAAGGTGCTGGCGCAGCTCAGCAGGCGGCATGAACTTGGACTGGTGAGCAGCGGGGATCGCGACCGGGTGAGCCGACAATTGCGGCAATTCCGGTTGACGAGCGTGTTTCGCACGCGCGTTCTGGGCGGAGACACGAAGGAGAAAAAGCCGCATCCGGCTCCGTTGTTGAAAGCGCTGGTGGAGATGAAAGCTGAGGCCAGGAATTGCGTTTACGTGGGAGATACGCCGGAGGATGTGGAGATGGCGCGGGCAGCGGGAGTGCGAGCGATTGCGGTGCTGGGGCCGTTTCCTACCGAGAAGCGGTTACGGGCGGTGCAGCCGGAGATTTTGTTGAATGGGTTGCAAGAGTTGCCGAAGTTGTTGCGGGAATTGTACGGCGATGCGAGAAGCTGAGAGCCGCCTGTGCGGTCCGACCGAGGGCATTTCAAAATAGTTGCAGTTTTTTCAGTTGAGGTCCTTCGCCTATCCTCGTCGGATAGGCTCAGGATGACACGCTCTCGTAAAATTTGGCGATTGAAAATATTTACTTCGGAGAATTGGCTCCTAGGGTTTGGCGGCGGGGGCGGCGGCTGGCGGCGGAGTCGTCGCGGGCTGCGAGACTTCGACCGGGGGGAAGGCCTTGAAGTCGGACCACTTGATGGTGACGCGGACAGGCACGTCGTGGCCATTTAGTTTGTAAACGTCTTCGGAGCGGGAATAGTTGGGGAACCAGTATTTACCTTCCACATTTTCACGATAGGTTTCGAACATATTAAACGGCAAACTGCCCGCGTGCATCGGGCCGAGGTCGGTAACCCACTTGCCGTAGGTTTTCACAACGTCGAGATATTTCTGGTCCACCCAAAGGATGCCCTCGAAGAGCGGGTGCTTGCGGTCCAGAATTTTGGGGTGGACTTCAAAAATGTAGCAATCGATTTCGTCCACTTTTTCGCTGCTCAGGAATTTCACGTTGTACTTGGCCAGCTGGTCGGTGGTGAGCGGAAAAGCCGGAACGCTGCCGAGATAATGCGCGTCATCTGGCTCGAACTGCAGATACTGCAGCGAAGATTCCGGTGCCGCGAGGGCTTTTTCGTAAAGCTGTCCGCTGCTGGAGCGCACCACCTGGTAGGTGGCGTTGTACTCGCCGGCGAGTTTTCCGTCGGGGCCGAATTCCTGGATGCGTACGGTGCGGCGATAGGAATAGAGCGGCCGCTCCGCAAAATTCAGATCTTCCTTTTTAGCAAGCGCGCTGATGATCTGGGCGGGCGGCAGGGAGGGCGGCGCTTCGGGCTGGGCCACGCCAATGACGCGCTCTATTTTATGTTCGGGCGGAGGCGACTGCGGGCCGGCGGGGTTTTCCTGCGCTGTTGCGCGGAGGGCGGTCCACAGAAACACCAGCAGGGCAGCGAGGAAAATGTTCCTCGGGGCTTTCAATTTCGCGAAAATTGCGGGGATATGCTTCATATTGATTTGGATGCAGGTAGCGCAGGACTGCGCCGCCTGGCGCCCGAAAACCAGTGTAACGCAACGGCGGCACAGGCGGGCGGCGATTTGGAAGAACGGGCGGCGGCTCTGGTAGACTCGAAATATTGTGGATGAAGGGATCGTCGCGCGTCGCTACGTGATCACGGGCCGAGTTCAGGGAGTGGGCTACCGGAATTTTGTGGAGCACACCGCGGGGAAAATCCGTGTGGACGGGTATGTGCGGAACCGGCGCGACGGCAGCGTGGAAGTTTTCGCGATGGGCACGCCCGAGGAACTGCTGAAGCTGCGTAAGGCGCTGGAACGCGGGCCGATGATGGCGCAGGTGGCCAATGTGGCGGAAGAACCGAGCGTGGTGGAAGCGAAGTACGAAGGAAATTTCACGGTTGAATTCACGGAATAACGATTCACGGAATAACCAGGAGCCGAACGAATGGAAGATTTGAAGAAGTTGATCCGCGAAATTCCGGACTATCCGAAGCCGGGGATTCTTTTTTATGACATCACTACTTTGTTGAAGGACAAAAAGGGCTTCAACATGATGATCGACCGGCTGTGCGGACACTATAACGGCCATAAGATCGACTTGGTGGCGGGAATCGAGGCGCGCGGATTTATTTTTGCTCCGGCGCTGGCCTACCGGCTGAACGCGGGATTTGTGCCAGTGCGCAAACCCAATAAGCTGCCATCGAAAACGGCGAAGATTTCGTACGCGCTGGAATACGGCACCGACACCATGGAGATGCATGAAGACGCGGTACAGAAGGGGCAGCGCGTGCTGCTGTGCGACGATCTGCTGGCCACGGGCGGCACGGCAGCGGCGGCGGTACAGCTGATCCGGTCACTCGGTGGAGTGGTGGAAGGCGCGGCGTTCGCGGTGGAGTTGAATTTTCTGAATGGCCGGGCGAAGCTGCCGGGGATCGATGTGTTTTCGCTGATGAAGTATGACGCGTGAAAGCGCTCCCTGACCCAGCGCTGTTTCCTAATGATTCCCTTTCAACTCATAAGTTCTCGACTGCAGGAAGCTGGGGACGGCCGTACTGGGCCTAGTACCCACTTCTCCGAGTACGGCGTTAATCAGGCACTAAGGCGAACCTAGCTGCCGGATGGGGCTGTCGGCGGGATGGATATTCGATTTCGCCTTAGCTTTCTCCACGCCTTCGCAAGAAGCCAGACCACCGGAACGATAAGAGTCAGCCATGGAACGACCGCGACAGTGGTTATGGGCGACGCTGTACTATCCGCCAAAATTGAACCCGATTCGCGCAAGGCATTTGCTAGTGGACGATTTTTCAGACAGTTCTGAAGCGCGGAAGAAGCAAAATTTCTTGGACGATTTGTCGAATTCCGGTCCGGCCGTTCGACTATATCGTGAAGGCAGGGCAACCGGCCCGCCCGAGGACCGTTACAGGAGAATGGAGAAATCATGACGCAGTATTTGGTTGCTATTCACCACCCCGACGACTACGACCCGCCTAAAGAGGGCGAAGCGATGGCCCGCGATATCGACACGCTCAACGCGATGAGGGCGGCCACGAGGGAGAGAATGATCAGTATCGTGGCCTTGATGCTGGTAATCAGCATCGGTTTCCTAGTGCCGAAGGCGGCGGCACAGTCGGATAAATATTCGAAAATGGCACCTGTCGACCAATACTTGATGGAAAGGAATGCTGAGATTTTGCTGGCGCGGAGCGCCGCTCCCGATTCCATATCCAGCGACGCGACGATTCTGGTCTTGGGACAGCAAGGCTATGAAACAGCTGTCCAAGGAAAGAACGGGTTTGTCTGTATGGTGGAAAGAAGCTGGATGGAGGCGTTTGACTCGCCTGAGTTCTGGAACCCGAAAGTGAGAGGTGCCGAATGCCTGAATCGCCAGGCTGCGCGATCGATATTGCCGATCGCTCATCTGCGAACGAGGATGGTGATGGCTGGCCACTCCAAGGCGGAGATCGTGTCAGCACTTAAGGCGGCGTTCGACCATAAACAACTGCCAGATCTCGAAAACGGCAATATGGTCTTCATGATGTCGAAGTCGGCATATCTCTACGACGCGGGGGATCACAACGGACCACATGTGATGTTCTTTACCGCGCTCAAGGACGGTAAGGATTGGGGGGCTGGCGCATCGGGCTCGCCAGTTTTTTCGGGCCCTTACTGGTTCTTATCGTCGAAGGAACCGTCCCAGGCGAAAGGGCTGCCGCCGATTCTTGTGTTCGCAGTCGAAGTTGCAAAGTGGTCCGACGGAACGGCCGCACCCATGCATCAAGAGTAGATTGACCACTACGCAATCGAGACATCCCACTGAGGTCCGGCATGGCAACCCGAGTGGCTCGCCCAGCGAATTGTCGGCCACACGGAAGTGATCTGATGCAGGCTTAGCGCAATTAGTAATGAGAAGTCGGCTTACCGGACAAGTCCCGTACCATTACCCACTTGTCCGGTTTGGGCGTTTACCAGGACCCATCCGCTTGATTTGCGTCTTTGAGAGTCACTTCCGAGTTGCCGACCATTCGGGAGCTAATGACGATAAGAGCGTTTTCCGATACCTATCCTGCATTCGTCAATGAAGCCTTTGCGGATGAGCGCTTTGGCCCGAATGCGCCAATTCAACGCGGATTCTGGTATATTAACGGAGTGCAATGCAGGTTGCACCCGGTCCGCGGAGAGGGAATATCCCACCTGAACCAACTGCAAGCCCCGAGAAATGACTTCTCTTTTGCCCGTACAGCGGACACCGGGCCGAAAAGGAGAAGTGTATGTCTCGTGAGCTGCCTGCGAAGCCAAGCCTCGAATTCCTGAGGAAACAAGCGAAAGAAATCCAACGCACGATGTCCCAGGGTAAGCTGGCCGATGCGCAGCACGTTCTGGCCAGAGAGTATGGTTTTGCCAACTGGGCAAGACTGAAATCGTATGTCGTCACCTTCGGCCTTCCGCCTGCCGAGGCTCTGACCGCTGCAATATGCGACACCGATGCGCAGCGGGTCCGCGAACTTCTGGAGAGTCACCCAGAACTGAGAGAGAGGATTGACGAGCCGCTACCCAACTACGGCTTTGGCATCCATGCGTTTTTTGCGGCCGTGCAGCGAAGCGATCGAGCGACCATCGATGTTCTGTTGCGCGCAGGCGCCCATATTCGCAAGCGGACCGAGTGGTGGGCGGGCGGCTTCGGCGTGCTCGACGATTGCAATCCAGGACTGGTGGACTTTCTCGTCGAACGCAGCGCGGTCGTGGATGCGCACGCCGCAGCCAGGCTAGGGATGCTCGCGAAGCTAGCGGACCTGGTCACAGCGGATCCGACTGTTGTCCATGTGCTAGGCGGTGGCGGGCAGACGCCGCTGCACTTCGCATCGACGGTAGAGATTGCTGCATTCCTTCTCGATCACGGTGCGGAGATCGATGCGCTCGACGTGGATCACGAATCCACGCCGGCCCAATACATGCTGCGGGTCGAACAAATGCGGCACTATCCGCATGATCGTCAAGATGTCGCTCGCTACCTTGTATCGCGCGGGTGCAAGACTGACCTCCTGATGGCGACGGCGCTGGGCGACCTGGATTTGGTGCGGCGTCATCTGGATGACGATCCCGCCTGCATCGGCATGAGCGTCACGGAAGAGTGGTTCCCAAAGAAAAACCCTCGCGCGGGAGGCACGATTTACATCCGGATGCTGGGGGCGAATCGGACCGCGCACGCAGTCGCGCGGGATTTCGGTCATGAAGAGGTTTTTCATTTTCTCATCGAACGAACTCCGGAGGATCTGAAGCTGGCTCTGGCAAGCGACCTGGGCGATGAGAGCACTTTTCAGATCTACCTGGCCCGGAATCCGGAGGTAGCCAGAAGGCTGTCGGACGCAGAACGGCGAAAGTTACCCGCAGCTGCACAGAGCAACAATACAAAGGCGGTCCGACTGATGCTGGAGGCTGGCTGGCCAGTGAATACTCCGGGCGAGATGGGAGCTACAGCACTTCATTGGGCCGGCTTTAACGGCAACGCTGAAATGGCACGCGAGATATTGCGTTTCCAGCCGGATCTTGAGCTGAAATCGCAGGAGTATTCAGGGACCGCACTGTTTTGGGCCCTCTACGGCTCAGGAAATAGCTGGCGTCGGGACACAGGAGATTACGTAGGAACAGTTCTTGCGCTTTTGGAGGCTGGAGCTGCCCTACCGCCGCACCCTGAAGCACTCGAACCCAGCGATGCCGTGCTGGAGGTGCTGCCATGAGCTCAGCCCGACGACCGGTGGCAGTTCTGCTCGTCTCTTGCCTCTATATGGCCGTGGGGTCCATCGGATTTCTCGTCAATCTGCCTAAGCTGATAGCCGTGCAACAGGACTGGTTATGGATTGGGCTGACCGAGTTGTTGGCCCTCTTTGCAGGAGTATTCATGTTCCGCGGTCGCAATTGGGCACGCTGGCTCGCGCTGGTTTGGATGGCCTTTCACGTGGCGATCAGTTTTCCGGTCATTCGTCAGGTCGTCATCCACTCGATCATCTTCGCCCTGATTGCGTGGGTTCTCTTTCGTCCAGACACTTGGCGATTTTTCAAGCCGCTGAAAGGCTACGAGTAGCGGAAGACGCCGCGATTTTGGTCTTGCTTTGGCGCGTAATCGCCGAGTCACTCATCGAGAGCCGATAGTGCCGATATGTCGGCTTGCAGGAAGTGATCGCGATTTCTCCCGGTTAACGCTGCCGGCTCAGGCGGTCGACGCAACACTTTCTTGGAGTTTACTCGCTGGAGTTTGAAATCCTAGAGTTTTTCTCGGACGTTGATTCAAGCGCAGCTCGACCAGGTCGAGCTGCGCTTGAGTGAT
>Ga0210410_10002837_pt1 | contig 15441 bp, 10 predicted proteins | sample IncBWC4MmetaG_FD_161058 | JGI IMG/M metagenome (GOLD analysis project Ga0210410, IMG submission 161058) | Forest soil microbial communities from Barre Woods Harvard Forest LTER site, Petersham, Massachusetts, United States - Inc-BW-C-4-M | ecosystem: Environmental > Terrestrial > Soil >... | reverse complement strand
GGAATTCGCCCGCGTCGGGCTAAGTGAGAAGGAAGCTAAGACGCAAGGCATTGCGTACCGCTTGTTCAAGGTTCCCATGGAAGCTGTACTACGTGCACGCGCGCTTGTTGAAACACGCGGATTTCTAAAAGCGCTTGTGGCGACGGATGACGATCGCATTCTTGGCTTCACCGGCTTCGGTGTTGGCGCAGGAGAGGTGATGTCTTCCGTCCAAATTGCGATGATCGCAGGGCTACCCTACACGGCGCTCCGCGAGGCCGTCCTGGCTCACCCGACGCTTGTGGAGGGGCTTCACTCACTGTTCTCGTCCGCACCTTCTGTACATACGAAGAAGCGTAGCGATCTAGTCACGAAGGCGGAGCAGGCAGCTTGAATTCGCAACGCCGAGGGATAACCGGTTGCATGGATTGAAGGCGGATGTTCTGTTCCCGCACTAGCAGAGTTCCGCGACGCAGGCGCTGGAGGCAATGTCGTCGGCGATTCGCTGCTTATCCGAACGTCCCTGGTGCTGTCCACGCATGCTAAGACTCTCCTCCTATTTATCACTTCGGTGAGGTTGTCGAACTTTGAACGGTCTCGCGGATCGTAGTTCGTTGATAGATAGCGACGTATAACTCGTGCGATCAACTTCGCACTCCGGCAATTTTGTAGACAACGGTGGCTATTCTGAATCGTCGTGGCATAAATTTGTGAATCCTATTCTGGATAATATTATCTATTATCCCAGTTCAGTTTCACAAGGAGAGATCATGAGTCTTAGTTCAGGAATGCTTTCAGGCAAGGTTGCACTGGTCACTGGAGGTTCGCGCGGTATTGGCGCAGGAATCGTGAGGCGCCTTGCCAGGGAGGGCGCGGCCGTCGCGTTCACCTACGCGGCCTCGCACGAGAAGGCGAAGCGGTTGGCGCACTCCGTGGAAACCGCGGGAGGAAGAGCGCTGGCAATCCACGCGGACAGCGCCGACGCTTCTGCCGTACAAAGCGCCATCGACCAAACCGTGAAGGCCCTCGGGCGGCTCGACATATTTGTAAACAACGCGGGCATCTTGCTGATGGGCACCATCGATCAGTTTTCGCTGGAAGATCTGGACAAGATGCTTGCGATCAACGTGCGGTCCGTCTTTGTCGGCATTCAAGCGGCTGCACGCCACATCGCCGAGGGTGGGCGCATCGTCACCATTGGCAGCATGGTCGCGCAGCGAATCGGTTTTCCCGGATCCAGCGTCTACACCATGACCAAGTCAGCCGTTGCCGGCCTCGTGCGTGGTGTAGCAATCGATCTGGCGCCGCGTGGCATTACTGTTAACAACGTTCAGCCGGGTCCGACAGCGACAGACATGAATCCATTGGACGGACCACATTCAGAGATCATCAGGAACATGGTTCCGCTCAAAAGGTTCGGCACGGACGATGAAGTTGCCAGCCTGGTTGCTTATCTGGCGAGCCCCGAAGCAGGCTTTATCACAGGAGCAAGTCTGACGATCGATGGCGGCTTGATCGCCTGAGCCCGTTGGACGAACAGCTAATCTAGTCCAGAAAAAAGGGGGCCGGGCAGATCATGGCCAGACCGAAGGAATTCGATCGCGACGAAGCTCTGCAAAAAGCCATCGGAGTTTTTTGTGAGAAAGGCTATGCAGCGGCTTCGACCGACGAACTCATGCGCGCGATGAACGTCAGTCGTCAAAGCATGTATGACACCTATGGCGATAAGCGGCAACTCTACCTGGAGGCATACCGGCGCTACGTTGCCGACAGCATTAACGAACAGATCGGACATCTCGAGAGAGCATCCTCTCCGCTCGCTGGAATTGAGAAGATGCTTCTCGCATTCGCTGCAAGGACTGAGGGGGATGGGATTGCCGGCTGCATGGGCATCAACGCAATCTGTGAGTTCGGCCGAACAGACTCTGAGGTCACGTCGCTGAGCGATACAGAGAGCGCGAGACTAACCGCCGCATTGAAACTGGCACTTCGTCGGGCCAAAGCCAAAAAAGAGATCAGCAAGACAGTGAAGGAGGGCGCTGCCGCCCAGTTTCTGTGGGCAACGCTCTCCGGCATGAAAGTGGCTGCGAAGGCTGGCGCAGACACACACGCACTTAAAAGCATTGCTCATTTCGCGCTGCGTAGTTTGACAAGCGGTCAATAGAGGATCGTGGAGCACCATCAAATTCTTTAAAGCTTATGGGGCGCTCGAGGTCTGTAGGGAACAGATATACGATCAAGCCCAGGCCACCGACGGCTGAGCAATAGGAAGGCCCTTCACAACATCAGCGCATCCACGAATGAGTGTTACTCGGTGGATGCGCTGAGTTGTTGTTGCGAGCAGGTGGGCTGCGCTCTCGCGAGAACAGCGTTGGCCCGGCGATTCGACTCCCCCGATACGAATCGCGGCTTACGCTGGCTCGGCGCCCGATTGCAATGGACAGGGGTGCGCTGTGCACCTGGTCGCCACTTAGTCCACCTGGATCCCGTTTTTTCTGAATCCAGAATGGAATCGCGCGTCAAACATAAAGACGAACGTTATGCAGCCGGTCGCGCTGAATTACGACCGGCTGCCTGGGGTCAGCGCTGTGGTCCCGCGTTCAAAGCGATTTCCACACGCGTGGGAGCCGGATTGTTCTGCGATAGCAGAATCTCTTTCTCTGCGTTGCTCTTTACGCATTCGCGGCCCGTTCTGCTTCCCGCTGTCCAGATCTGGTGCAGGAAATATTTGTTCCCATAGCGGTCGAATACTATGGTGCCCGTGTTTCGGGCTTGCAAAACTTCGGCCGAATGGACCATTACGAACCCACTGCTATGCCCGGGTCCGCGCAGCAGTACCTGCTGGGGCGACAGAAGATCGATATCATAAGTGCCGGCCGGCATGTGCTGAGAACCTACCTGGAAGGCAAAGGGAATGACTGCCTTCACTGTGGTTGAGCTGCCCTGTGCTACGGCGCTTGAGGTCGACGCGAGAAACCCAACGGCGAAGGCACAAGCGAGAAGACTGGATCTGAGAGTGGAAGTGATTAGGTTTTTCATGACTGTCTCCTTAGGAAGGCAATCTTCACAACCGCCTTCACTCTCTAATGCGCAGGCCATGGGTTTTTAGTGACATGATTTATAGCTTTTTCTTTGAATCGTGTTAGCCGGACCGGAAGCGTCCCGCCCAGATGCAGCGTCAGGTCCTCCCGGATTAGGCGTTAGCTCGGGCTAAATGACGCATTATCTGAGGCAAGGAAGTGTAAACTCATCTCAATTTCTGAACGGCGAGGTCCCGCCCGCTGTACCTGCGATTGGGCGATGGTCAGCTGGAATCTCACCTTCATGCCGGCTGGCTACTCCTCCCGTTGTTAGATCGTGAGCAGGGGAAGCTCGTTTATGAAGCCGGTCGACGACAAACGCGATCCCTCAGACGTGACCAAGCTCCTCCTCCGGGTGAAAGTTGGAGATACAGGGGCCGAATCCGAGCTGTTGCCCCTGATCTACGACGAGTTGCGCGCCATTGCGCGTAACCACATGCGGCATGAACGGCAAGACCACACCCTGCAGGCGACCGTCCTTGTGCATGAAGCGTTTCTGCAACTTGCCGGGAATTCTCAGATTGACTGGCAGAATCGCGCGCACTTCTTCGCCCTTGCATCTCGCGCCATGCGACGCGTTCTGATCGACTACGCAAGAGCGGCCCATGCCGAGAAACGCCCCGGCGCTCACCAAAGAGTGGATCTTGACTCTGGCCTGATCCCTGTCGGAGCAGAAAACACTGACGTGCTCGCCTTGGATGAGGCGCTCGAAAAGCTGGCGACCTGGGACCCTCGACAGAGTCAAATTGTTGAGATGCGTTTCTTCGCAGGACTTAGTTTCGAGGAGATAGCCGAAGTGCTGGGCGTATCTGACCGCACCGTGAAACGAGATTGGACGATGGCGCGTGCATGGCTTCATCGGGAACTGACCAGGGCGCCCCAGTGATTTCTTACCGAAAGTGGGCAGGCCGCTGGAAATTTGGCGTGTCTATTGTTCGCGGCGCAAAATCCGGGAACAAGGACGGAAGTATGCGTCAAGGCGCCATGACTCCGGACAGGTGGAAGGAGATCAAGGAGATCTTCGAGGAGGCGCTGACTCAGCCCATTTTGACGCGGGCTAACGTGGTTCACAGTCTCTGCCATGGAGATCAGCACCTGGAAGCGGAAGTCAAAGACCTTCTGGGAGCGCATGAGAGTGCTGATGGCTTTCTGGAAAAGCCCGCCGTAGATTTGCGTGGCTACCTTACCGCAGCAAACCGCCAGCCTTCTTTCGCCCCGGGCAGCGTCATCGCGAAGCGGTTCGAGATACTCAGCTTTCTCAACCGGGGCGGCATGGGTGAGGTTTACGAGGCATGGGACTCGGAGCTGAAAGAAAGGGTCGCCCTCAAGACAATCCGGCCGGCAATCGCCTTCGACTCCGACGTCATTGAGCGCTTCAAGCGTGAGGTGAAGCAGGCGCGCGCGATATCTCATCCGAACGTCTGCCGGGTCCACGAATTATTCGTTCATGAAGCAGGTTCAGAGCAACGCACCTGGCTCTTGAGCATGGAGCTGCTGGAGGGCCCGACGCTGCGCGAGCGCATCCTCTACCAGGGCCCTATGGAAAGGAAGCTCGCTCTCAATCTTGTTCAACAGATGGTCAGCGGACTGGCCGCCGCGCATGCACTCGGTGTCGTGCATCGAGACTTCAAGAGCAGCAACGTGATGCTGGTGCCGCTGACGGGCAGCCGACTTCGGGCGGTAATCACGGATTTTGGCCTCGCGCTGAGTGTTTTCATGCCGCGTGAAGGTCCGCCTGAACCGGCGGGTCAGGGCACGCCCGACTACATGGCTCCCGAACAGAAAGAAAATAGCGAAGTCAGCTTCCCCGCCGACCAGTACGCGCTCGGCATCGTTATGTGCGAAATGATCGCCGGCTGCCTTCCAGACCGCGCGAGGCAAATAGAATCCGGCGCTGGTTCACCGGTGAAACTGCCGGAGCACAGTTTCGGACCGCGGTGGGACGCTGTCATCGGCCGCTGCTTGGAAGCTCGACCCGAAGATCGCTTCGAAAATGTCGAGGATGTCATCACAGCTCTGGTGCCTCCCAGAAGATTCAGCTGGTGGCAAGTGGCCGCGGCTGCGCTGATTGTTCTTCTCGTTATGTTTGCCGTTCTATTTAGGAAACCAGGCATCGGCAGCCGGATCAGCGAAACGTACGAACTGACTTCCGACACCGGCTTATCAGATGGCCCGAGCTTGTCCCGCGACGGAAAGATGATCGCCTATGTATCGGACCGGGGCCAACCAGACAATATGGATGTCTTCGTGCAGCAACTTCCAAATGGAAAACTTAAGCGGGTTACCGAAGACCCGGCATCCGAAGCAGACGCGAGCCTGGCGCCCGACGGCAGTTCCGTCGCCTTTCGCTCTGAACGAAAGGGCGGTGGAATCTATATTTCCACTGTCGACTTCTCAAAGCCGGGCGGAGATGAACATCTCTTTGCGCCAGGCGGCAGAAATCCTCGCTTCTCACCGGACGGCCGGGCCATAGCCTACTGGGTTGGTGATCTCGATGAGGCTGTGCCGTCGGGAGAAATTTATGTGCGGCCTCTTGACGGGGAAGCCATACGTCTCGCCGCAAACTTCAAGGATGCGCGGCTGCCTGTCTGGAGTTCCGATGGCCACTTCATCCTTTTTTCCGGCTGCCGAGCAGGACGCCAGCCGATGCCCGCCTGTACGGAGTGGTGGGTAAGCAGGCTTGATGGCAAAGTGGTGAAAAATACCGGCGCCATGGATCTCATGTTCAAAGAGCAACTCCAACCGTGGGGGCCTATCGGCGCGTGGTACGCAGACCGCGTGCTGTTCACAGCGCGCAAAGGCACAACACCCAGCTTGTGGGAACTCAGACTGCCGGAGCCGGAGTTTCGCGCGGTTGGAAAGCCTGAGCAACTGACATCAGGTGAATTGCGCGAAAGCAACCCCTCCCTCGCAGCTGATCGCACGCTGGCTTTCGAGCATCTCGTCAGCTCTCTGCATGTGGCGCGCATCGATGGGGCCTCACACCCAAAGACAGCTGTTCCATCGATGGTGACCGCGGATGCAGCCATCGACCTGTGCCCGTTCGTTTCACACGACGGCCATTGGCTGGCATTCGTCCGAGGTTCCGGGTCCAAATGGTCTCCATGGGTCAAGGACCTGCACACCGGCGTTGAGTCTCCCTTTCCCTTCGCCGCAGAGGCAGTGTATTCGCCAATTATCGACGACGTTGGAGATACCATCGTCTTTGAAGCTCTCGAGAATTCGGTGCCGTCGATCTTCGTGGCAAAGCGTGGCATGCCCGATAGAAAATTGTGCACGGTATGCAGCACCCCGACAGGCTGGCTTGAAGACGGGAAAACTTTCTTCTACCGTGAAGGGCTTACTTCCAGCATCAAGCTGATGGACGTTGATACTGGCGCAGCGCATATGGTCATGTCGGCGAAGGGCGCCGCGCTGAGCCAGGCCAGCTGGTCTGCAGAGAATGAATATCTTCTGTTTACCGAAACACGCCCGGGCGGCAGCAAGCAGGTCTTCGCCGTGCGCTTTCCAAAATCCACACGCTCGGTAGTTGGCGAAAGGATCCCCATTACCGACGCCAGCGAGGGGAGCGACCAGCCGCGCTGGTCAGGAGATGGGAAGACCATTTTCTATCTTTCTACGCGGGACACCTTTGCCTGCATCTGGGCTCGAACCTTTGACCCTCGTACCGGGAAAAAGGGACCTGCTTTCCCGGTCGCTCATTACCACAATCCTGCAATTTCGATCAGTATGGTGGTTCCCACGTCCTTCAACCTGTCTGTGGCCGGCGACTCCATCTTCTTTGATCTGGGAGAGGCTACCGCCAGCATCTGGATCGGAATGCTTAAGCCGAAGGGCGTAAGTCTAATTAAAAAATAGCGATCGGGGTTGTTTCGTGGCGTACGTTAGCGCATAATCAGCCACTTTCTAATTCGGGCTCCGGAGGCTCACATGAGTAACGGCGATTACCCAGAACCGCGGATCATTAATGTCCCGACGCCAAAAAAAAGTTCCATAATCGAGGCTGAGACGGACGTCACGGCCCACGAAGTTAAACAGCTACTGGAGGAAGCTCTGAATCTCAGAGAGACTTCGCTCTTCGCCAATGATGACTCCGTCAGCATCGTTTTTGTAAGACAAGGCAATCCCCGCCCCCCCAACCCCCCTCTCACTTCTTCATAGAGCGACGATGGGATGCACGTTTGTCTCGTAACCGCACCCACGGTCACTGAGTTCCGCAGTGCCCGGGAACTCAACGTCGACGCTATTCGCTCCAGTGCATCGGACCCGCCCCTTGGCATTCTCAGTCTCGCGGCGGTGCTTCAGGCTCACGGAGATACGCCTGACATCGTTGACGTCAACGACGCCTATATGTCCTTCGCCAGGCGCTCCGGCGAAGCTGACTCTACCACCTTTGCTGAGATTGTGGCATCGGCGATTGTCGAAAATGAAGCAGACATTTACGGCTTCGGATCAATCTGCAGCACCTATCCCCTGACAGTTCGCATCGCCAGGGCCGTCAAATCAATGAGGCCGCAGGCCATCATCTTATTCGGCGGACCGCAGGCATCGGTCGTGGACATACCCACGCTGACAGCGTTTCCGTTTGTCGATCTCGTCCTGCGTGGTGAGACCGAACACACCTTGCCGCTTCTATTGCAGGAGCTAGATTGCGACGGCAACCTGGAGCAGGTTGCCGGGCTTAGCTACCGCGATGGTTCCCAACCCCGGCGCAATGCGAACGCCCCCGTAATCACCGACCTCGACGCTCTGCCCTCCGCCGCGTATCACCTTGGCCGCTATCTGGAGAATGCCACGACAGCCGCTGTGGAACTCGGCAGAGGCTGCCCATTCGCGTGCACATTCTGCTCCACCAACGATTTCTTCCGGCGCAATTTTCGCCTCCGCTCGCCCGAGCGAGTTATTCGGGACATGCGAGATATAGCCGCAAAGTACGGGCTTCGTCATTTCGAACTCGTGCATGACATGTTCACCGTCGACAAGCGTCGTGTCGCGGCGTTCTGCGAAGCGATGGCCGCCGCAGGCGATGGATTTACATGGTCCTGCAGCGCGCGTACAGACTGCGTTGACGAAGGTTTGCTTGAACTGATGGCAGCCAGCGGGTGCGTTGGAATCTTCTTCGGCGTGGAAGCCGGTTCGCGAAGGATGCAGAAGATCATCGACAAGCACCTTGATCCTCAGCGTGCCGAGGAGCTTATCGACGTAGCCGAAAAACTCGGCATTCGAACGACGGTATCTCTGATAACCGGCTTCCCCGAAGAAACCTGGGCTGACGTCCGCGAAACGATCAGAATTTTTATGCATTCAGCGCGCTGCCCGAACTCAGGCCCACAGCTCAACCTTCTCGCTCCACTGGCGGGAACTCCGGTCTACTCTGCCCACAAAGATGAGTTGGTGCTGGAGGATCTTTGTTCAGATATGTCGCATCAAGGCCTGAGCCAGAATGAAGCCGATCTCGAACTGATTCGGAAGTATCGCGAGATTTTTCCGAACTTCTACCTGCTGCCGATGCCAGATCTGGATCGTGAAGCGTTACTGGAGTTACGCGAGTTCATAACAACGGCTGTAGATCGCTTCCGCTGGCTGCTTTCTGCCATCGATCAGCGCGCATGCGAAATCTTTGACTTCTTCTTCGAGTGGCGCGAACATCGCCTGCTCATTCGCCCAAACCTGCAAGGTTCAGACATCCGCCGCTACTATGCTGGACGCGACTTTCATTCCGAATTCCTCGGTTTCATCCGCGACAAAGTTGCAGATACCCACGAAACGATCGCTGCATTGCTCCAAGCGGAAGATGCCCTCAGCCTCGGCGTATCCGCTTCTAACACCGCGATCGAATCGCTCCGTCAGCTCCAGGCAGAGGAACCGTTACAGTGCACCGATGTCCCCATAAGCAGAGGTCCCATGCCTGTGCTCGAGCTTGCCTTTGACATTGAGCAGGCCATTAATGGAATCAAGTCGCGGACGGACGCTCCTTTAGAACGCGCGACGCACTATTACGCTACCTGCGAGGTCTCGCCGGGCAGCTCCCGTCTAATCGGAATATCGCATTGGATGGCCCACGTCCTTCGCGCCTGCGACGGATCGCGAACAATGAAGCATGTTATGGCGAAGTTATCGAGCGATATCCCCGAGATAGACGAAGCGGTTCGTGACTATGTCTTTCTCCGCATGCTGGAAGGAGCCCGAGCACAAGGGTTCATCAATATTCATAGGAAATACTCTATCGAGACTGCAGAGCAGGAGTTGCTCGAGAAGAGCGCATAGCCTGTTACCTATGCGGGTGCTCGATCCTTGCGCAGCAAGGGCGAGTTACACATGCTCCGGTGCCGCTGCCGTAATTTCGACTTGCTGTTCCTGCTTTCCCAGCCGAGGATGTTTTGCACGCAAGATGACGGTGCCCGCTGTTTCTTTGGCGCGGACCCAGACCGCGCCCGTGCCACCTATTACTGAGAACACCTTATCTCCGATCAACTCGGCAGGCCCATCCAGTTCGAACGTAATTGGATCATTAGCGTACGGACGAATCGCTCCAAACTCATCGGTCACGCGAAAGACCACGCGGGTCGTGTCGGCACCATCGGCAATCAGCTTCGTATCGTCGGCTGTAAGTGAAAACTTCTGATCGAATCCTTTTCCGGAGAGGCTTTTCGAGATAACTGGCTTCCCGCCGATGTAACCCTCAATCCGCAGGTCTCCCCACGTCCTGTTCTCCAACTTCATCAGGTCGAGCTGAAATGGCGGATGGCGCAGATGAGCGAACTCAGCGCGATCCGGATCTGTTTCCGCCATCAGCCTCTCGCCATGCTCGTCGCGGATGTACCACTTCAGATGTTCGCAGTTTGAGCACACGACGGCGCGAGTGAACCCCACGGACTCATCACCGTTGGCCCAGTGAAACGCTGGTTCGAGAACAATCTCCTCCGCCGGGTCGCATTGCGATTTGTAAAAACCGGCCGCAGCTTTCGGCTCGCGAAAGATATCTGTCACGCCGTGGTAGCAGACGTGGTCGCCGGCGCCGAAGTTAGAGTGCGTGTTGTAATCGAAAGCGCACCAGCCAATACCGCCGGCATATTGCGGATTCGAAGCGAGCTGATCGTGAATGCGTGCGTGACGCAGCGTGTGCTCACGTTGGCGCTCATTGTCGTCGATCGTCTTGCACGGATAGGTGTGGCCTACAAATTCCGTGTTGAGATAGCGAGGATGATTCGGCGGCTTCAGCGGAAAAATGAAGTCGTTCATGGTGAAGACGTCTTCGAGAAACTCTGATTCCTGGAAGTAACGAATGCCACCCGTCTGACGAGTTGGGTCAAGGTCGTGCGCCGTCTTGTTAGTGCGCACATAAAAATCGTGGTCGTCCAGAGACTCGTTGATGCGGACGCCCCAGAGAACGATGGACGGGTGGTTCCAGTCACGCCGGATCATGCGACTCACGTTATCGATCGCAATCACTTTCCACGGCTCTGGGCCGATATGCTGCCACCCCGGAATCTCTTCCAGAACAAGCAGTCCAATTTCATCGCAGCAGTCGAGAAAATGGCGCGACTGAGGATAGTGGGAAGTGCGCACAATGTTAGTCTTCAGCGTCTTCTTAAGGATGATCGCGTCCTGTCGCTGCACGCGCTCAGGCATCGCCTGACCAACGAATGGGAACGTCTGGTGGCGATCGAGCCCGCGGAGTTTGACGATCTTTCCATTCAGTTCGAAGCCGTGATCGGTGAAGCTCGCCTCGCGGAAACCGATTTTTCGGGAGTCCGAATCGATTACATGCTCGCCGCGCATAAGGCGCACATTCACGGTGTACAAATTTGGATTCTCGAGGTCCCACAGCTTCACCGGGCCGAGATTCGTAAGGGAGATGGAGTGAGCAACGGGCCATTCTGGCGCCGTCGTTGTGGGTACGGCGCTGCTCGCCTGCGCCAGAACTCGTCCGCCTGAATCTACAAGCGAAACCCGCAAGCTCAGCGGAGACGATTCGGAGTTTCCATTTGCCAGGAAGCAATCCACATCGATAGATGGATTGCCGCTGAGAACTCCCTTCGGCTTCGCAAAGATGTTTTCGATGAACGTTTGCGGCACGATGCGCAACGCAACTTCACGGTAGATTCCGCCGAACGTGAGATAGTCGATTTCATAGCCGAACGGTGGAATATCAGCGCGTTCGGTGGAGTCCACATACACGGTGAGTACGTTTTCTCCGTCGAAGTTAGCGTGCGACGTAAGCTCGAAAGAGAAGGGCGTATATCCGCCCTTGTACTCGCCGAGTTCCTGTCCGTTCAGCCACACGGTTGCCGCCGTCATCACCCCTTCAAAGTCAACGAAAACGCGGTTGCCGCGCGCTTGCGGTGGCAGCCTAAAGCGGCGACGGTAAGTGGAGATGAACTGAAACAGCTTCTCGTCAAAGCTGTGCCACGGAAGGCGCACGTTGGCATGTGGAACTACGACACGCTCGAATTGCGAATCGTCAAACGTGGCCAGCGAAGCTTCAGGCACCATCTTTGGCATGTAACGCCAGTTGCGATTCATCGGGAGTACCAATCTGCCAGTCTCTCCCAATGTCGGTGATTCTGCGGCCGAAGCTACAGTGCTGCGTGCGATCGTTGCTCCAGCCAGCAAGGCGCCTGTGCTCTTTAGAAATTCGCGTCTCTCCATTTTTCACCCGAAGGAAAAACAATATTACGTCCGGGCGTTCGCCGCTTTGATGAATGCCGGCTAAGGGCGAAAAAGCATCCTCTACTTGCTACTTGTTGCTGAGGGTTGGAAAGTGCAAAATCGTTTGGCGCAAATGAGACCGCTCGCAAACAAGTTGGAATCGTCACGCTACATCCTGGCAATGGACCAGGGAACCACCAGCTCACGCGCCATGTTGATGGATGCCAACGGCCGTGTTCATGCGCTGGCGCAGAAATCTTTTCGCCAGATTTTTCCACGCCCGGGCTGGGTGGAACACGATCCCATCGAAATCTGGTCGTCGCAGGTGGGCGTCGCCACCGAAGCGCTGGCGCACGCGGGGCTTGTCGAGTCGAACATCGCCGCAATCGGCATCACGAACCAGCGTGAAACCACTCTCTTGTGGGACCGCCAAACCGGCGAGCCAGTCTACAACGCCATAGTCTGGCAAGACAGGCGGACTGCGGAGTTCTGCGACCAGCTGCGCGACCAGGGCCACGCCGAAATGATTCAGGCGAAGACCGGCCTTCTGCCCGACGCGTATTTCTCGGGCAGCAAGTTGCGCTGGCTGCTCGACAATGTGGATGGCGTTGCCGATCGAGCCAGGGCGGGGAAGCTTGCGTTCGGAACGGTGGATAGCTGGCTCGTCTGGAAACTGACCGACTGTGCCACTCACATAACCGACATGACGAATGCGTCCCGCACGATGCTGTTCAACATCCATACGCTGGAGTGGGATGACGAACTGCTTGATCTGCTGCGCATCCCTCGCTCGGTGCTCCCGCGCGTGGTGACATCCAGCGGTGTCTGCGGCACCAGTGGATCCATTCTGCCTGGCATTCCCATCGCTGGCATCGCCGGCGATCAGCAAGCCGCGCTGTTCGGGCAAATGTGTACCGACCCCGGCATGATGAAGTGTACGTATGGCACCGGCGCCTTTATGTTGCTGCAGACAGGCGAGACTGCCGTAGCGTCGAAGCACAAGTTGCTGACCACCATCGCCTGGAGCCTCGACGGCAAAGTCCACTACGCCCTCGAAGGCAGCATGTTGATGGCCGGCGCAGTCGTGCAATGGCTGCGAGATGAGTTGCAGATGATTCGCAGCTCGGCAGAGATCGAAGAGCTCGCTGCATCCGTTCCTGATTCAGGCGGAGTCGTACTCGTCCCCGCATTTTCCGGTTTGGGCGCCCCCCACTGGGACCAGTATGCGCGAGGCGCGCTGCTCGGCATGACGCGCGGAACATCAAGAGCGCACATCGCACGCGCCGCACTGGAAGGTATCGTCCTGCAAGTAACAGACGTGCTCGAAGCCATGCAGGCCGACTCCGGCCTTGCCCTCAAGGAACTGCGCGTTGACGGAGGCGCTGCGGCAAACGACATGCTGATGCAACTCCAGGCCGATCTGCTGGGAGTTCAAGTAGTTCGTCCGGCGAACGCGGAAGCGACCGCACTCGGCGCAGCGTATCTTGCAGGTCTCGCCGTCGGATACTGGCCGAACAAAGAATCCATCGCACAGCAATGGCAGGCAGAGCGCAGCTTTACGCCGAGCATCGACGATGCTGCGCGCAAAGCAAAGCGAGCAGTCTGGAACCGCGCACTTGACCGGGCGAGTGCGTGGGAGAGCAGATGAAGCAAGCGAGCTTGCGTCGCGAAGATATTTTGCGCGAGCTGAGTGACGCAACACATATCTGGGACATTCTCATCATCGGCGGCGGCGCCACCGGTCTGGGAGCGGCCGTCGAATCAGCATCTCGCGGTTATCGCACGCTGTTGATTGAGCGTGACGACTTTGCCAAAGGCACGTCCAGCCGCAGCACAAAGCTGGTGCACGGTGGCGTTCGTTACCTCGAGCAACTCAACATCACGCTCGTACTGGATGCGTTGCGTGAGCGCGGTCACATGCTGCGCAACGCGCCACATCTCGTTCACAAGCTTTCCTTCGTGGTGCCGGCTTACTCTTACACCAGCCTGCCCTATTACGCACTTGGCTTGAAGTTGTATGAACGGCTTTCAGGATCGCTATCGTTCGGAAAGTCAGAACTGCTCTCTGGCAAAGAGATACAGGAATTGCTGCCGACGCTCTGTCGCGATGGTCTGAAGGGCGGAATCCTGTACCGCGACGGCCAGTTCGACGATGCCCGTTACGCCATCACGCTGATGCGCACTCTTCAGGATCTCGGCGGCACGGCGATCAACTACCTCGGTGCGGTGCGCCTGCTCAAGCGCCAGGACAAGACGACCGGTGTTGTCGCGAAGAACCATGAGTCGGGCGAAGAAATTGAGCTCCAGGCCAAAGTAGTCGTTAACGCGACCGGCGTATTCGCAGACGAAGTACGGCGCATGGAAGACGAATCGAACGCGCCAGTGCTGACCGTCAGTCAAGGAACGCATTTCGTTCTACCGCGAGAGTTTCTTCCCGGCAAGCACGCACTTATGGTCCCACGGACCGCAGACGGCCGGGTACTCTTTGCGATTCCATGGCACGGCCGCATTGTCGTGGGAACGACCGACGAACCGGTTCCTGCAACATCCGTCGAGCCAGTATCTCTTTCTACGGAGCGCAAGTTTCTCGCCACGCACATTGAGCATTACATGGGTAAGAAATTGCAGACGGAAGATGTCTTGAGCATGTGGTCAGGCCTGCGCCCGCTCGTGCAGCAGCGAAGAGGCATCAAGACCTCCCGGCTTCCGCGAGATCACACCATCCTCATTTCAAATTCAGGGCTTGTAACCGTCACCGGTGGCAAGTGGACGACATATCGCAAGATGGGTGAAGACACCATCGCCCTCGCAGCGAAGGTAGCTGGGTTGGCCGCGGCACCATCCCGCACTACCGACCTAAAGTTGCATGGCTGGACGGATCCCACCGGCACAAAGGCTGCGGAGTCAGAGCTTGTCTATGGCTCAGACCTGCCCGCTGTCGAGGCGCTTGCAACAGAAGACGCAGAGTGGAACGCGTTGCTCCATCCGCGACTACCGTATCGGCGTCGCGAGATAGTTTGGGCTGTGCGCAGCGAGATGGCACGCACTGTTGAAGACGTGCTCGCGCGCCGCACCCGCGCGCTGTTTCTCGACGCGCGTGCCGCAATGGAGTGCGCGCCGGTGGCCGCACAACTAATCGCTCGTGAACTCGATCGCGACGACACGTGGGCCGCAAAAAGCGTCGCCGAGTTTGAAAAGACAGCGAGTGGGTATATCTACCAATGACGATGAGGCAGCAACTAATGAGCAACAGCCCAATGAAGCATTTCTGGAACTTACAGGTGTCCGCACGATGAGCCATACGCACCTCATCTTCGGAGAATTTTTCGGCACGCTCGTGCTGATAGTGCTCGGCGACGGAGTTGTCGCTGGCGTCCTGCTAAGTAAGACAAAAAGTCACGCCGCCGGATGGATCACCGTTACTGCCGGATGGGCGCTCGCAGTCTTCGCCGGCGTAGCCGTCAGTCAAGCGTTCGGTGATACAGATGCCCATCTGAACCCGGCCATCACCGTGGCTTCTGTGCTGAGCACCGGCAACGCGTGGCGGCTAGCCATCTATATTCCTGCGCAGCTTGCCGGCGCGTTCGCGGGCGCGGTTCTGGTGTGGATGCACTACATGCCGCACTGGGCTGTAACCGATAACGCCGACTTAAAATTCGCCTGCTTCGCCACGAGTCCGGCCATCCCAAATCGTGTCTGGAATTTCTTCAGCGAAGTGTTGGCCACGTTC
>Ga0210410_10002836_pt1 | contig 15449 bp, 32 predicted proteins | sample IncBWC4MmetaG_FD_161058 | JGI IMG/M metagenome (GOLD analysis project Ga0210410, IMG submission 161058) | Forest soil microbial communities from Barre Woods Harvard Forest LTER site, Petersham, Massachusetts, United States - Inc-BW-C-4-M | ecosystem: Environmental > Terrestrial > Soil >... | reverse complement strand
AATGGTACAGGACTTCGAGGAAGCCCTCGATGTCGAAGTACCCGACAAAGAGATAGCCAAACTCAAAACCGTCGGAGATATGGTAGAACTGGTGAAACAATATGGCAAAGAAAAACTTACGGCGTGAAGCTGTAAATCATCCTGCTCATTATGGAGGGGATACCACTTATGAAGTAATCAAGGTTCTGGAGGCATGGGGCTTAGACAGAAGTTTTTGTTTGGGCAACGCCGTGAAGTACATAGCCCGACACGACAAGAAAAGACGGGCATTGGAAGATTTGGAGAAGGCGGCTTGGTATTTGAATCACGAAATAGAGAGCAGAAAGAAGAAAGGGCAGCAATGAAACTGATCACGCCATACGCAAGAATAATCAATGGGTACGTATCCGAGATGGGACCGGATATAGCATTTCAAACTGCCGATGGCATACGTCTTTTGAGACACGTAGAGTGGTGTGCTCGTATTAGTCACCGCTCCGAGGATGCTGTGACAGAGGACAGTTGGAAACGAATACTCAAGAGTGTTGTGTTGGATCATGGTGATTGGTCCGTGACAGAGCATGCCAGCGTGACCGTGGATGCCTATGTCGATCGTGGCATTACGCATGAATGGGTGAGGCATCGTCTGTTTGCATATACACAGGAGTCAACAAGATTCGTCAACTATGAAAAGAAGATGCCACCGGCATTTGTGTATCCCGAGGCTTTAGACAATACAACGCAGGCAGGAGATTGGTTGCGTTCGCCTAATGACCGAAGAGACAAAGCACAGCAGACTTGGCGGCGTGTGATTGAACTTTGCGAGGATGGGTACCGTGAGCTATTGGCATGTGGTTATGCACCACAGATTGCTCGTTCATTGTTTCCGAATGCATTGGCGTCTAGATTGATAGTAACTGGCAATCTTCGCAATTGGAGACACTTCTTCATTATGCGAACTAGCAAGGAAGCCCATCCTCAGATGAAGCAGGTGACGATTCCATTGTTAAAGGAATTTCAAGAAAGGATTCCGTTGCTTTACGATGATATAGAGCCTGACCAGAAGCAATCCGAAGCCATGAAGAAGGCCAGATAGTATGAATCGTGTTCTGTCACTGAGTTATAGGCCACAGACCTTCAGTGCGATGGTTGGGGCCGGTAAGCTCATACAAAAGATACGTAGCCACTACGGAGAAGGTGGGCGTGAGCCTGCGGCATTCTTGTTTGATGGTCACACAGGTGCCGGAAAGACGACGTTGGCAAGGATCATAGCAGTGGCTTTGCAGTGTGAGCACCAAGAGAAGTTCGGTAATCCTTGTATTGAGTGTCGAAAGAACCGGCGTAAGTTCGATATATTCGATTCACCAATCAACAAGGTGGATGAGCTAAGACAAGCCTTAGCCGGAGTTAATTACCATCCACGGGGTGGCAGGCGTAGAGTATACATCCTTGACGAAATACAAAGGTTCACTGGAGATGCACAGGACTTCCTGTTGAGTGCGTTGGAGAACAGTCCACCGACTACCAATTTCATTTTGTGTACGACGCGGCCGGATAAAGTCATCGAGACGATTCAACGGCGTTGCATTTGTTATACCGTGCCACCCTTGGACCTCGAAGCTGTGAGAAAGTTAGTCACGAAAGTATTTGCTCATTTGCAAGAAGACAGGGATGCAGACGAATTGTCCGAGGCCTTGTTGGAAGCTGGAGTAGATAGTCCCGGTTTGGTGATGGTCGCAATTGAGAAGTATCTAGCGGGTGCATCAGCGACCGAAGCCGTGTTGATGGCCAACAGCGATGTGGATGTTCACGCCATTTGTCGAGCCGTAATCAAGAGCGATTGGCCGGGAGTAGTGAAGGCCCTGAAAGAATGTCCACCCGAAACTGCCAGAGGCGTGCGGGTAGCCGTGGGCATGTACTTGACCAAGATTCTGTGGGGCGACGTTCAATTTACCGATCGTGGCGAAGTAGTCAAGAACGCCATTATGGAACTATCAAGAATGGGGCAATTGGAAGACAAGATGCAGTTGGCCGGATTATCGGCCGTGTTGTATAACGTAGCGCACAAATTCAAATTCCACGGAAGATAAAATGATTCTGAGTGGGCGGGAAATCGCTTGGTACATGGAAACAGGCAAGTTGAAGATTACGCCTGTTGAGGAAATGCAGTTTCAACAGAACGGCATCGATCTGGTTTTGGAGAGTGTAGAAACGGCACCATACGAGTTTCACAAAGGCGAGTTTTATCTTGGGTGTACTAAGGAAGTATTGGAGTTGCCCGACGATTTGATGGCATTCGTGGAATTAAGATCAACTTGGGCCAGAACCGGACTGATGGTTCCGCCGACGATTGTGGACGCAGGTTTTCGAGGAAACCTGACACTGGAGATAGCGTCGTTTGCCAATGTGCCGGTTCCGTATCACAAACGATTTGCCCATTTGATTTTTGCCAAACTGACTTCACCAAGTATTCCATATAATGGTAAGTACCAAGATCAGCGTGGTGTAACCAAACCAATCAAGGATGGTGTGTAATGGCAGACGAGCAACTAGAGAAATTGTGGTCGGTGTGGGAGCGTAGCAAGATCGCAACGGAGCACGATAAGTTCTTTGGCAGCCATGAAACCGTGGACATGCACGGTAAGAAACTGGCAAGGTTTTATTGGATTGGCAGGATCGCATTCGGCTGGTACACGCCATTGCCCTTGGCTCAAGCCAGCGACGCGCTGAAGCAGGCCGCCGAGCAAGAGAGCAACACCATGACACAGAAGTTTCCGGGAAGGTAGGAGGATGCATGGCAGGAACGGAAGTGGATTACGTTGTTAAGCATGAGTGCAAGGGCCACGATGCTCAATGCGTATTCGATTATGGAAAATGTGTGTATGCCGGTGGTTGGATATTCTACGATGAAGCATACTTAATCAATGGACCATTTCCATCGGAGCATGAGGCGCGTTTGTCATTATTGGAGTATTGCCACGTGGAGCTTGGACCGGGAAATCGGTGGGTAAGATGAAACTTCTATTTTGTCCAGACTGCCACGACGCACACGAATTGATTCCAGATGAATGGCGTATGTGTTTGTGTGGAGCATCTGGTGGTCAATACAATGCAGATGGGATGACGGCCACGATTGGTGGACGGGCGAGAGTGTTCGGGGTGGGTAATACGTTCTTTAATGAATTGTACCCACTGCTAGGTGCCGAGGCTAAGAAGATGGTAAGGCAAAAATATTTTGGACAAGAGACTGATGCATGGTGGGGAGAGTATAAAGGGGATCAGCAGATATTCCGTATCAAATCTGCCAAAGGTCCACGCCTCAAAGTTGAAATGAAATTGGTAGTTGGTCGTATGGTAGACATCATTGTTGTGGACAAGAGGGACTACTGGATAGATGGTGAGTTTCTGAAAGAGTCAGTGCGTGTGCCACAGAATCCCGGTTATAAGCCACCACGCAAGAGAAAGCCGAAGAAGAAAGAAACCAGCGAAGATGTATTGAGTGCAGTAAGTCATGGTGTCGAGAAACAATGAGAGTTTTGGTTACAGCGGACTGGCAGAGTGACTTCGATAATCTACATCTATGTGAACAGGCATGGACGCAGATATTGGAGTATACCAAACGTAGAAAGATGGATGCCATCGTTGTAGCCGGTGATCTTAAAAGAGTTTATAATCCCGTCGATGCGCGAGTATCCAATTGGTGGGTAAGCGCCATCAGCCGAGCGGTCAAACAAGATGGCCTGAGTGTGATTCTGAATCTTGGCAACCATGATCGTGTAGGTCAATATACCGACGCTGTGAATTGGTTTCCTGTAATGAGAAAGGCTGGGGCCATCTGCATCGATAAAGGCCCGAAGGTCATCGAAGTAGGCGACGGCCAACTGGCCATGTTGCCTTTCTGTTCAAACAAGAAAGTGCTCAGGCAGTGGGCCGAAGATTTGCACCAGCGGGTAAGTAAAGACGCCATATTGATCTTTCACGAAGATTTGAAAGGTTGCAGTTATAATCAGCTTGGCCGAGCATCGGAGGTGGGAATTGAACCGAAAGAACTGTATCCCAATAGCTATCGCTACTGCGTCGGCGGTCACATTCATCTTCACCAGCAGATTGGGAAGAATATCTATTATACAGGAAGCCCATTCTGCCAAGACTGGGGAGAGGCAAATCAAAGAAAAAGCTACACCATCATTACGGATACCGGAATCAAATTTCTACCGTCCATCATACCCGGTTGGTACGATCCGAGTTGGCCCGGATTCGACGTACCTGAAGATTGGACGGGATGCCGAGTGCGAATCCATGTCAAGTGCCGAGATGGAATCGACTATTTACACCGAATTGAACAAGCTCGAATTGGAGCTGAGCGAAAATATCCGGGCGCTGAAATTTACGTGTGCTCAGATTTCAAGGAGAGTCGAGAAATTGAGACACCTGCCATCGGATTCAATGATCCCGATGAAGACAAGATTCGAGAGTACGTAAAGCAGACCTGCCCCGAGAACCTGAATGGGGAGAAGGCCGCGGCCTACTTGATCAAGAAAGTGAACGACGTAAGTGGTCATACATTACGCACTGGACTGGGAGTCGAGTTCTTATGGGCCAAAGGCCGGAACTTTTTAGGTTATAAAGAATTGAGCATGCGCTTCGACAAAGAAGGCCTGTTCACAGTGATGGGTAAGAACCATGACCGTGGTGGAGTATCAAACGGGAGCGGGAAGACAAGTATACTTCAACTGATTCCAGTTCCATTGTTCGGTATGACCTTCAAAGGCCAGAAGCACGACAAGTGGGCGAGAAGAAACTCGGTAGAGAAAGCCTTCGGCGTGCTGGCTTTAAGAGACTCACAGAACCGTATAATTAAGATACGGAGAAAGCGCAGGCCATCCGGTCTGGAATTGTTTATAGACGGCAAAGACCAGAGCGCCGGAATGAAGCCACAGGACAAAGACGGTACACAGGGGCAGATAGAGAAAGTGACTGGATTTACGTGGCAGACCTTGGCGAATGCCGTGTACATAGATCAAACGGTAGCCAGAGCGTTCTTATCGGGCAGGCAAAGCGACCGAACTGCGGTCCTGAGCAGGTTTCAGAACTTGGAAAGATTTGAGAAGGCTCTGAAGGGTGTCCGGAAGGCTAGAAGTGGCTTAAACGAAGCCGTAGAGGGCCAGAAACGGGCTTTAGCGGTGCTTGTAGAGCGTATTGCAGGGTATAAACGGACCCTGAGTTTGCTGGTAGTCGAGGGCAAAGACCGAGTTCGGGAAGCCGAAGAGGCCGTGGAAGCGGCATCGGCAGTCAAGCAGCAAGTTGAAGACAAACTAGGGCCAAGAATCAACGTCATGAAATTGAAATGTGTTCACCTTGAAGTGAAGTACAACGAAGCCGTGGAACGATTGAACACTTGTGCCGGGACAATGGCAAAGTTGACCGAGAGGCAGCGGCAGGAACAGAAAGTGATTGATGATCGGTTGAAAGCCGCGGAGTATGAAGAGTGTCCTACCTGTCATCAAAGGGTGAATAAGCAGGAATTGAAGAGACAAGCGGCAATCTTGAAAGAACACATGCAAGCGACTTTAGACAAATTAACGGCGGTACGGGCGGCGCACCTGAAAGCCGGACAGAATGTAACCATAGCCGAAGGTGAGCACGATGAAGTAGTCATTAGGCTCACGGTCCTAGAAAGAAAACTATCGGATGCTGTAATGACTTGGCAGCATGCCACGAAGCAATACGAAGATATCAAGCGCCGGGAACACGATAGCATCGCACGCAGCGGAATCAAAGACAAGATCATAAAGTGCGAAGAAAAGAAATTGCGAGAAGAAAGTGAAGTTGGCAAACTGATTCGACAGGACGACATGTTGGCTTATTGTGAGAGAGCTTTATCGAGAGAAGGCATACCGGCATTTCTCAATGCCCTGTTGTGTGGGCCATTGAATGTTGCCGCCGAAGCCTACTCCGAAGTTTTCTGTGGCAAAGCCATCCAAGTAAGATTTGCGATGGAGAACGGTGAATTTGTATCACAGATTGTCAACGCCACTGGTGGTGAAGACATGCGGGATCAATCCGATGGTGAGAAAGCCTTGGCCGGATTGATAGCCAGCTTCGCCTTGCGGGAAGTAGCCCCGAAGTGTAACATCCTCGTGCTAGACGAGCCAGCGATGGGATTGGATGCAGTAGCGTCAAGACAGTTTGCGATTGGATTGAAGACTTTGAAGAGTAAGTTCAAAACAATCTTCATCACAACACATAATGTTCATATATTGCAGGAACTAGGTGATGAACAGTCAATTATGGTGGAGAAAAGAAATGGTATTAGTAGGGTGACAGCATGAACATAGCTGTTCTCAGGACGGGATTGGAAGTAGCATGGTCAAGGTCAAGGTCAAGGTCAAGGTCAAGGTCAGGGTCAAGGTCAAGGTCATGGTCAGGGTCAAGGTCATGGTCAAGGTCAGGGTCAAGGTCAGGGTCAGGGTCAAGGTCATGGTCATGGTCAGGGTCAGGGTCAGGGTCATGGTCAAGGTCATGGTCATGGTCAAGGTCAAGGTCAGGGTCAAGGTCAGGGTCAAGGTCAGGGTCAAGATGAAAGTAATTATTTACAGCGGCGTGTTGGACTCCATATTCGGTGAGTGCGATAAATTTGATACTCACGAAACTGGAGGAGCGCTGTTAGGTACTTACCAAGGTTCAGCTATGTTAGGTACGTTGTCAATCATAGTGTCGGGCGTGATTGACGCTGGCCCAAAGGCACGCCGAACAGCCACTAGTTTCTTTAAAGATGGTGAGTATCAAGAGAAAGTGTTTCGGCAGGTTGAGCGGCTTCATCCTGAGATAGAACATCTTGGGAACTGGCATACGCATCATGTGAATGGATTGCAGACTCTCAGTGTTGGAGATGTAGAGACTTATCACAAGAATGTGAACTCCGAGAATCACAATACCGATTTTTGGTATGCGTTATTAGTGACCAAGCGACTTCGGATGGGAAGGTACGGTGTAAAGCACTTCATGTTGTTTCGTGGCGATTCGGCAGAGTACGAGTTACTACCGGGAGAGATTGAAGTATTGGACAAGGATGCTTTAGTGCGGAGGGCGTGATGGGATGCTTGGAGAATGACTTGGATGCCGGATTGGATCGGCAGAGGCGTGCTATGAAACCAAAGAGTGTGTTGCAGGATTGGGTATTGGAACTGCCCTTACGGTTTCAAGGTACTTTGCTCACAGCGCCGAGAGGTTGTGACGATGAGCCGAAGAGTTGGACCAAAACCGGAGTGGCATATTCTCAAGGCCGGAGACTTACAGCGTTCATCCGTTTCTGTTTTATGAATCCTGCTGATCCAAGAGAAGTGGACCGGGAAGAAGGCGCGTTCTTTATGAGCAAGCCACCTCATCCATTCAAGCCATCCGAGTTTGGACATTTGCCACAGCATTGGTACAGTCATGCCATGCATGCGTTGGAGATCATAGGTTACTATCATCCTGATTCGTTGTTGAGAGATCAAGCTTATGTGCTTTACATGAGGATGGTGAAGAACATGCATCTCAATGTGGAAACCAAAGAACAACAGTGGGAACGGCTCACTGAAGACCGGATTGCGAAAGGGGAGGTAGTATCGTGAGATATTACACCACCGAACATGGTACGCCTGTGAAAGTACCAAAGCGTCAATGGGTGCCATGTACCTACAAGCCAATCACCAAAAAGGAGTATGAGAGATTGGTCAAGTTGAGGAGGTAGTATCGTGAAGCGTTTTGTGACTCATGTGGATGCACCTTGGATATACGATAGCAAGGGTAATTGTTTGGGAAAAGAAGTCATTGAAGTAGATGGCTTCACCGAAGCAGAGTTGAAAGCAACAGGAACATGTTGTCCGGAGTGTGGTTTACCCAACGGCAACCACGGCGAGTATTGGGTAAGAACTGGAGGGCACCCCGGTGGGGAAGTTCACGGTTATTATAAAAAGTGTTCTAGAATGGGGAAAGTAGAAGTAGCAAGAGCGAAGGTTGACGATAGTTACGACAGGGAAGAGGCAACTCATGGCAATCAACGATGAGCCACGATGTTCGGCTTTCGACGGCCATGTTGGATACAAAGGTCAAAAGTACAAAGTTGTGTTCACCGACGAGGATGGGAAAGAACACACTTTCGGATGGCAGAATGAAAAGACTGGTGGACTAGCAAAGGCCGCGGCATTACATCCCGGCTGGAGCAACGTTCGTGTGGTTAAAGTCACCGATACCAAGGCAGGAACGTAAGACCAAATTCTGAACGGGGGAAAAGAAAGTGTCTGAGAGCACAGCAGTACCCGCAAGGGAACGTGGAGTAGTGGCGTGGTTTAACGATGCGAAGGGCTACGGTTTCATCAAAAGAAACGACGGAACCGATGTCTTTGTACATTTCACAGCAATTCAGGGCAACGGCTTCAAGACCCTGAAAGAAGGTCAGGAAGTCGAGTTTACTATTATCAAGGGCAAGAAAGGCCTGCAAGCCGAAGATGTAAGCAAAGCCGAGTAATGGCAACGCGAAGCAAAGATGTGTAATGGGTGTAATGGGTGTAGTAAAGTTGCGTCGTGTGCAGGAATGGTTTTGCCGTGTATGGTAGCGTGTTGTGGCGGCTGTGTCTGGTGACGTTCCATGAAGTGGTGGTCAAGTTTTGTGGCGTAGAGTAGCGTGTGGGTGAAGGAGATGTATGGCAACAACGCGAGTGTGGGTTAAGTTTGAGTTTCTGTCGGATAGTTCGACAGGCAGAACGAAGATTTGGGAAGTGATGCAACAGATTCCAAAAGACGTTTATGCGGAACACGCGGCGTTGGGAAGTATCAAATGGTTCGGACGTTGGCGTAAATATGCGTTCTTTCCAGAAAATGACACTGTGTATGAATGGGACTGCCTCAGAGTCATTGCCGAGTTCTGTGAGAATAAAACGAAAGAGCATAGGAGATTGAACCCGTGAGAGTCGTGGTCTGCGGTAGTTACTCACTCAGTGAGATGGAAGTCGATGCACTGGTGACCAAGCTCATAGCCAGTCTTTGCGAGAAATACTCAAAACTAAGAGTGGTCGCAATGGACTGTGACCGGGGAGTTGGCAAGCTCATCAAAAATATGTGCTTGCCACCCGGTAGCAAAACCAAACCAACGTTCTGTCTGGAAGAGCTTGCTTTGAGAATCTATTCAGCGGGACCGGAACTGACCAGCGCCGAAAGAGCCGCATTGCTCAAACCACGCAACGCTTACTTGGCAGAAGTCGGAGAAGAGTTTCATATCATACTCGGAACCGAAGGTATGCACGGCATGATGGGTGATTTATATAACCGGCTGCGTGGTCAAGAAGCAATGGTAGCTGTGTATAAGCCGGGAGACGCCGAAGTAAAAGAAGCAGTTCAATTGCAAATCAACATGGATTGATATGGCATCAAACGACTGGCTACAAGATGTGGTCAAGAAGTCACTGGAGAAAGAACCGGCATTATTGGATAAGTTCTTTAGTCCGTTCTATAACAAGGAAGGTTCCAGTGGACAATGTAGGGTTTGCAGTCATTATGCTCCGAGTTTGTCACAGTTCAAAATGATCTATTGGCATGATGAAACCTGTGCTGTAAGAGGAGCGTTGACAGGGGCAGGCGTAGGTACATTGGAATCGGAGTTGAAGGGTAAGAGATTATTTTTGAATGAGGACTAGGTTCTTATGTGGGCACAAGTGAATTTCTTTCGTGATGGTTCAACCGGGACCACAACGCCAATATTATCTTTCAGAATTACACCACTGGCATCATTGATGTGGCGAGCGGCACCGGACGAAGCGATAGTGGAGGGCAGTACTGAAACGCTAGGCATTCAGATTCATTTGAATGTGATGACCAGAGACCGAGAGACAGGTGTAATGCGGAGTAACGGGATGCCATTGAACATAAAAGATGCCGAGCAGGTGGAACAGAATCACTGAAGCAGTTCGTGAAACGCATGTTTCTCAAAGACTAGGAGGAAAACGATGGACACATTCTTCAAAGTTGTCGGCGTGATTGTGGTAAGTGTGGCCGGAGTTGTGGGACTAGCTATTGTGATGGCATACCCTACGAAATGGATGGTGAATTATTTGGTCGATCCGGCAGCACTAACAGTGGTTTTCGGTGCTCCAGTATTGAGTATTTGGAAGGCCTTGGCCTTGAACTTCATTTGTGGCTTCTTATTCAAGAGCACTTCGACCTGTAATTGCAAGAAGTGAGTTGTCTTTGTTGTTGATTGGGTAAAGTTTTCTCTGGACATAAGTCGCTCAAGCTCGGTATAGTAAAAAACAACAAGAACAAAGCGACAGTCGAGAAACTCCTGACGTGTTTGTGGAGAGGCAGGAACGTAGGTAGCGGGCTTACGTGACCTGCCTCTTTTGCATGAGAACGACAATTCAAAGGAGGCATTCAATGCCGATTAAAGATATGGATAACTTGAAAGCCAAAAGCCCTTCGCCGTCAGTTCAACGTGCGGTGGATCAAGCATGGGGGCAGCAGAACGAGAACAGCACAAACCCTCAAAAAGTATTGGCCGACAAACACACGAAGAATCCTGTGAAAGTAGGCGGCTGCAAGTAAGAGGCGTAGCGATTGGCACGAACGCAAGTCCAGCCTAGTAACAGATCAATGGGAGAAAGATATGGCTGACTCAGCAGCGGTGCCAAGTCGCCGATCAATAGCGGCCCGAGCCAACGGCAGAAAAGGCGGTATGGCGACCGCCAAAAATCACTCTCCCGAGTGGTTGTCTCAACGTGGCAAAAGTGGTGGAACCACAACCCGCGATTTGTACAGTGTTGATTTCTTTCGACATGCTCAACAACTAAGAAAAATAAAGCGGGGTTGGCCGCAAGGTAAGCTACGCACGAAAGCTGTAAGGGTAGCGAAAGAAGCTATCAACAACGCTGGCCTGAGTCCAGCCTCAACACAATTTCTGAATGCCCTGTTGGTACAGAATGGCTAAGAACGGCAAAGCCTCGACGATGCAACCTGAGATAGTGGATGCTTTGCCCGATGAGCTTCAAGAATCAAAAGAAAAGCTGGACGCGATTTTAGACGCCGACTTCACCGATCCTACAAAAAACAAGCTCGGCCGGGGATACTTTTCCAACAACAATCCCGCCTACCGGTACTATCAAACGATAGCCCCGAAACTGGCGCGGTGGTGGGATGAATTCAGCGGGGAACTGGACCCGAAGAATGGCGGCCCGAGATATCGGACAGTACATCAATTTGCCGTAGCCAAATCGAAAGACGCAAGGGAACAGGAATGGATCGCACAGATGATTGGGCCGGAGCCAGCGGCCTTCAACTGGAAGTGCAAAGACAACGGTAAAAATGGCAAGTGGCTGCGGGTTCCGTGGTTGGGAGATTGGAAGGCACGCCGGACAAACGGATATTGGGCACCCGAGCATCCTGCTAAGATCAAGAGCCTAGTAAGATCACTAAAAGACAAGTTACAGGGCTTTGAAGCAGTACAAAGTTCAGCACCTTACTTGGTTCAGGAAATGGCGACCTACATGCGGCTTTCCGAACAGGTAGATCAAGTGTTTGCCGGACAAGCACTGGACCTCAACGAAGGCATCAGCGACAAAAACAAAGCCCGGTTTTACACCTATCTGGAAATGAAGAAGGCCGTAACCAGAGTCAAATTAAGGCTGTTGCATGAATGGTGGACGGCGCACGGCCTGAGTACAAATGGGCAGCCCGTGATGATTACACAGGTCAATCAGATGTTCCAGAATGCCGGTATGGCCACGCCCGCCGGAATGATGGATACTAACGCCAAAGACCTGCAAGCCATCAAACTGGCCAGGATGTTGCAGACGCACGCCGAAAACTTCGATATGCCCTTGCCCGAAGACCAGCCACCCAAGAAAGAACCCGAGAAAGTTCACATCAAGACAAACGGAAAGCAGGTTATGTGAAAAACTTTCTGTTTCATTTGAATTTGTTGTGGGCAGTATGGAAGACACTGAGAGAGCGACCAAACGCCGCGGTGAGCATTGACGTTCATCAGACGATAGAAGGCGTTGGGCAATTAAGGTCAGTGAATTTAAGGGTGGAAGAGTAAGGAGACGATATGGCGATCACGTTAGAAGAAGTAATGGCTCGGGAACGAATCAAGATGGAGCACGACGAAGTAATTTTAAGCAAGCTCAAGGCTAAAGAGTATAAGCTACATCCCGATACAACGTATCTGCTCACTTTCGAGAGCGTGTTGAAGCCGCAGGAGATGTCGGCATTACGGAACATATTTAGCGGAAGCGCCCGGAATATATATATGTTATCCACGGCAGTGAAGTGCCGAACATATATACATTGGTTGAAAGTGGTCCGGTCAAATTTCCCGAAAAGAGAACGTTCTTAGAGGAGCCAAGCGAATGGCCGACAAAGAAAACTGGTTAGCGGCATTAGGTCAAAACGCACAGTTCGTGGCCTTCTTTGCTCATTTGGGTGCAGCCGAGACTTTGACGATATTAGCTTTCAGGTTCACACGATTCGGTTGGGGAGTGGTGGGATTGATCATACTGGGAGCGGCTATCAAAGAGTTTTACTTTGACGCCAAGTATGAGAAAGACCCGCCTCAAACGTTTTGGGACAATTTTCAGGACTTCATTGGATATGCACTAGGAACGGTAGTCGGTTGGTTATTGAGGTAAAGGATATGCCTGATACTCTCAAAGTCGTGCTGGTGACCATCGGGTTGATCCTGTGCATCTTGTTTTATGGCGTTACAGCGCATTGTCAAATTCCCGATAATCCACAGCCTCAATCCGATGGTACGGTCTGTATAGGAGCCAATAGCTGTGGTTGGCATCAGCTCAAAGAACTGCCGCCGATGCCGAAGTCGCACAACTGGTTTTATCGTCATCCTTTATTGACCGTAGCCATTCCAATGGTAATAGGGGGTGGAATTTACGCTCTAACAAAACAGTGGGGATGTCCTAGCCATATCAATGGCTTTGCCTACGATGGAACTCCACCTTGTCCAACTCAATGTTATGCCATAGGCAATTGTGAATGGGGTACGAAGCAAGTGTTTATCCGACGAAGGGTGTTTCTAAAACCATAGGAAAAGGAGAGAACAATGAATAGTAGTGTAAATGCACCGGCAGTAACCACCGAACACGAAAGGCTGGAGAAGTTGATTGGAACAGCTTTTGCTATCCGGAAAACGGTTGGGGTTGTATTGGATAATGTGAGGCAGCCTCAAGAAGGTGACGGCAAAGGAAGTATCAAGAACATAGGCACAACCGTCCACGACAAGATGGTAGAGTTGCAGGATGTGTTGGACGAAATTTTGGCATCAGCCAACGAACTGGACAGTTACACCGGCAGCCATCAGCAATTGCAACCAGCGGGTAGCAAGGTAGCAGTTGGACGTAGCGCATAACCTAAAAGGAGTGGCGCTTTGGAACCGGAACGGGACATATCGCTGATCGAAGCGCCGCCGTTTCATAAAGACTACGGCAAGCGCAAGTTCTTCATGGCCAGCGAAGAAGAACGCAAAGAACTCAAACAGGCATTTCCACAATGGACTGTTCGGGTAGCCACCGAAGAAGAGATCGACAGTTTGCAGGGTAAGACTTGGGATCAAATGGAAACCGAGGAAATGAACAGGTTGTTGGCACAGACCGATTAGGAGGACAAAAGATGCTTTCAATAATTTTGCTTGTGTTCGCTTTCGTGTTGGCCTGTTTGGCCGCAAAGAACTACGGAGCGCCGAATTGGTCCTTGGGTTGGGCGGCTTTGGCTTGCTATTTTCTCAGCCTGTTGTTGGGAGCGGCTGGACCTTTGGCTTCACACTGGAGGTAGTATGGCAGCGAAAAAGAAATCAGCACAGAATAAAGTCAAAGTTGGAGCAATCCGCCGGATTAAAGTCTTGAAAGCCGAGACCAAGGCCGAAGAACCCGATGTGCATGTAGTCAATCTTGAACTGGAAGTGCGGGGCGACCCACCACCGGCTGTAATCACAGCGGAAGCCGCGGTAGAAATTGCACCCAGCGATCCCGAGCCACAAATAGCCGCCAGCAGCGGTTGGGTAAAGTGGCTGAAATCAATTTGGAACTGAGGCTATAAACAAATGATCAGGGATGGAAATCTGGAATGGAGCAGTCAGTGGGTGACAAGAATAGGCCCCGACATCGGCGGTCCGAATCCTTTCGTTGCCCCGACCTCCTATGGCTTCAAACATCCTGCCGTGGGCAACGACTGGATGGAAGTGTATATCAGCGGCGGTGCGTACACCGATATGATGGTAGCTTTGCAGAGGCCAATATTGCCGGTGTTCAATGCCGCCGCGATTGAGCTGGCTTGGGAATTCGATTTGTATACCGATGTGAATACTCCGGTACAGGCACAGGCGCTGGAAACCGACATTCGGCTGTGCGATGCGGCCGGTTATAATTACAATGCCAGTTTGCAGTTGAACTATCAAAGTGGAGGCCAAATTCAGATTAGCAATGCAAAAGGCGGCTGGTCCAACACTGGATTGATTCCGGGGAAGTATGCGCCGAACGTTCCCTACCATGTTGATATCAATTACCTGTTCGACACTGTGGAACATACCGTGTCCGTGCAGTCGATGGAAATCAATTACAAAGCCTACGTCATTCCGCTTACCATGCAGAAAGTTCCGGCACAATTGTTGAAGTGGGTACCGGGAGTTTATTTGCAGGTACAAAGCGACTTAGCCTCAACAGGTGGTGCATTCAGTTATTGGATGAAGAACATATCATTGGATTGGTTGTGAGCCATGCCAAAAATCATAGTTTTGCACGATTATGACAACCCGGCGAATGAAGTTTCGATCGACTCTGCGGCGATTACCAACGTCGTAGCACAGGCCACTGGAAAAGGCTCAATAGTAAGTTGTGGTAATAACAGTGGCAGCGCCACTCAGATTCATGTAATCGAATCGCCGGAACAAGTAGAGCAGATGAGGGGACAGTGAAGCTCATTGAACTAGAGCCGAAGTTGAATGGCGATACGCTTCACTTTTGGTGTCCGAAATGTGGCCGGGACTTGAAAGGCGATGGTCACAAGGTAGGCGTAAATTCCGGTTGGGGAGATATCACACAGCCTTTCGAGACTATGACCTTGAACGCGAGTGTCCGAGTAATTGGTGGCTGTGGAGCGCATTTCTTGGTTCAGAAAGGCGAAATCATCGATGCTGGGTGAAGCTATGAAATGGTGGGCGATTGGCTTGGGAGTTGCATTGGTGGTTGGTGTCATCGTGTATGCGTTGTATCTGTACAACAACGCCTTCGGAAAAGGCGGAAGTTTCTGATGAGAATCATCGAACTGCATGACCACATAAATACCGATCAAGTGGTTCCGTTGGATGCCGATTCTATTACCGGTGTAGAACCATTTGGTTCAGGCTCAATAGTGGAATGCGCCGGTGTAGCCTATCCGGTTCACGAATCTCCGTCGGAAGTGGAAAGACTTTGGAAGACCGAGTAAGA
>Ga0210410_10002834_pt1 | contig 15456 bp, 10 predicted proteins | sample IncBWC4MmetaG_FD_161058 | JGI IMG/M metagenome (GOLD analysis project Ga0210410, IMG submission 161058) | Forest soil microbial communities from Barre Woods Harvard Forest LTER site, Petersham, Massachusetts, United States - Inc-BW-C-4-M | ecosystem: Environmental > Terrestrial > Soil >... | reverse complement strand
GTCGACGAGAAGAAGTAGTCGGTAAAGCCGGGCGTCTCGTAAACGAGCGCGCGGTAGGCGGCCATCGCCGCGTTGGACAGCGCTTGCATCGTCTCTTCGAACGCGGGAAGGGCGGCGGGCGCGTTGCCTTGCGGCAGCAGCGACGCTTCGAGTGTCGCGGCGATCACCGTCTCGAGGTTGCGCCGGCCGATCTCCGGGTTGCCGAACTTGCTCGCGATGACTTCGCCTTGCTCGGTGAGCCGGATCTGGCCGTTCACTGTGCCTGGCGGCTGCGAGAGGATGGCCTGATAGGTCGGGCCGCCGCCGCGGCCGACCGTACCGCCGCGGCCGTGAAAGAGGCGCAGCCGGATGCCGCGTTCCTTGAAGAGCGCGACAAGGGCGAGCTCGGCGCGGTACAGCTCCCAATTCGAGGTGAGAAAGCCGCCGTCCTTGTTGCTGTCGGAATAGCCGAGCATCACCTCCTGCTCGTCGCCCTGGTGCGCGATGAGCGCTTCGACGCCGGGCAGCGCGAAGAACTCGTTCATGATCAAGGGGGCATTGCGCAAATCGGCGATCGTCTCGAAGAGCGGGATCGCCATGAGGCCGTTCTTCGCCGTGGCCGCCTGCCGGCCGCCGAGCGTGCCTTCGAGCAGGCCCGTCTCTTTTTGCAGCAACAGGACTTCGATGAGATCGCTGACCGTTTCGGTGTGCGAAATGATGTAGTTGCGCACGGCGGCCGCGCCGAAGCATTCGCGCGTTGCACGGGCCGCCTCGAGCACGCCGAGCTCGCTTGTCACGAGCGGCGAGTATTCGAGGTACGGCGAGCGCAGAGGGCGCGGCTGTTCGAGCTCGGCGAGCAGCACCCGGAGCTTGTCCGCTTCCGATAGCGATGCATAGTCCGGCTCCACGCCTGCACGCTCGAAGAGCTCGGCGATAACGGCTTCGTGCACGTCCGAGCTCTGGCGCAAGTCGATCGTCGCGAGATGGAAGCCGAACACTTCGGCGGCGCGCGCAAGCGGGGCGAGGCGCGGCGCCGTCAGCCACGCGCCGTGATGGGCGTTCAGGGAATCGATGAGCACGTTCAGATCGCGCGCGAGCTCGTTGGCGCTGGCGTACGGCGCGGCGCCCCGGTGGGCCTCGCGTGTCCTGACCGCCCCTTCGCCAAGCAGCGCGCGTGCCGTTGCCGCGAGCCGCGCATAGACGCCGATCAGCGCGCGCCGGTAGGGCTCGTCGACGCGATGGGGCGATTGGTCGGGCGATGCGAGCGCGAGGGCCTTCAACGCTTCGCTCGAGCCGGCGAGCAGATTCGAGACCGCCAGCTCGGCGCCCAGCGCATGGACTTCCTCGAGATAGTGCTCGAAGATCACGGCCGCCTGGCGGGCGATCGCATGCTCGAGCGTGGCGGCCGTGACGTTCGGGTTGCCGTCACGGTCGCCGCCGATCCAGCTGCCCATCTGGAAGAACGCCGGCAGGCGCGCGCAGAGCTGGTGCCGTTCGGAAAGCGCCGCTTCGATATCGGCGTAAAGCCAGGGAATCTCGCGCAGGAACGTCGCGCGGTAATACGAAACGGCATTTTCGATCTCATCCGCGACGGTGAGCCGCGAGTCGCGCAGCATGCGCGTCTGCCAGAGCGCCGTCACGCGGGCGCGCAGGAGCGCCTCGTTCTGTGCGCGCTCGCGCGCGGTCAGGGGCTGATCGCGCTCGGCTAGCAGACGTGCGATGTCGTGCTGGGCATCGAGAATGCTCTTGCGCTGCACTTCGGTTGGATGCGCCGTCAGCACGGGTACGATCAATGCCTCGTCGAAGAAGCGCTTGAGCGCTTCGCCGTCGATGCTGCCGGCCAGCGCGAAGCGCTCGAGCGCATAGGCAATCGTGCCCGCCTGCGGTGCCGAGCCGCGGAGCGCGTGAATGCGGCGCCGACGGTTGTGATGGCGGTCTTCGGCGATGTTGGCGAGATGCGAGAAGTAACTGAACGCCCGCACCACGCTCACGGTCTGATCGGGCGTCAGCGCGCGCAGCTGCTTTTCGAGCGCTTGCGCCGCGCTGCTGTCGCCTTCGCGGTGAAACTTCACGGCGTTCTGGCGGATTGTCTCCACGACGTCGAACACGGCGTCGCCTTCCTGCTCTCGCACGACATCGCCGAGCAGGCGGCCCAGGTAGCGGATGTCCTGAAAGAGCGGCTGATCCTTGTCCTCCCGTCCCCGGCCGAAGCCTTTGGGCGGCGCCGCGGCGCCGGCCGTGAGCGAGGGCAAGGTCGATGAGGAGGGCACAGCATCGTTGCGGCGCGCGGCGCGCGCCGATCCGGAAGACGTCACGGTGAATTTCCTTGGCGAAGCCAGCGAAAAATGGGGCAAGGCGTGCGTGCTACCATTCTTGAATGTCCTATCCCGTCATTCGAAGTGTGTATCCATGAATTCCGAGACGCATTTTTCCGCGCCGCCCAGCACGCTCGTGATTGCCTCGCGCGAGAGCCGTCTTGCGATGTGGCAGGCCGAGCACGTGCGCGACGTGCTGCGCAAATTATATCCATCTTGCGACGTGCGAATTCTTGGAATGACCACGCGCGGCGATCGCATTCTCGATCGCACGCTGTCGAAGGTGGGCGGCAAGGGCCTCTTCGTCAAGGAACTCGAGAACGCGCTCGCCGACGGCCGCGCCGACCTTGCAGTCCATTCGCTGAAAGACGTGCCGATGGAGCTGCCGGACGGCTTCGCGCTCACTGCGATCATGGAGCGCGAGGATCCGCGCGACGCCTTCGTCTCGAACGACTACGCGGCGCTGGACGCGCTGCCGCCCGCCAGCGTGGTCGGCACCTCGAGCCTGCGCCGCGAAGCGATGCTGCGCGCGCGCTATCCGCAGCTCGTCGTCGAGCCGCTGCGCGGCAATCTCGACACGCGGCTGGCGAAGCTCGACCGCGGCGACTACGCCGCCATCATTCTCGCGGCGGCCGGCTTGAAGCGACTCGGTCTTGGCGCCCGCATCCGCGCGTGCCTCGATGTCGGCGAAAGCCTGCCGGCGGCGGGGCAGGGCGCGCTCGGCATCGAAATTCGGGCCGACAGGCCGGAACTCGCCGCCTGGCTCGCGCCGCTCGACCATCGGCCGACGGCGCTCGCAGTCGTTGCCGAGCGGACCGTCTCGCGCGCGCTCGGCGGCAGCTGCGACGTGCCGCTTGCCGCGCACGCGCAGTGGCGTGAGGGCGTCCTTCATCTCGCGGGCCGCGTCTCGATGCCCGACGGGTCGCGTCCCGCTTTCGCCGAAGCCGCGGCGAGCGTCACGAGCATCGACGCGGCAAGCGCGCTAGGCCACGAAGTCGCGCTCGTGCTCGAGGGGCAGGGGGCGCGCGAAATCGTCAGCATGCTCGCGTCGGCGAACCCCGGCGAGTCGGCCGTTTAATGGGTGACATGAACCGCGACATGGGCGGTGGCACGATCGGGGGCGCCGTTGGCGGCACATCGCCCACCTCGAGCACGGACCCGGCAGCGCCGGCGCCGGCCCTGACCGAACCGGGCGCGAGCGCTCAGGTGTCACGATTGCCATCGCCATCGCCATCGCCATCGCCGTTGGCGTTCACGGCTGTGCTCACGCGCCCGGCGGGTCAGTCGGCCGGTCTGGTGGCGCGCCTTGCCGGCGACGGCATCGCCACATTCGAATTTCCGCTCATCGAGATTGCCGACGTCGGAGACGATTCGCCTCTTTTCGACGCGTTCGCATCGCTCCAAGCCTATGCGCTCGTGGTCTTCGTCTCGCCGAATGCGATCGACCGCGCCCTGGCGCGGATGGACGGCACGTGGCCGAGCAGCGTCCCTGTCGGCGCAGTCGGTCCCGGCTCTGTCGCCGCGCTCGCGCGGCACGGCATCGCGGCGCCCGCGTACGAAATCGTCTGTCCGGCGGGGGCCGACGGTGGCTCCGTCGCCGCGGCCGCGAACGGCGACGCCGGCGTGCGCTTCGATTCGGAATCGCTTTGGGTCGCGCTCGAAGCGAAGTTCGGCCCAACGGGGTTTCAGGGCAGACGCGTGCTGATCGTGCGCGGCGACGGCGGGCGCGAATGGCTCGCCGATCGCTTGCGTGAAGCGGGCGCACAGGTCGAGGCCGTTGCGGCGTACCGGCGCGTGGTACCGGAACCGTCCGCCGAAGCGTGGTTGCGCATCCGGGAGCTGCTCGCGAGCGCGCAGCACGCGTGGCTCGTGACGAGCTCGGAAGGCGTGCGCAATTTAAGCGAGCTCGCGCGCGCGCATCTGACCGAAGGCGAGCGCGCGGCGCTCGCGCACGTGCCGCTTGTCGCGCCGCACCCGCGCATCGCCGAGACGGCGCGGGGATTGGGTTTTGATAGGATTACGGCATCTGGCCCCGGCGACGAGCTTGTCGCCGCGGCATTGCGCAGCTTCTCCGCATCGTCTCGCGCATCCCTCGATCAACCGGCTCAGGCCTCTTCTTCGGCTCATTCGCGCATGACTGATTCGAACCAGGATTCCCCGACCACTTCGGTCCCGCCCCCGTCGTCGCAGCCGCCGCTGCCGCCCAATCAGCCGTTCACCTTCGACGAGCCGAAGCGCCGCCGTGGCGGCGGCGTGCTGCTGTGGCTCGTTGTCGTGCTCGTGGCATGCGCGGCCGGCGTGGGCGCCTACGCGCTCAATCGCAAGCTCGACCGGCTCGATGCGCGCATGGCCGCACGTCAGCAGGCAATCGACGCGCAAACGGCCGAACTGCGCTTGAAGACCGATCAGGCGCTCTCGACCGTGCATGACATCGACGCGCAATTCGCGCAGCTGCAAGGCAAGCTCGCGGACGCGCAGACGGCGCAGCAGGCGCTGCAAAAGCAATACGACGATCTCGCGCGCAACCGCGATGACTGGACCTTTGCCGAAGTCGAGCAGATGCTGTCGACGGCGAGCGAGCAGCTGCAGCTGACGGGCAACACGCAGCTGGCGCTCTTCGCGCTGCAAAGCGCCGATACGCGGCTGGCGGCGCTCGCGAGCCCGCAGGCGCTCGTTGTGCGCCGCGCGATCGCGCAAGACATCGACAAGCTGAAGGCGGTGCCTACGGCCGACTTGCCGGGCCTCGCGATCAAGCTCGACGACGCAATCGAAGGGGTCGACGAGCTGCCGCTGCTCGGCGAGGCGCCGGTCGCACATCCGGTGCCCGCGTCGGGCGTATCGGCCGCCGCGGGGGCGAGCGCCGTCGCGGCTGGCGAGCCGCGCTGGAAGGCGTGGTGGCGTATGGCCACGGCTGCGGCAGGCGTCGAGCTGAGGAGCCTCGTCGAAGTGCGTCGCATCGATAATGCCGACGCCATGTTGAGCTCGCCCGACCAGGGGCGGTTCGTTCGCGAAAACGTGAAGCTGCGGCTGCTGTCGGCGCGGGTCGCGCTGCTCTCGCGAAATCAGGCGACGCTGAAGTCCGACTTGCACGCGGCCGATGCTGCGCTGGCACGTTATTTCGACGGCGCGGCCAAGCGCACGCAGACCGTTCGCGAGCTCGTGAAGGAGGTCGACGACGCTTCGGCATCGGTGCAGGTGCCGGATATCAACGCGAGCCGGCAAGCCGTGCGTAACACAAAGAGCCGGGGGTGATGATGGCGCTCAGGGGACTCTTGTGGCTGGCTTTCCTGTTCGCGCTCGCGGCCGTGCTCGCGACGGTGGGGCGGTTCGATGCCGGCCAGGTGCTGATCGTCTATCCGCCGTACCGCGTCGACATTTCGCTGAACCTCTTCGTCGTCGCGCTCGTGGCGCTCTTCGTCGTCCTTTATGCGATTGCGCGCATCGTGCGCAACGTCTGGAGGATGCCGCAGCGCGTTGCCGCCTATCGCACGCGTTCGCGTGAGGCCAAGGCCCATGCCGCGTTGCGCGAGACGATCGGCAATCTCTACGCGGGCCGGTTCTCGCGCGCCGAGAAGGCCGCGCGCGAAGCGCTCGCAAACGAGGCGAACAGGGGCCCGGCGAGCCTTATGGCTGCCGTCGCCGCACATCGGATGCGAGAGTACATGCGCCGCGACGAGTGGCTTGCGGCTATCGATGCCCCCGACTGGCAGGACGCGCGGCTGATGGCAAGCGCCGACATGCGCGCCGACGGGCGAGATGCCGAAGGCGCGCTCGCTGCGCTGACTGAAATGCAATCGCAGGGCGCACGGCGCATTCATGCGCAGCAGATCGCGCTACGTGCGCAGCAGCAGCTGAAAAACTGGAGCGAGGTGCTGAAGCTCGTGAAGTCGCTCGAAAAGCGCGAGGCGATCCATCCGGCCATCGCGGTCCGGCTGCGCCAGCAGGCTGCCGAGAATCTGCTGCGCGACCGGCGCCACGATGCGGACGCGCTGCTCGCCCTCTGGCAGTCGCTCGCCGCGATCGAACGGCAGTCGCCGCGGCTCGCCGATCTGACGGCCGAGCTGCTCGTTGCACTCAACCGGCACGACGAGGCGCGCAAGATCGTTGAAGGGGCGCTGCAGCACAATTGGGACGCGCGACTCCTGCGCCGCTATCCGGACACGGCGGCCGGCGATGCGCTGCCGCTCATCCAGAAGGCCGAGGCGTGGTACAAAAACCGCCCGGAGGACGCCGACCTGCTGTTCGCGCTCGGCCGTCTGTGCCTCAAGCAGCAGCTTTGGGGCAAGGCGCAGTCGTTCCTCGAAAGGGCGCTGCAGCTCTCGGATGACGAGGCGCTCACCATCCGCACGCACCGTTCGCTCGCACGGCTTTTCGAAGAGCTCGGCGACACGAGCCGCGCGCACGAGCACTACCGTGCAAGCGCGCTTGCTATGAACGTCGCTTGAGGGACGACGCGGCCCGTGGCGGTCGCGCTGCTTGCTGACGACGAGCGCCCGCCGGCCGACTTAGCGCGGGCAGGGCGCCTGGCAGCATGAAGGCATTGCGAAGCGGCCCTGATGGGCGTCAGACGCGGGGGCGTCAGACGCAGCGCCCGCCGTCGACCTCGAGGCAAACGCCCGTCACGAACTCCGCCTCGTCCGAAGCGAGAAAGAGCGTTGCGTTCGCGACGTCCTGCGGTGTCGAGAACCGGCCGAGCGGGATACCGGCGAGAAAGCGCCGGCGGTTCTCGGGCGTGTCCTCCATGCCCATGAACTCCGACAGCAGCGCGGTTTCGCCCATGACGGGATTAACGCAGTTGACACGAATGCGCTCGGGCCCGAGTTCGGCGGCGAGCGCCTTGCTCGCGATGATGACGGCGCCCTTGCTGCCGTTGTACCAGACGAGCCCGGGTCGGGGCCGCACGCCTGCCGTCGACGCGATGTTGACGAAGACGCCGCCGCCCTGCTGGCGGAAGTACGGCACGAACGCCTGCACGCTCCAATAGATGCCCTTCACGTTGACCGCATAGACGCGGTCGAACTCGGCCTCCGAGACCTCGAGCACGGGCTTGTTGCGATGGGTCGTGCCCGCATTGTTGACGACGATCTGCACGCTGCCGAAGTCTTCGAGCGCCGCTTCGCGCAGCGCATCCCAATCGGCGCGCTTCGTCACGTCGCCGGCTATGGCGATCGCGCGTGCGCCTAAGAGTGCGATCTCGCTCGCCACGCGCTCGGCCGCCGCGCCGTTCAGATCGTTGATGACGACGTTCGCACCTTCGCGCGCGAACGTCCTGGCGATGCCTTCGCCGAAGCCCGAGCCGCCGCCCGTGACGATGGCCGTCTTGTCTTTCAGTCGCATGTTTGTCTCCTATCCCTTTGGTCTTCTCTTTTTTCGTCTTTCCGATGGTGCGCCGCCGGGCCATTGCGTGCAAGCGGCCGGCAGAACCTGGCTTCTTCCATGCCGCTCCCTCCCACCGGGTGAGAACCGCCAGTCGAATCGCAACGTCCATCGAATATGGCGCCGGTCGCGCGCATGCGGGCAGGCGAAGGGCGGCGGGAGCGCCTTGCACGCTCGGCTATAATGACGCGCAGGCTTTTTGCCGGGCCGCCCTGCGCTCGGGCGCCCGTCGCCACTACTCAGTTGCACTGTTTTCATCATCCGTCGAGAGAACGTCATGAGCTTCAATCACGTCCCCGCGGGCAAGGATCTGCCGCACGACTTCAACGTCATCATCGAAATTCCCGCACAAAGCGACCCGGTGAAGTACGAAGCCGACAAGGAGCTAGGCCTGCTTGTCGTCGATCGCTTCATCGGCACCGGCATGCGCTATCCGGTGAATTACGGCTACATTCCACAGACACTTTCGGGCGACGGCGACCCCGTCGACGTCCTCGTCATCACCCCGTTTCCGCTGATTCCCGGATGCGTCGTGCGTTCGCGCGCGCTCGGCATGCTGCAAATGACCGACGAATCGGGCGTCGACGCGAAGCTCGTTGCCGTGCCGCACGACAAGCTGTGCCCGATGACGGCCCACATGAAGTCGATCGACGACGTGCCCGGCTACTTGAAGGACCAGATCAAGCATTTCTTCGAGCATTACAAGGCGCTCGAGAAGGGCAAGTGGGTGAAGGTCGAAGGCTGGGCCGGCATGGATGCCGCGCATAAGGAAATCAACGAAGGCATCGCGAACTTCAAGAAGTAACCCGCATCGGCAAGGCGGGCGCTGCGCCAGCGGGCTCGCCGGCCGAATCGGCCATCGTTGCCCCGCTCCCCTCCGATCGATCTCCGTCCCGCTGATCTATTCGTGGCAGGCGTCTGCGCTGCCGCGTTACCGTTCATTCCCTCCACCCCGCCTGCCGAGAAAGCCACAATCGTGACAGCCGGTCTGCCGCCTGCGTCATGCGAGCGGAAGAAAGGCCACGCCTGATGCTTTGGCGTCTACACCCCTCCTGGCGAAACGTGGTTGCGGCGTTTTACCGCAGACGCTCGAAAACAACAGGTTTGTTTCGGAAAATTACAAGCAATGCCCAGAATTGGGGCGGGAAAAGCGGGCATCCGGCGTGACAATCATCGTTGAAAGATGACGGGAAGATGACCGGCGCATGACCGGCACATGACCGGAGACCTCAGGCGGACCGTGTTACTGACGCAAGGCACCGCGATGGTGCAAATGCAACTGTCAATTGAACCTACACATAGTTTCCACATATCAAACAAATTTTGACGCTTTGTTTGTGTCTTGATATGTTCGCGTCCACTCGTTGCAGCAATTTTATCGCCGGCAGCGAGGGGAACGACCGGGCGAAGGTCGGTCGGTACTTTGCATAGGACTCCTAATTAATTTGTAAGCTTAAGGCGGCCAGTAGAAACTGAGAGCGATGTTGGCACGTTAAGTAGGAGTCCTAATTAACCGGAACAATCGGTGACGCAAAGAAGCATGCCGTGGGGGCGTGCAGCCGGCCGTCGCTCGTCGCTCCATGACCGACGGGTGGCAAGTGAAGCGATCGATTTCGACTGCTGCCGTCGGAAAGAGAATCAAGTGGATGTGAGTTAGGCGCGGAACAGCGGCACCGGATCCTTTTGCGAACCAGCGCAAAGGCGGATGCCGTCGTCAATGGATGAACGCGGGCATCGCCGGCAAGCGCCGGCGAACGCTCCTTGCATGTAGGGGTGAAGATGAATCAAACGGTTTTGAATTCGGCCATACGCAAAATCGTATGGGCGGAAGTGGCGTTGACGGCGGCATTGGGCACCACCGTGGCATTCGCTCAAACTCAGCCCGCCACCCCGGGTGCCGCGGCAGCGGTCCCGGGCGCGGCTGCGGTTGCACCGGGCGGCGCCGCCGCACCGGCTGCAGCCTCGGGCGCTGCGGCTGCCGCTGCCAAACCAGCCGCAGCCTCGGGCGCTGCCGCTGCGAGCAACGTTCACAAGATGCAGGGCTTCCAGGTCACGGGCTCACTGATCCGCAGCTCGGACAAGGTCGGTTTCAATCAGGTTCAGACGGTCACGCAGAAGGACATTCAGAACAGCGGCGCGGTCACCGTTGCCGACTATCTGCGCACCCTGACGGCGAACTCGGCGAATAGCTGGAGCGAGAGCACGACCAACAACCTCTCGGCAGGTGGTTCGGGCATTGCGCTGCGTGGGTTGAGCGAAAAATACACGCTGGTGCTCGTCGACGGGCAGCGGGTGGCGCCGTATGGATTCTTCTCGAACGGCGTCGATACCTTCTTCGACCTGAACACGCTGCCGATCAACATGATCGACCGCATCGAGGTTGTGAAGACCGGCGCGGTATCGCAGTACGGCTCGGACGCTATCGCGGGCGTGGTCAACATCATCACGAAGCATGACTATCAAGGGCTGCAACTCGATGGCAGCCTGGGTACCTCCATCAACGGCAACGGTGGTAACGGGACAGGAAAGCTCGGCATCCTCGGCGGCTTCGGTAATCTTACGTCCGACGGCTATAACGTTACTGCGTCACTGAGCGCCTACAAGAACAACGGTTCAACGCTGGCGGACCGGGATTACGGCGCCAGTGAGAACTTTACGAACCAGCCGGGAGGCACCTCGTGGCTTGCGCCGTCGTATTGGACCAATCCGACGACGGGCCTTCCGCAGGCGATCAACGGCGGCTGTCCTTTTGGCGGTAGCGTCAAGCCTGCCAACACGAACTTTGCGACTGCCGGTTCGGCCGGCACTGTGTGCGGACTCAACACCGCCAACAGTGTTTCGGCCATTCCGATGGAAAGCCGTCTGAGCGCGAAGGTTCACGCGGACTTCAAGATCGACGATTCGACGACGGCTTTCGTGGATCTGTGGGGCAGCAGCAATCAGACCACCCAGAATGACGGCACGCCCACCGTCGGCGTTGGCCAATACAGTCCGCCTCTTCTCTACAACCCGACGACGAAAACGCTGACCACCTTCAACACGGTGGTGCCGGCGGGCATTTACAACCCGTTCGGTCAACCGGCGTCGCTCGTCTATGCGTTGCCGAACGCGATCTCGGAAACAACGGACTCGAACTTCTTCCGCGCTTCCACAGGTGTGAAGGGTACCTTCAGCCTCCCATACGGCGATTGGGATTGGGCGGCGTCTTACGGACACTCGCAAGACATCGTCGACAATACGTATGGGAACGAGCTCACAGTCGCGGGCCTGCAAAGCCTCTATAGCGGCGCATTCAACTACAGCAACCCTAGCGCCGCAGCGGTGAATGGTCTCTTCGCCCCAACGAACAGCGAAGGCATCTCGAAGCTCGACGTCGTCGATGCGACGCTTTCGACGCCGAACCTGTTCCATTTGCCGACGGGGGACGTGGGCGTTGGCTTCGGTGCGCAGTTCGTGCATCAGAGCGAGTATTTGAACCAGGGCGCCAACACCAACGATGGTGAAATTGTCAGCCCGGCGTTGCAGTCCGTTTTTGGCCAGCGCAATATTGCGGCGGTCTACTATCAGTTCGATATTCCGCTTCTGCGCGATCTGACGTTTAGTCAGTCGGGCCGTTACGACCATTACAGCGATGTCGGGGGCGCATTCTCGCCACGGTTCGCGTTGCGCTATCAGCCCGTGAAGGCGTTCACGACGTACGCGTCTTACAATCGCGGATTCCGCGCGCCGACATTCGTGGAAGACGCCAACTCTTCCGATATCGTCCTGCAACCGAACAGCCAAACGGGGCAGTTCCAGACCACGGTCGTCCAAGGCAACCCGAATCTGCAGCCCGAGCGGACGAAGAACTACAACATCGGCTTTCAGCTTGCGGCGACGCGCACGACCGACATCGGCTTCGATTGGTACAAGATCCACATCGACAACGTGATCGGTACATCGACGCCTCAAGCAGTCTTGGGCTCGGATGGTCAGTTCCTGTACCAGACGGAAAACTACGCGAACTTGGGTACGCTCGACACGAGCGGGTTCGAGACCACGTTCCGTCAATCGTTGCCGACGAAGATCGGTACCTTCACGTTGAGCGGCGATTGGGCATACGTTCAAAGCTTTGTGCTCAGCGAAGGCGGCGTCTCGTTCAACGGCGCAGGCAACAACATGCTTTTCAGCCAGCCGTTCGGCGGCAGTTTCCCGCGCTGGAAGGGCAACACGACACTGGACTGGGCCTATCACAAGTGGGATACGGCGCTCACCTGGCTATACACGGGACCGTACTCGCAGGCGTTCTCCGTCCCCGGAGCCGAGAACAGCGTCGCCTCATACAGTGTTTTCAACCTGATGGTGACCTACAAGGGCTTCAAGCACTGGACGATCTATGGCGGAGTCAACAATGTCTTCAACCGCGTTCCCCCGTTCGATCCGGTTTGGCAAGCGCCGCTCGACTACACCGGATACGACTCGTCGCTCTATAGCTTCTATGGGCGTTATGCACAGATCGGAGCGAGCTACAAGTTCTAACGTTTGACGTACTGAGTTAGTGAGCACGCCGCCTCCCGCCTTTGCGCGGGAGGTGGTGGTTTGTTTTTTTGTCAGTGGTGAAGTTGGGGTGCGATCTGCCTTGTCCCGGGTTTCGCCGTAAGGCGGGCACCGCAGAAACGCGGCGCGGGACGGATCGCAACGACAAAGCAAAGGTGGCTATGAAAATGGAAGGACACATTTCGGCGGTACCGCCCGGGCTGGCAAGGCAAGGCCGCCCGCGCGAATTCGGGAAAAAGCAGCAAAACCCCGTGCGTCGCTTTGGCGGCATCGCGGCGGTCATCGCTTTGCATATCCTGCTGGTGTATGCGCTGATCAACGGTCTCGCCAACAAGATCGTGCGCGTCGTTCAGCGCCCGATCGAGACCAAGATCATCGAGCCGGTAAAGCCGCCGCCGCCGCCGCCGTTGCCAGTCGTGCAGCTGCCGCCGCCAAAATTCACGCCTCCTCCGCCGCCGTTCGTGCCGCCTCCGGAAGTGCCCGTACAAACGCCTCCGCCGCAGCCGATCGTGCATCAGGCTGCGCCGGTCGAGACGCCTAAGGTCGCACCACCGGCGCCGCCTGCGCCGTCAGCGCCGCCTGCGCCGGCCAAGCCCGCGCCGGTGCAGACGGCGGTGGGCGTGGTATGCCCGAATTCGGATGAGATCCGCAGTTCTATGGTGTATCCGAAGGATGCACAGGAAAACGGAGATACCGGCAACGTCGTGATCGAGTTCACCGTCGATCCGCAAGGCCACGTCACCAACGAACGCGTGGCGCAGTCGTCCGATCATGACAGCCTCGACTCGGCCGCATACAAGGCGGTCAAGCGATTCAACTGCATCGCCCAAGGTCAGGCTGTTCGAGTGCAGGTGCCGTTCGCGTTCAATCTCAACTAAGTGCCGACGGAACAGTCGCCACACCCACCCGCCGTCACGGTTGCGCAAGAGGTGGCCGTGACTCATTGGTCAATCAATTTTGACTGGTCCCTGGATCGGACCGGATTGGAGCAGAAATGAAGAAGCGTTCCCTTGCCGCATTGGCAACCAGCATCCTGATCGCGGCCGCAGCGGCCGATACGCTCGTCTTGCCGTCTGTCGCATACGCCCAGGCGAGCGATACGAGCGCGGCACCGGCCCCTGCCACGGCCGCCACCGCCGCGCCGCAGACCGCCGCGCCGTCCGCCGACGATACCGCGACGCCTCCACCCGCGCCGGCAGCCGCCGAAACCGTCACCAATCCGTACGGCCTCGGCGCGTTATGGAAGAACGGCGATTTCGTCGCACGCTTCGTGTTGATTCTGCTCGTCATCATGTCGATGGGCAGCTGGTACATCATGGTCACCAAGTTCTTCGAGCAGATGCGCGCGAACCGGCGCGCCAAGCATGCCGACGACCAGCTTTGGAGCGCACCCGCGCTCGCCGAAGGGGTGAAGCTGCTCGACGAATCGTCGCCGTTCCGCTTCATTGCCGAGACCGCCGTCGAAGCGGGCGAGCATCATGAAGAGGCGCTTCTCGAGTCCGTCGATCGCAACACATGGATCGACGTATCGATCGATCGTGCGATCACCAACGTGTCGAACCGCATGCAAGACGGCCTTGCGTTCCTCGCGACGGTCGGCTCGACGTCGCCGTTCGTGGGTCTGTTCGGGACGGTTTGGGGCATTTATCACGCGCTTACCGCGATCGGCATCGCGGGTCAGGCGTCGATCGACAAGGTCGCCGGCCCCGTCGGCGAAGCGTTGATCATGACGGCGATCGGTCTTGCCGTGGCGGTTCCGGCCGTGCTCGGCTACAACTTCCTCGTACGCCGGAACAAGTCCGTGATGGAGCGCGTGCGTGCGTTCGGCGCACAGCTGCACACGGTGCTGCTCTCGCGCGGCAAGCGTCCGGTGCGTGTGGTCAAGGCCGCCGCGGCCCTGAACTGAGCGAGGTCGGCCATGGCAATGAGCGTTGGGGAGGACGATGACGAGGTCATCGCCAATATCAACACGACGCCGCTCGTCGACGTCATGCTGGTGTTGCTGATCATCTTCCTGATCACGATTCCGGTTGTTACGCATACGGTGCCGGTGCAATTGCCGAAGGAAACGGTTCACCCGTTGCAGACGCAGCCGAAGAGCATCGAGATCGCTGTCAATCGTGACGGCGACTTCTTCTGGAACGAGACGCACATCGATGCACCGACGCTGCTCGCTCGCCTGAAGGCGGTCTCCGTCGCCTCGCCGCAGCCGGAGGTCCATGTTCGCGGCGATCAGAACACGCGGTACGAGTTCATCGGTCGCGTCATCACGGCATGCGAGCGCGCCGGCATCGCCAAGGTTTCATTTATCACGCAGCCGCCGGCGCGCGGCGGGTAGGAGTCGACGATGGGGATGAACGTATCTACGGGTGGCGGTAGCGGCGAACCGGAAGTGATGGCCGACATCAACACGACGCCGCTCATCGACGTGATGCTCGTGTTGTTGATCATGCTGATCATCACGATTCCGATTCAGATGCATGCCGTCAAGATGGACCTGCCGGTCGGCAATCCGCCGCCGCCGGCTGCGCCGCCGCAGGTGGTGCAGATCGACGTCGACTTTGACGGCACGATGACGTGGAACGGTGCCCCCGTGGCCGACCGCGCCGCGCTCGAGGCGAAGTTCGCGCAGGTCGCCGCGCAACCGGTGCAGCCCGAGATTCATTTGCTGCCGAACAAGCTCGCGCCCTACAAGGCCGTTGCCGAAGTGATGGCTGCGGCGCAGCGTGAAGGCGCGACGAAGATTGGTCTCGTCGGCAATGAGCAATACATGCAGTAACGGAGTATTCATGCGAATCATTTCCAAACGGCTCAAGCGCGCCGCGGCCGCGGCCGCCTTCGGCGGGCTCGTGATGCTGAGCGCGCTGCCGGTCACCTCGCTTGCGGCCGACACGCTTCGTCCCGAAGTCGCGAAGCCGCTCAACGCCGCGCAGGACCTTTATCGTGCACACAAGTACAAGGACGCACTCGCGAAGATCGACGCCGCGGCCGCCGTGCCGAACAAGACGCCGTACGAAACGTACATGATCGAAGAGATGCGGGGCGCAGCCGCGATGGCGGCAGGCGATACCGGTACCGCCGCGCAGGCCTACGAGGCGCTGCTCGCCGGCGGGCGTCTTTCCGGCGAAGACGAGCAGCGCATGAGCTCAGTGCTCGCGGGCATCTACTTTCAGCAGAAAAGCTATGCGAAGGCGATCTCTATCGCCCAGCGTTACTTGAAGGCGGGCGGCTCGGACCCGCAGATGCGAAC
>Ga0210410_10002832_pt1 | contig 15458 bp, 14 predicted proteins | sample IncBWC4MmetaG_FD_161058 | JGI IMG/M metagenome (GOLD analysis project Ga0210410, IMG submission 161058) | Forest soil microbial communities from Barre Woods Harvard Forest LTER site, Petersham, Massachusetts, United States - Inc-BW-C-4-M | ecosystem: Environmental > Terrestrial > Soil >... | reverse complement strand
CTTGTGTTCTGTCGATATTGGTTGTGCAAACCAATGCAATCCCGGTCCAAACACAAACTGCGACACCACAAGCAAAAACTGACAAGCAATCCAGTCAGCAGCCAGAACCCGCCTCCCAGCCCGTGAAGCCACCGTTAGCATTCGGCCTGGATGACGGCACTCCAGTGCGGCTTCGAATCAATCGAACAATATCTTCAGAAGACGCAAAGGTCGGGGATACGGTTGATTTTGAAGTGTTAGAAGATGTGAACTCACACGATGTCATTTTAATCCCCCGTGGCGGAATTGCCTTGGCGACGATCACTGAAGCTCAATCTAAACGACGCATGGGAAGAGCTGGAAAGCTAAACGTGAACATCGACAACGTCAAGCTCGTTGATGGTGAAAAAGTTGCTCTCAGGGCCGTCAAAGAGGTTAAGGGTGGTAGCCACACTGGTGCGATGACAGGCGCGATTGTCGCGACTGCTATCGTGTTCTTCCCGGCAGCACCGCTATTCCTGTTCATGAAAGGAAAAGATATCACCATCCCAAAAGGCACCGAGATAACCGCCTACATAAATGGGGACGTTCCTCTTGATCCGAAGAAATTTCAGCCGCAGGACACAGCAAAAATCGAGGTTGCTACTTCCTCTACTCCAGTCGCGGGGTCTGCGGAGAATATGCCTTCAACGATAGAATTGAAATCCACTCCAGACGGAGCTGAGATCAGTATTGATGGAAAGTATGTCGGAAATACACCGACAACCTTGCACCTCACTGTCGGGGACCATGTAATTAAATTTGAAAAGCCTGGGTTCAAACCGTGGGAGAGGACACTGACGATCACTCAAGGCGAATCTACGACAATTCCAGCGGCGCTTGAAAAATTGGAGGTAGCGCGGCCTCAATAAATTGGTTTTCTCATTCTTTAAAATTCAAAATATCTACCAACCCTGCAAGCGCCAACCAGCGTCGTGGATGCGGCCTCTTTCGACCTGCACGCATATCTGAAGCACATCCTCCAAGTCCCCATCGAATCTGCATCGGCTTGTGACGACCTCCTAGTTGGAATCCAAGGCGTTCTTCGCGCCCCTTTCGATCGCGTTTGACGAAAACCATAGACTGGATTAGCGTCACGGCACGTAACCTACTGGATAGAAGATAATTTGTTTGTCGGCGTTAATAGCTCCAGCGCGTGCAATTAGTGAACCGACACGCCCAAGGCAGTTCCTGAGGTCGGCTGTCAATTGTAATTTTCCAAGATGGATTGACTGAGTTTTCGCAGAACTTTCATGTCTTCTATGATGACATATGTCGTAGCTCGCTCGCCTGACAGCGCCGGCAGGTTCAAGGATTATGAAGCTTTCTTCCCCACGACTGTTCTTAAAGTGTCGACCGTCAGGTCGAGGCCGAACGCCCAGAAGAACAAGGTGGAGAGTTCGGTAAAGGTTCCGACAAACGTACCGAGTTGGGTGCCGTACCCAAAGACGGTGATAATGAGGCCGACGATCACGGACTGCCACAACTTGTCCAGTTTTAGCTTGTTTGCCTCTGTTACGGATGTCGCCGTAACGGGATCCGTCCTGAAGAGCGTTTGTAGATGGGCGCGCAGGAAGTAGGCGGGAGATGTGCCCACTGTGGCCATAGCCAGTGTGAATCCAGGTATTTGAATCGGAAGCGGGGTGAGCGCCTCGCTTGGGCCCAACATCTTGTTGTTCTTCTTGAGTTGCTGAAGGACCGCTTCCGCCGCCGCCTTATAGTCCCGCGCCTTGAGAAGGTCGTCCACGCCGAGGAGCGACGTCGGAAGTTGCTTTTGTAACGCTTGAACCCAGGCGTCATGCAAACCACCGAGCCGTGCAGCCAGATCCTCCCAACTTGGGGTGTCGGGGGCGGCCGAGAGTGTGCCTTCGAGGTCTCGCTCGGCCGCTTCGAGTCCCCCGAACGCAACAGTGTTCCATTTTGAGGCACCGAGCGGCTTCGCTGCCGTGTCGACAGCAGAAACTTCCGTCGACACGGCGAGCCTTAACCAATCGAAGAATTGGGCTGCCGCCGTCCTTTCGGTTCTCAGGTCAACGAGGGCCTGGTGAAGCTGTTCGGTTGTGGACAGCTCTGTCGCGGCTGAGATCTTGTTCAGCATCCCCCGGACGTCATCTACTGGTTTTGCCAGTTTCTCGCCGATGGCCTTGGAAACTCCTAGCGGAGTTTTCAGCAGTTCATCGAGTATTTGGCTAACGCTTACCTGCCAGCCAATGGCGTTTGTACGAATGGCATTTCCGAGATCGCCGAGTACTCGTGTGAGTTGGCGTTTCACTTCCGGCAGGTCGTCGGCGTCGAGAGATGTCTGTGCGGAAGCGAGATCGTGATTAGCTTTTTCAACGGCTTCTCGGATGGATTTCGGCACGAACCAGGGCACTGAAAAAGTATCGGTCGCCTTGGTGAGGTTGCTCTCTTGTTCCTGGTGGCGCGTCGCCAGCTTTTGCAACGCGTCCCGCCATGCGGTATCGAGGCTCGTTTTCTTGGTATTGATATCCCCCGCGTCGTCGGCTTGCAGCGCGCGCTCGAGATTGCCCTTGGCATCCGCGTATTGTCTGCGAAACTCAGGGTCGAGGTGTTTCCCTTCTTCCTGCACAACCCGTTCAAACAGCTTCCTCGCATCCAGCTTGGCCTGGTCCAATTCGACCTGTTGTTGAAGGCGGACCTTCAAGAAGTAGCTCAGCACAAGCCCAATCAAAATCGTCACGGCGATGTAGGCCGGATGGAGACGGCTCCGGACTTCAAAATCAATGTTGCCGACAGGACCACTCGTTTCCGCCGCTCTGATCGTCAAGGCTCCCGTTGCTGTTCCCAGAGGAAAGTCATTGATGACTTCATACGCAAATTCTGCTGGCATGCCGGCGTCGACCTGTGTCTTCGGATCAGTGACGTGCACGGTTCCGCCGACCAACTTCGCACCCAAAACAGTATTCATATTCTGATTGATATTCACTTTAGTGAGATTGGACAAATTCGAAGACTCAACCAGGATCAGTCGCGGGTGCGTATCGGACTCCCATGCGAAGAAGTTGTAAGTCCTGTCGATCAGAAGTTTGGGTACGGTATTCAATTTTGGTTCAGGATGGATCATCTGCAGATGGAGGCGTTCGGCGGTAGGGTTACTTTGCGGTTGGAGGTCGATGTACAAATCGTAGGTTCCGGAACGGGCGACGCTGGCAAGGTCTAACGTGATCTCGAGTGCCTCCGGCCGTTTTTCTCCTATCCACTTCACTTTAAAGATTTGCGTTTCCTTCTTTGCGCCGGACAAAAACACGCCAGCGATTTGCGGCTGCTCCTTCAGGTCGATTTTTGATTTTCCGGGCTTCAGCAGAACTTTGATCGTGGTGCAGTCCGGACAAAGCTGGATCGGAGAGGTGTCCTCAGGTACCAGAAGTTTGTCATCTCCTGGAGTTGAAGAAGTGCAAACCAGGAACAACAGAATGAGCGTAGTGGTTCGAAACACGGCGGTACTCCTAAGTTTCCAGAATCAGGTCGGCATTGCCGATCGCACGAAATACAAAGGCCAGAGGATTCCCTTCTTGCAAGGTGGTGATCCGATACTCTCGCATGGCTTGTCCGAGGGACACATGTTGCTTGTCCTTCACTCTCCACATGGCGAGTGTGAGGTACTTCGCGAACGAGCAAACCAGATCGGCAAAAACGACGCATTCCGTACCGACGATCGCACCGGCTCCCGCGCGGTTCAAGGCAAGCACGAAATCATTCAATTTGGAGACGGTAGTGGCTGCAACCGAACAGGCCATGAGTAGCACCAGGGGCCGAGGTTGCGTCCAATGTCTTGGCTCTACAGTGCACCGGTCGGAGATGCTTTCACGTGTGAGCCAACTCTTGTTTTGCACGAGCACGATGCGATCCCCGGCCGGTTCTCCTTGAAATTGAGGTGGTTGCGTTTCCAAGTGCCCAAGAACCACGAGGACCGCAGGGCGTTTCGGAGGGTCCTGCCACAGCAAAGTAAGTAGCGCCGACGAATCCAGCGGCCCGGCTACCTTTTTTTCACCTATCCCATCCTTGAATTGCTCGTACAGTGTGGGAACGCCGTCGACCGACATGTCCATCGCTACGCACAAGGGTTCCGATTCTGATGGAACAGGAATGGACACGACGCCATGGTCGTCTGGTCCATTAGCGATTCTCTCCTCGATGATGAGCCGTGCTCCCCAGAATCCCCTGATGCAGTAAACCTTGTCGGTCGGGCCGTGAGCGCACGGACACGCATTCCCATTCCCATCTCTCGTGAACCCAAGGCAGAACGCACCGGTGTGGGTCTCGGGGAGATCGTAATCGTAGAGAAGACTCCACGGGATCACTAACCGTTTTGAAATCCGGACGATCTGCACCGTCGTCCCGTCGTTGCTCGGGTTGCGCAGACTCGAGATCGCCGGGGGAAGAGGCGTTTCTTCAGGAAGGTCGGTGAACATGCCTTGATAAGTATCGTGTCCCTTGTTGGCGAGCTGACGCAGAAAATCAGAAGCGACCGACGAAGCGGGCTCCCCTGGTTTTGTAGGTGGAAATGACCTGGCCTGTTCCGCGCTACCCGGCTCGAGCGACGCTTTTTTGAGAATCTCTCGGAACTCCTCGGTGGCACGGACGTAGGCATCGTCGCCCAAGGGTGCTTTCCCAATCGTCTCCCCGCGGAGGAAAAATTCATGTGTTCCATTCAGGTTGTCGTTCGCCACAATGGACAACGCGCGGGGCTTCAGGTCATCCAGATTCGCAAACCGGGACGTTTGCGAGAATTCGAGTTCGACTTCGGTTGGTGAATCACGGCGTTGCTCTTCGACCGGTGTGACCACGGACTTGAAGAGGAAGGCCTGCAGAAGCTGGTTCCCATAGTAGACCAGAACGCGAAAGGTCGCCGGTCCGGTGGTTCGCGAGGCCCGAAGTTCAAAATACACCAGCTTCGATCCCCCAAGCTGCGGCAGAAACAGAGTGTGGGAAGCACTGGAAAGGAGCAGAAATTCCTTTTGCTGAATCGCGATCGTAAGGTTGTGGCCGGTGGAGACCTTGGAGGGAGGCAGCAAGAGGTCGATGGAAGGGATTCGCTGCTTGATTAGATTCCCCGGGAGTGAATTCCCAATATGGATGCGAACTTCGTAGCGGGCGCCGGCTTGGAGGGTCGTTTCGGGACTGACAGTCGACCCATAAGGTCTCGTTTCGAGCCGCTCCAATGCAATGCCCACTGTCCTCCGTTGCTGTTGTCCGAGCCGCTCGCGCAATGCTTTGTGATGATGCAGTCTGCTTAGCCTATTCTGGAACGGCTTCCAAGCTTCCTGGACGGACTCGAGTTGCCTTTCGGCCCTCAGTAGCGGTAAAAGACCGGTGGTTTCCCGATCGAAGCTGGAGACGCTCGCCAAGGACCTTGTCGCGGCCTCTCCGACGGCCAGTGTTTTCTCTGAGTGCATCTCGAGCGTTCGGGCCAGTCCCGGAGGCACGCTCGTTGCCAGTTGTTCGGCGCGCAAACCGAAGACGGTCATCAAGGATTGATAGCCGGTCAGCTGTCGGCGCAGATTCTGGTAAGCGTCGAGGATACGCAATTCGTGATTTGTGGACGGATTCGAGTACAGGGAGAATTTCGCGTTTGGTTTGCTCCTCCTCTCTACAACCCGCAACATTTCGTGCAACGGGAGGTCGTGTATCAAGGCAAAGAGGACCTCGGTGCCGAGCGATCCCTGATCCCTGTCGCCCGCGGCGTGGAGAACCGAAACTCCCTCGGGAATCTCCGTGATCTCTGGGGAGTGGTCCACAACCAGCCGCGGCCGGTGGGACGGAGAGAGATTTCGGATCGCGCGATAGGCAAAGACACTGTGCAGCTCAGAGACAAACAGAATGTCCTGTCTGGTCGCCGCAAAGCTATCGGCGAGATGGAGGCGACTTGTTTGCCGGATTCTGATCCCGCGCTCCCGCACGATTGGGCTGGAACGGAACCACGGTCGTTGCAGTAAGGGCCGGAGACCGAACAGCTCGGAATTTCCCAAGGTCAGAACGTTAAACGGCAGCCGAAAGGGTGCCCTAGCACGAGGCGCGCGGTCGGTCAGGTGGACAAACTGGAGCCGTTCTGAACTGACTCCGGGAAAGCGAAGCAAGCGCACGAGCTGTGACCAGGTTGACTCTCTTCCTCCTGAGTCGGTGACTCGCACGAAGACCGGCATCGGAATCGGCCCGTCGTTCCGCATTCCCGGACGGCCCTCGGGAAGCGATTGAACCAGCCGCGTCACGGCTTCGGCAATTTCACGGCGTACAACGATGGTGTCGCTGAAGTACGTTTCCTGTGCGGCGCGGCAGAATAAACCGTCCTCGTATTGAATCAACACCGATCGCCCACTTCGGCTGATTTCCAGAACTGCCCAGATGTCGCGAAAGTCGAGCATGGTAGAAAGAGATCGGAGGACCCGATTCGCGGACATACTATCTTAGTGGCGTGCTGGTGCCAAGTTCGTTACTACCCCCAAGGGATAAGACCCCGACATGCGCGTGTACGCATTCGATCAGACCGAGTTCAGAAGCTCACCCCAACGCCCCTGTACAACACTTGCGTTTTCGCGGCCCCAACAACGTTTGCGATCGGCCTTCTGTGCTCGCCTAAAACGGCACGACGGTTCCCTCCCGGCTGTCCTGTGCGCAGAACGAGCCGGCATCGCTGCGCCCGAGCACACGCCCCACGTCTTGTAGCAAGGATTCGAATCATTCATCACCTCCCTTCTTCAATTTGCCCCTGGACAGTCGAACAATCGATGTGAGATATCTTCCGGTATTAAATATAGGTCAGTCATTAACGGAGACATTCAAATGCTCAACTGTGTACCCTCCTCGAGAGCTCTTGGGGAAACCTCTTTTTCGGCGATCGTGTCAACGCTTTTGATTTTCCTCATGGTTACCCAACCTGCCCTCCGAGCTTCGGAAAATGTTTCACGGGCTGAAAAATCTACGGAAGCTGCAACGAAAGATTCTGTCACGTTTTTGAATGGAGACTGCCTCTCAGGACGACTTCTAGCGGCTACCAAAAATCAAGTCATCTTCAATTCTGAAATAATGGGACAGGTGACGCTAAGGTGGAAAGACATCAAACAGATCATCGTAATCGGGAAAGTCTCGACCCTGCCGTCTAAGACGATGATCACCAGGCCCTCAGTGGGACCGCCACCTCCAACGCCGGATAACCAATTTATTGATAAGGATATTTCCGTGGTGTCACAAACGGATGGTGTGCTCGCCTTGCGATTCTCGCCTCCCGCTCCAGTCCAGTATTCTGGTCCGAATGCCCTCCTACATAATTGGGCCGGGTTTTTGAGATCGGATACAAACCTCCTTCGCGCCACTCAGAAAAAGTCGGACCTCGGCGCTGCCCTTCACGCTTCTCGGCTGACACACTCCAAACGACAGGACACTCTGTTCGATCTACAAGCGAACTACTCGGATTCCAAAAAGCCTGGCGGCTCTCCCGTCATCACCGCTCTATACAAGGGTGACATCGAACACGACGTCGACATTGCGAACGGCGGAACCTACTTCTACCTTCTCGCAGGCGCCTACCACAACTCCTCTCTCGGACTCCAAGTTGTACAAGGATATGGTGGCGGGATAGGTTGGCAGGAGAAGTTTGGTTCGCGTGGTCAACACAAGTTGTCCTTCTCGGGCGACTCCCGCTACTGGAAGGAAGACCTTTATTCGCCCGGCGTCTCTTTCGAATCCGCTGCGTTCGGCCTTACTGAGGGTTACGAATACCATTTTCCTTGGCCGAGAATCGGGCAGGCCATTGTCTTTACGGAGAAAATACTGTTTCTTCCCATTTGTAATCATTCCGGCGCGTTTCAATCACGTGCGTTTGGACAACTCAACGTGCCAATCAGCTCGCGATTCTCGATCGACCTCATCGAAGAAGATGATTATGCAAGAAACGCCCCCCGTAACACGAAGCAGAACTATTCCAGCATGCAGATCGACTTGAAGTATTCCTTCGGACCGACTTCACACTAACTTGGAAATCTATCGGCAAGGTGAAATCATGAATCGACAGCCTAAGAAATCAATTACATTAACTTCAGAATCGCACAGCGATCTGCACGCAATTCTCAAGTACTTCAAGGGCATCTCGCCGCCAACCACCATGAAAACCCCTGAAGAATTGGAGGAAATACGCACCCACGCGGCAACTCTAGGCGATGACGATGGTGCCTGTTGGTTCAAGAACACCACCGGCGGGGACTATTGTGTTTCCTATCCTGCAGATGAGTGCGTGAAACGTGGTGGTACACCGCTTCCGGGAAAGTGTCCCCACTTTTTCGCTGCGGTTGCCGCCGCCAATCGGTTATCCACCACCTTGTCCCTCAGAGCCAAGAAAGGTGCCTCAAAGCCAAAAACAGGAACACCCAAATAGCCATTGGGAGTCACCCAAGCGGCCCGGCGAAGGCAACTGTGCAGGGTGAAGAAATGAGTGCCTGTGAAATCCGCCGAACGCATTCGATAACGTTCGCGATTCCTCGCGTCGACAGTCTCTGACCTCAGGGATTAAGAAATAAAGCAGGACTAGTCGTATTAGTTCTCGCTCGGGCATCGAAATGTTCTCGCTGTATCTCCAACGTACCGCTGTCAACTGCAAACGCTATCCCGCAGGACAGAATTCGAGCTCATTGGCCAACCCTGTCTCCCGGGGGAACCGATCCACACCTTTTTAAAGTATGCCCCGGAGCGGGGCATTTTTTGCACCTGCAGACCGAGCAGGATCGCTTCTTTCCGCCGCCGCCGCCGCCGCCGCCGCCGCCTGCTCCACCAGCACCACCACCGCCGCCCACGGCCATGGCCACCTGCTGCTGTTGGTTCGCGACGGGAATCGGTGGTTGCATTTCGATGAAGCTGGATTTTAGATTGGGGTTATCGTGACGAAAAAAGCTGCTCGCGTTCCTCTACGCTCTCTCCCAAACCCCAAGGTGCAGGTGCAATACCTCGTCATTCCCTATGCGGATTTCCGCGTCGGTTCCCTGGGCACCGGCCACAATTTCTCCTTCGGGCCCTTCGAGCTTTGGCACGATACCGCCGAGAACTCGTCGAAGTACCTCGGCTGCGCTCGGCCTACCGACGCTGCGTTCGTTTCCAAAGCCGATCGTTGCGAGAAGTCGTTTTTCTTCTCATACTTGCGAGGGTAGTTTCCTCTCATCCCAGTGCTTCAGGAATTCCGTCATGGTTCCATTCGCGTATCGGCGCAAAACCGCACGTTCCTCCTCGCTGCCGCCGGATTGTTCAAACCGAGCGTATTGCGCGGGTCCAGAATGATCGATGCTGGCAAAGTTCTTTCGCAAATATCCAACCGCAACCGCAACATCGCCGTGACCAAGAATGGGGCTCTTGGTGATTTCCTCAACGACCGATTGAGGGCCGTTCTTATACGCGTTGAGCGTCCAAATCACGTCGTAGCTGTCTTTGGGCTTGTCCCGCTCCTCGATGGCAAACGCCTTGAGCACAAGGAACGGAAGGAAATTCGCCACCTTTGCCACCACTCCCTCCTTGATTCCTCCCTCATCGAGCGTGTCTCCGCTGAGCATCACTGTGAAATTGTCCTGCCCTGCAAGTTCCGCCCCTCGGGTACGGATCGCGCTGATCTTTGAGCCAACGTTTTTGCCGGGATTCCGGTACAGTTTTCCGGCCGTTCCTTCGCCAACGGGACAGAAGAACTCAAGCGCCACGTTCACTCCGTCGACGTCGCGTACCCAGCGAAAGGTTTCCTCTTGGCCGGTTTCCGGATTCTTTCCTGGCGCAAATCCACTCTCCTTTAGATTCTGCTGCAGCGTCCGATAGGCCTCTTCTTCTTCCGTCGAAAGGCTGACGCCCACGACCACATCGAGGTCAGTGGTGCCCACGTGTTCCTTGATATCTTTCGGAGCGTTGCCGACCAGGTATTTCGGAGTCATGCCGCCGATCAAGATGAGCTGCGTGCCCCAGGGTCCAATTTTCTTAAGGATGGTCCTCAAGGCCTTCTCGCAGGCTGCGAGCGCCTTCGGTGTGTAGAGCAATTGCGGATTCGGTTTGGCGTCCATGGTGGTTAGGAAGACAGAATCCTTTCGCGCAGATTTTGTGCTACGTCCGGGCCACGCCCTCCGGCGGTTACGGATTCAATATAGGCACGCGCGGGAGAGACAAGGCGAACATTCGAGGCGGTTTCAGTGACAGTTCCTTTCAGTGCCACGGTGGCCAGGTTGAGAGCCAAGTTGTCGCCGGATTGCCAGATCCGCAGATTCGATCCTTTATCGACGACCTCGCCACCCAACGCCGATGCGATCTCCTTGGCGGGCAAACGGGCGTCGACCCAGACCGCCAGCTCCGGATCGCTGCTCAATGTGGGCGCGTAAAGATTCGCCGCCGCGGTCCCGCCCACAGCCCATTTACGATCGAGCCGGTCGAGCTCGGGAAGTTTCTGGAGCAGATCCTGCGAGGACCTGCTCCACACGTACAGATTCGTTACGCGTTTCGGCGGCTCTTCCTCGGCCGCCCAGAGGTCGAGGATTCCGCCCGCTTCCTTCAATTTCCAATATCGGTTCGGTCCGCTGCCGTGCACTTCGAGGAGGTTCAGCCTCGAAAGGCGCCAGAGAACTCGAAAGGCAAGTGCCGGCGACACCTTAGCCCGCGCGGCAATTGTTTTTATCAAAATCGGCTCGTGCCGGAAGACGGTCAGGATGCTCTCGACCACCAGACCGGAGCGCGCGCGCAGTTTCGCTTGGACGGCGATTCTATCCTTTCGTTCCGAATCGTCCCGGATCCACGTATCGATCAAAAGACCGCGTCCCGTGAGATGGCATACACCAGTCAGTTCTTCCGCCCACGAGATTCCTGACTTGCGAAGCAATTCCCGCGTCTGCTCGGCCAGTTGGCGCGTGGCTACGAGCGGCGCGCGCGCAGGATCTGTCGCGAACGACACCCGCTCCTTGATCAATTCGGCAGCCTTTTCCTTGCTGAGTACGGGAATCGGAAAGACTTCAAAGGTACGGCGACGGCTGTCCCCGTTAAGCGTGAGGGTCAGCGTGTTGTCTTCATTTTTCGTGAGGTGAAGACCCTGTATCTGACTCAGTAGGCGGTGAAGCCAAGCTGGAATGGGGGAGCGTTTTCGCACGGCTAAATTTTATCTCATAGCCATATTTACAGCAACATTAAATATCAGACTTTAAGTAAATATGCTATTATTTTCAAGCACTTGCATGAAGTGCGTTCTACGCTCATTGGCAGGCTCTGACTTAGTTCCAGATATCACGGGAGGCACGGTATATATACCGTGCCTCCCGTGATAAGCGCTTTTACGGAAGAAACAGACGCCAAGAGCCACCTGCTTGGTATATATACCAAGCAGGTGGCTGTCAACGATCCCATAGCCTATGACAAGACCCAAAATCGATCTTCCGCGTCTCGCCCAATACTTCATAGACCACGCTGACCAGGTCTTTGCCTTGTCCGATCTCGAGTTCCTCTTAGCAGAAAATTCCGTCGAGTGGAATCTGCCCCACAGCATGACCCAAAAAGTCTTTCTGCGCATGCTCCTCAAAAAGACCAAACTCCGGGAACTCCGGCTTCACTCCCCTCATTATTCTTCCCTTCTCCGCTACACCGCGCAAAGCAACGTGTCCCCCATCTCCGTGGCCCTGTCCATCATGAAGAAAGATGCGTTCTTTTCTCACGCCTCCGCGATGTGGATCCACGGGCTCGCTAAAGACCACCGGAATATTTTTGTAAACAAGGAGCAATCCGAGAAAGAAACCAGCTCGTCTCCGCTCTCCCAAGAGGCCATCCACCGCGCTTTTCGAAACAAACAGAGGCGCTCCAAACTGTTTTACAAATACGAAGAAAACACCATCACCGTGCTAAGCGGCCAACACACCGGGCGAAACGGAGTCGCATCCGCGACAGCCCCTTCGGGTCACAAAGTCGATGTCACTTCGATCGAGAGGACGCTGATCGATATCACCGTTCGGCCGGGTTATGCCGGAGACGTGCATGCCGTCCTCGCGGCATTTCGTCTCGCCAAAGATCGGATTTCGGTCAGCACACTGACAGCCCTCCTGCGCCGACTCGACTACAAGTATCCCTACCATCAATCGATCGGATTTTACCTCAAACGCGCAGGCTACCCGGAGAGCGATCAGCTCCTCGCAAAGCGCGAGCCCATCGAGTTCGACTTTTATCTAAGCCACAACCTCAAAGACCCGGACTTTGATCCGGAGTGGCGGGTGTTTTTCCCCAGAAGTCCAAAATGACACGAAGAGCCGCCTGCCTTCCGCCTGCTTGGGAGGCAGGCGTGTTGCGCAACCAAGCGCTCAACAGCCCAACAGCCATGCTTTTTTTGCTCCCTTCGGATTACGCATCCGGACAAAATGGAACCCTTGGCGTTCTTGGAATTCTTCGTAAAAGGAACGCGTCTGCCTTGGACGCGGACCGACCGACTCGAACAGCTCCATTCGCTACTTTGACTTCTCTCTGTTTTCAGTAATTTGGGGAATCTGCTTTTCGCTCAAAGCTAACCCCAATGGCATGAAAACATCGGATTCTGGCACACTTTTGGCACAGGGGACGCGCCTGCTCCGCGCCGATGCTTCCAAAGCACGAAACTCTACTCCAACAATTCCACTGGAAACTTTAACTACTAACCTTTCCAACAAATCGGGGAACCTGCTTTCGCTCAAAAGCTAACCCCAATGCACTGAAAACGTTCGATTCGTGCACACTTCGTGTACAGTCGGGTCCCAACAGACATCCGGTCCACTCCAACGAATAGCCGACTTCCATGATAAGTCCGTGTCAAGAGGCCAAAAGCGCTCCTGACGCGCTCGGGAGGAGCGCTAACAAAAGTCTTCAGGTTTCTCCAGCTCGACTTCGCGCCTCTCGGCGGTGGTTCCTCTTCGATCGAGAACCAGACATCCATTTGCTGTCTCGGCCCCGAAGGGTCTCACAGAAGTTTGAGTTTGTGATCTCCTGCCAGTCTCGAAACAATTCGATGGCGGCATCGAGAGCTTATGCTCCGTCGCTCAGTCGGCTACTGACGAGACCTGGCAGGCTGCGCGCTGAAGAAATCCTCCTGATATTTTCGGCACCGTGCTACGCGGCGGTGCGGTTTTCGCTTTCCACTACCAGAAAGTCTTTTTGGCGGCGATCGCCGGCAACCAAGTACGCCACGAGCTTCCGCGCCACGGCTAGCGTGGCGCGATTGGCGTTGTCCTTCTGCTTTCCCGGTCGTAGATCATCGCTAGGTCCACACTGTTTCGCGGCGCCATCTTTGCTGCCTCGATCGATATCGCCTGCAGATTTTTGTTGCGTTGCTTCGAGAGTGGTGTGCGCTTGATGATGTTCGCCGAACTATTCTCGGCACCGCACAATCCACAGTAGCTGATGGCCTTCTTGATCGATGAAAAACGCTGCACGTCGCCAACTCCCAGCGCCCAAGTCAGCGCGGTGATCGGACCAACTGCGGGAATGGTCATGAGCCTCTCCACTCGTTCCATCAATAGCGAATCACGCTGAAGAGAGCGCACGAGGGCACTTTCCGTCTTCCCGAGGCGAACTACCGTTTCGCGGCACAACCGCAGCAACAGTTTCAGACCTTCATCGATGTCCCGGTTGGTCGCCAGCAGTTCACGGAAGTACCTGACATTGTGGAGCTTCTTCTTGTTGTAGCTCACGCTGGCTTCCATCAGTAAAACAGCAATCTTGTTCTTCAACTGCACGGCCTGGCGGACCAGTAAGTTCCGGTAGCGCAATGTGCGCCGCCGCTCGCGAATCTCCGTCGAAGCCATGTAACACTCCGGCAGAAAATCACAACGCAAGCAGTCGGCGATCTTGTTGCATCAATGCGGTCGTTCTTTTTCTTGGCCGCCGCGATGGCGCGCAGCATCAGGGGATGCACCACCTTCACTGCAGCTGCATAAGACTGGAGATGATCGTAGATCCAGGCAGTGAAAATGGTCGCTTCCATGGCCGCCGTCCACGGTTGCGGAAGCGTCTTCATCCACATGTCCAGGCCTAGTCGTGTGGCGGGAATCGTGCCTTCCGCGTGGATACGGCCGCTGCCGTCCTTCACGCAGTAGCTGATCGTTTTCTTGTGAACACCCAAGCCAATGTGGTACATATTTTCCATGGGGGAGCCTCCTTGGTTGTATCTGCTTCAGCGGGCTCGCTGAGTTCAGCTTTTTTACACCAAGCGCTCCTCCATGACTTATTCATTCAAACAATTCGACAAAGCGGTTGCCGACGCAATGCATTCACACCGCAAGCTCCTTTGCGTCAGCAAAGAGCAAGTGCCGTATCATGAGCACAATTGAAGTTTTTTCTAACCTTGCTCCAACCCACAGAGCCCGGTGTCTTGCACAACTCCCGCGTATCTTGCCAGTCCCCGCGGTGTGCTTCGCCACAATTCCAAGCGCACTGAAAAATAGCACGCTTCCCTGCCACGCCGGCTGTCCCGTCCAGGTTAGCCCTTCACCTCGAGCGCCAAGAATCTCTCCGGAAGAACGCCCGCACGGTATACCTATATATAAGGATGGAGGAACCCAGACGTTTTCGCGACGCCGTTGGTTCGGATTAGGCAGCCCGATCGTACCGGTGGTGTAACCCTCCCAGTCGCACATGAGAGAGGACGCGACCTGATGCTAGGGTGCGAGTTCTTCCGTCTGACGTTCCCTTCCCCAGTCCGAGATGCGTGCGGTCCTCGTGGTAGTAGCGAATATACTCAGAGAGCAGGCGTTTCAAGTGGCGTTCGTCGACTGCGATGACGTGATTCAGGAGATCACGGCGGCAACTCCCTACCCAGCGCTCTGCCACTCCATTCTGCCAAGGACTTTCGAACGAAGTGCGGACAGGATTCACGCTCAGGGCTCGAACCGCTGCGGGCACTTCCAGTCCATACTTGGCATCACGATCAAATGATGACGAACTTCGGAGCGGATCCAACTGGAAATGCTTCTCGCAACTGCTGAACGATCCACATGCTTGTCGGATGCTTTGTGACATTGAAGTGCAGGATGCGCCGACGATCGTGACTGATGACGAAGAAGCAATAGAGCACGCTGAAGGTGATCGTCGGAACAGTGAAGAAGTCCATCAAGGCAATCGCTTCCCGGTGATTACGGAGAAAGGTAAGCCAGCGCTTGGCCGGCTCCGGATCTCGAGGTGCCTGTTTCATCCAACGCGAGATCGTTCGCTCAGAAACATCAAAACAGAGCATCAGAAGCACGCCATGAATGCGTGGCGCTCCCCAGGTTGGGTTCTCAACAACCATCCGGAAAATCAATTCTCGAACCTCCTTCGATGTCTGTCGTGTCCCGATGGGCCGCCTGACTCTGGAGATCAGCTTCCAGTACAAACGGAATCCGTCCCTGTGCCAACGCACCACGGTTTCGGGCGTGACCGCAATCAGGGATTGTTGCCATCCGGACCAGAATCGCCGGACGGCGACC
>Ga0210410_10002829_pt1 | contig 15474 bp, 14 predicted proteins | sample IncBWC4MmetaG_FD_161058 | JGI IMG/M metagenome (GOLD analysis project Ga0210410, IMG submission 161058) | Forest soil microbial communities from Barre Woods Harvard Forest LTER site, Petersham, Massachusetts, United States - Inc-BW-C-4-M | ecosystem: Environmental > Terrestrial > Soil >... | reverse complement strand
CGGTCGGCACTTTTGACTTTGACCGCTTTCGCGTCGGCGACGATTTGTTCGTCGGCGTGCAATCCGGCGCACTGGGAATTCCATGGGTGCTGGAGTTGTATCGGGACGATTCCAGTCAGCGCCATTAGGTTCGCGGGCGCAACCACTTTTCCGCGCAGCGTGGTAAGTTTGTTCTATGCCGAAGCAAATTGTGATTCTCGGCGCGGGTTTTGCGGGCATACAGGCGACGGTCGAGCTTGACTGCGCCCTGGGACGATCCGGCGAAATCGAAATACTTCTGGTAAGCGACCAAAACTATTTTCTTTTTACTCCGCTACTTCCGCAAGTTGCTTCCAGCAACATTGATCCCCGCCACATCGCGCAAGCGGTCCGGGATTTGCGCGGCGCGCACAGGTTCCGTTTTCTCCGCGCCACCGTCCGCGGCGTGGATCTGGATCGCCGCGAAGTGCACATCGATCCGGGACCCTCGAAGCAATTGGATGGTGGTTCGATTTTCTACGATTATTTGATCGTCGCCACCGGAAGCCGCACAGACTACTTCGGGATTCCCGGCGCGCGGGAAAACACACTCGATTTCAAGTCGCTGGAAGACGCCGTAATTCTTCGCGAGCGCGTGCTGGATATTTGCGAGCACGCCGATCATACCCGCGACGATGAATTGCGCCACAAGCTGCTCACGTTCGTGGTTGTCGGCGGCGGATATACGGGAATTGAGCTGGTGACGGAGTTGCACGACCTGCTCTTCGGTTACGTCGCCAAGCGCTATCGCGGAATTCGCGCGGATGAAATTCGCCTGATCGTGGTCGAAGCGGGTGCGGACATTCTCCGCGGCGTGCACCCAAAACTCGCCGAGCACTCACGAAAGCGCCTAGCGCGGAAGGGAATTGAGGTGCGCGCCAATTCCCCGGCGGCGCGGTGCATTCCGGGCGGCGTCGAAATTACAGGCGGAGAAACAATTTCCGCTGAAATCATCGTCTGGACGGCGGGAGTCCGCGCTCATCCGCTGGTGGAATCGTTGCCCGGCCCTCACGACCGGATAGGGAGAGCGGTCGTGAACGAAAGCCTGCAGATGGAAGCGCACCCAGAAGTTTTCATTGCCGGTGATTCGGCGGCAGCCACTACCGCGATGGAGGCGCCGCGCGTTGGCCCTGTGGCGATTGAGCACGGCAGAATCGCGGCACTCAACATCGTTCACCACCTGCGCAACGAGCCACTGGAAAGTTATCATTTCGTTTCAAAGGGAATGCTGGTTTCGCTGGGAATGAATTACGCGGTGGTCAACGTAGGCGGAATTCGTTTCAGCGGGTATTTCGCGTGGTTGTTTTGGAACGTCGTCCACCTATACAAATTGGTCGGATTTAAAAAGCAAGTGCAGGTTGCTGTGGACTGGCTTCTCGGCGCTGTGTTTACTCGCGATGCGGCTATCGTGCGCTCTCCGCGCAACTGTCCTTACTGCGACATCGGTCGGTGAATGCTGCTCAGGCTAGCGCCCGCCGTGCGGAATATTGATATCAATTTTGTGGTTTTCGCCGGTCAGCTCGAAATAAATCCGGTCAGCTGAACCTACATCGCGCAAAATCCATCCGTCAGTAGGCAGAACTTTCGCAGAGTTGACATCTGCGGGCGACGTAACCACTTTTCCTTCATGCTTAACGGTCTGCGGATCAATCTCGCGGACTTCCTGCAACTTGCTATTCACTCGCAAATATCGCTTGTTCCACTGTACCAACAGAACTTCGTCTTTTTTGGAATGCGCGTCGCGCCAGATGTTCCATTCTTTAGGCGAATCGTCATCAATTCGCATAATGATCGCGCGGAATTGCACCCAGGTAATGGTGTCAGCTGCGCGCACCCTGGCCGTTCCAAAAATAGCTAGCGTTAGCGCCAGCGTCGCCGCATAAACAACTAATCTGCGCTCGCGGCGGTGCATGCTAGTAAAGCGACGTCTGTCGTTTCTGTCCTGTGTAATCAATGTAGACCGCCTTAATTTCCGTATAAAAATCCACAGCCACGCGACCCATTTCCCGCAGGCCGACGCCCGTGCCTTTCATGCCGCCGAACGGCATTTGCGCTTCGCCACCCACGGTCGGCGAATTCACGTGCACGATTCCAGTTTCGATGCGGTCGATGAACTCAAAGATGCGCGTGGCGTCGTTGGTATAGATTGAGCTTGCAAGGCCATACTTCACAGAATTCGCGACGCGCATCGCTTCGTCGAAATCCGGCACGCGAATCACCGAAAGCACCGGCCCAAATATTTCTTCCTGCGCGATCACGCTATCCCAGGGAACGTCGTCGAACACCGTGGGCGCGACGAAGTGTCCGTTGTCGTAGCCCTGTCCTCGCAATTGATTTCCGCCGACCACGAGACGCGCTTCCTTTTTTCCAATTTCCAGATAACGCAGCACTGTCTGGAGCTGATGTTCATCCACCACCGGTCCCAAATCAATTCCGTATGCCAGGCCGTCGCCCACCTTCAACATGCGCGCGCGGTCCATCAACATTTGTATGAACGGATCGGCGACGGACTCCTCGACAATCACGCGGCTCGTTGCCGTGCACCGTTGGCCCGCGGAACCGAATGCGCCGAATACTGAGGCCTCCACCGCCAGCGGCAAATCCGCATCGGCCAGCACGATTAGCGGATTCTTTCCGCCCATTTCACATTGACACTTCTTCAGCAGCTTCGCGCCGGATGCGTAAAGCGCACTGCCGACGTCATTCGATCCTGTAAATGAAATCGCGCGCACGTCGGGATGCTTCACCAATTCGTCGCCAATTTCTGATCCCGAGCCGAGCACCATATTCAGCACTCCCGGCGGCAATCCGGCTTCCTCGAAGATTCGCACAACCGCCGAAGCAGTCAACGGCGTGATCTCCGCCGGCTTCAGTACCGCCGTATTTCCCGCAACAAGTGCCGGCGCCAATTTCCATACGGGAATCGAAACCGGAAAATTCCACGGAGAGATCGCGCCTACAACTCCCAACGGACACTTCACGGTGTATGCAAAATTTCGTGGCAATTCGCTCGGCAAAGTTTCTCCGCCCAGCCGCCGCGCTTCGCCAGTCATGAATTCCAGAATGTTGATGGATTTCTGCACTTCGCCCAGCGAGTCCTTCAGTGTTTTTCCTTCTTCGCGCGTTAGCAGCCGCGCCAATTCTTCTTTTTGCTGGTCCATCAAAATCGTGGCTTTGCTCAACACACGTCCGCGCACAGGAGCCGGCGTGTCGCGCCACGCCGGAAACGCCGCAGCCGCAGCGGCAATCGCCATGCGCATCTCGTCGCGCGTGGACTTCGGCGACCGCGCTACAACTTCGTCCAGATTCGCTGGATTCCGCCGCTCCACTATTTGTGTCGAGCTTGATTCCACCCACTTCCCATCGATAAAGTTCCGCGCAATGGTGGAACCACTCGCCGCCGTCGCCATCTATCGCTCCTTGTCGTTCCTCGCAGCACTCGTCACTAGATTTCGCACCGCTCGCGCATTCCAAATTGACGCGCCCGAATCGGTTGGCGTTCCATGTTGCGCCGCTGGTATGGCGCGGGTCAAGCGTGTCGGTGAAATTTAGCGCTTGAGACAAGGAATCGAGTATATGGCAGACCAGGCCGCGCGGTTTGCACCGGAATCTCGCAATCGCACTTCGAGAATTCGGAAGCCCCCCATACGCGCCATCTGCGACGTTGATTCGGTATGGAGATAAGTGTAGTGCTGGAAGTCAGTTAAATAGCGTTGACTATTACAAATAGTGTGATACACTTCGAATGCCATGAATCAACGTGTCCTAAGACAAACACGCCTGCGACGCGGCTGGAGCCAACCGCGTGCGGCACAGCACCTCGGTGTCTCCCAGCCGTATCTGGCGATGCTGGAGACAGGCCGCCGCAGACTCACGCCGGCACTTGCGCGCAGATTTGTTCGCGGCTATCGACTGACCCCGGCGCAACTACTTCCGTCACAGGATTTTAGTCCGGAAGCCGGAACGAGCGCGGAGACGCTCGCCAATCAACTCTGTGCACTTGGGTATCCAGGTTTTGCGTATCTCCGCTCGCGCGTGCCGAAAATGAATCCTGGGGAAGTTCTGCTCTCTGCGCTCGCGCAAGCTGAACTGGAGCCTCGGCTGGTTGAAGCGCTGCCTTGGCTTCTTCTGCGCTATTGGGATATGGATACTGACTGGCTGGTGGCAGATGCATACCGATTCACTCTGCAAAATCATCTCGGGTTCGTGGTAAGTCTCGCGCGCCGCGTGGCTGAATCGCAAACAGTTCCAAATGCCGATCGGAGCAATGTGCTCGCCAATCTGGAAACCCGGCTGTACGAACGCCGCCTCGCGCGCGAAAGCACGTTTCTGAAGCATGTGCGATCCGATACGGAAAGACAGTGGCTGATCCAGAACCAATCTGACGACGCCAAGCGATGGAACCTCCTGACCGACTGGCGGGCGGAGCATCTCCCTTATGCAGCCTGATCTGCAAGCGCCATGGAAAGGATTTCTGGCCGATATCGATTCAGCGCTTCAGGAAAGTGTCTCTCTTCACTGTATCGGCGGATTCGTGGCGTGCGTCCGCTACGGACTCCCGCGCCCAACGGGAGACATCGACTACATTTCGCTTCAGCCAAACGAATGCGATGCACTGCTGAACGAAATCGCAGGGCTTGGCAGTCCGCTATCGAAAAAACACAAACTTTATTTGCAACGTGTTGGTGTCACCATCCTGCCGGAGGATTACGAATCAAGGCTGGAAGAAATATTCCCAGGTCAATTCGAGAAATTGCGCTTGTATGTTCCCGATCCATACGACTTGATACTGTCCAAGGTGGAACGAAATGGCCCCAAAGATCGCTACGATCTGGAATTCCTCGCGAAAACACTTTCACTTGATCCAAATCTACTGCGGGAACGATACCGGACCGAATTTCGTCCCTACGTCGCAAACGAAGAGCGTCACGATCTAACGATTCGGCTCTGGATCGAGAGCTATTTCCAGGATCCCAGTTCATAATCCGCGCGGACTTCAGTTGATCGCTACCTTCCGCCGCTAATCGGTAGAATCACCCCGGTCACATACGATGCCGCAGGTGACAGCAGCCACAAAATTCCCTCGGCAACTTCCTCCGCAGTGCCCGCGCGTTTCATCGGAATCGTCGGTGCCAAGCGCTCCAGCCGATCCAGCGCGCCGGCGGCGGCGTGCAATTCGGTCGAGATTAATCCCGGCGATACTGCATTCACGCGAATTTCTTCCGTCGCGACTTCGCGCGCCAGTCCGATTGTAAAGGTGTCAACCGCGCCCTTCGATGCGGCGTAGTGAACCCACTCACCTGCGCCGCCAATCTGCGATGCGCGCGAAGAAACATTCACTATCGCACCACCATTTCCTCCGTTGCGCGTGGACATGCGCCGCACCGCTTCGCGCGAACATAAAATTGTGCCCGAAACGTTCACCGCAAAAACCCGCGCCAGCATCTCGCTCGTAATCGCCTCGACTCTGGAAAATCCTCCGGTGATTCCGGCGTTGTTCACCAGCGCACGCACCGGCCCAAGTTGCCTTTCAGCTTCCGCGAATAGACGCACCACATCTTTTTCGACACTTACATCCGCTTGAATGGCGACGGCACGCCCGCCAGTTGCAGTTATTTGTCGCACCACTTCCGAAGCGGCAGCTTCGTCCCGCGCATAATTCACAACGATCGAGTACTGCTTCGCCGCAAGACGCGCGACCGCGGCGCCAATGCCGCGATTCGCTCCGGTAACAATCAATGTGTCCATCAAGTCTTCAGCTCTATCCGCACGATAGTTCAGCACAATACATCAGCTCGCGCCCGCGTCCAAGGAGTCCGGCTTGCCCGCTTCAGATTATTCGTAACGCCATTTCCACGCCGCGCGTCAACCACATCAGCTTCTGCGCGTCGGAATGTGCGAAGCAACGATTCCTTTGACAACTTTATCGCCAGGGAGTAAAAAACGGCTCCATGAGAACAATTAAACTGCGTCACCTTGTGTTCGTAATGTTTTTTGCGACGATTATTTCCGCTGCGGCGGTTTCCGCGCAAACCACTCCGAAACTCACCACCCCCAAGCAGCAATTCGGATTCAACGTCGCCGACGATTTCCAGATGGTCAGCTATACGCAAGCCGAAGCCTACTGGAAAAAGTTGGCCACGGAATCCGATCGCATGAAACTCGTGGACATCGGCCTGACCGCCGAAGGTCGCCATCAGTGGATGGTGATTATTTCCACGCCCGAAAATTTGAAGAACCTGGCGCGATACAAAGAAATTTCGCAAAAACTCGGGCGCGCGGAAGGCGTCAGCGAAGAGCAAGCCCGCGCCTTAGCTAAAGAGGGCAAAGCCGTTGTCTGGATTGACGGCGGCCTGCACGCCAGTGAAACCGTCGGCTTCCAGCAACTCGTGGAAACCATCTATCAGTTGCTGAGCCGTACGGACGAAGAAACCATGCGCTTCCTTCACGACGACATCATCCTCTGTGTGCCCGCGAACCCGGACGGTTCTGAAATGGTGGCCAACTGGTACAACCGCGAGCCTGATCCCGCCAAGCGTGTTTCCGATCCGTTGCCCAAGCTCTACAACAAATATGTCGGCCATGACGACAATCGCGATTCCTACATGTCCAACATGCCGGAAACCGCGAACATGAATCGCCAGATGTTCATCGAATGGTTTCCGCAAATTATGTACAACCATCACCAGACCGGCCCGGCCGGCGCAGTCGTATTCGTTCCGCCGTTTCGCGATCCATTTAATTACAATTTCGATCCGCTCATTCCTCTGGGTATCGAAGCCGTGGGAACGGCGATGCATACGCGCCTGGTGGAGCAGGGAATGGGCGGCAGCGCAATGCGTAGCGGCTCTAACTATTCAACGTGGTGGGATGGAGGTCTGCGCACCACTGCATACTTCCACAATGAGATTGGTATCTTGACGGAAATTATCGGTGGCCCGAATCCGATGCAGATTCCCCTGGTTCCCGACAAACAATTGCCGCAGGGCGATTGGCCGCTGCCTGTGGTGCCGCAAGTTTGGCATTACCGCCAGTCAGTCGATTACGACGTTCAATTAAATCGCGCGATTTTGGACTACGCGTCGCGTAATCGCGAAACGCTGCTCTTCAATATTTGGCAGATGGGCGAAAATTCCATCAAGCGCGGCAGCCAGGATAATTGGACCATCACGCCGAAGCGCATCGACGCACTTCGCGCCGCGATGCCCGCAGGCCGGGGCGGCCGCGGAGGCGGCGGAGGCGACGCGGCCCCCAGTGGGGATGTGGCTCCGGGCGGCGGAGGTTCGGCCGCGCAAGCCGCGCCCGCAGATCTCTACGACAAGATTCTCCACGACCCCACGCTAAAAGATCCGCGCGGCTATATTATTCCCGCGGATCAAGCGGACTTCGCGACGGCCACAAAGTTCGTCAACGCGCTCATCAAGAATGGCGTTGAAGTGATGCGCGCGAATTCTTCGTTCCAAGTTGCCGGGAAAACTTATCCCGCCAATTCGTTCGTGGTGAGATGCGCGCAGGCCGGACGTCCGTTCATTCTCGACATGTTTCAGCCGCAGGATCACCCGAATGATTTCCGATATCCCGGTGGGCCACCAATTCCGCCCTACGATATCGCCGGATGGACGCTCGCCTATCAAATGGGCGTGCAATTCGACGGAATAAAAGAAGGCTTCGACGGTCCTTTCACAAAAATTCCGTACGGCCAGCTACAACCGATGCCAGCGGCCACGGTTGCTGGAGATGCGCGACCCGCTGGATATCTCATCAGCCATCAGAACAACAATTCGTTCATTCTCGTGAATCGCTTGTTGAAGAATCACGCCGATGTTTACTGGCTGAAATCCGCTCAGCAAAACGACGGCAAGGATATCGGCACCGGCGCCATCTGGATTCCTGCGTCCGCGGCGGTCCTGCCAATTCTGCAGCAGGGCGCCAAGGAACTCGGAGTTCCCGTGTACGGTGTTGCAACCGCGCCGGCCGGCGACGCGCTGAAGCTGAAGCCCACTCGCATCGGACTCTACGATCAATACGGCGGAATCATGCCTTCGGGCTGGCTGCGCTGGGAGCTTGAACAATTTGAGTTTCCGTTTGAAGTTGTGTATCCGCAAACGCTCGACGCCGGCGATCTGAAAAATAAATTCGATGTTTTAATTTTCACTGACGGCGCATTTCGCGGCGCAGGAGGTGGTGGCCGCGGCGGAGCGGGCGGCGCTGGCGGCGGAGGTGGTCGCGGTGGCAATGCAAACACTCCGCCAATTCCTGACGAATATAAATTGCGGCAGGGAAGAATCTCTGTCGAAACAACAATTCCGAACATTAAGAAGTTTTTAGATGCGGGCGGCTCCATCGTCACGGTGGGCAGCTCAACCAGCATGGCGCAACTTCTCGGCGTGCCGATCACCAGCGCGCTCGTCGAAAAGAATGCCGAAGGACGAGAAGTCGCACTGCCGCGCGAAAAATTCTACATTCCCGGCTCGCTCATGCGCGTCACAATTGATAACACCGATCCAATCGCATACGGCATGGCGAAAACCGCCGATGTGGACTTCGACAGCAGCCCAGTATTTCACATCACGGCCAGTGACAGCGTAAAGCCCGTCAATGTCGCCTGGTACGCCGGAAAAGAAACGCTCGATTCCGGCTGGGCGCTCGGTCAGGCCTATCTCGATGGTGGCACAGCTGTCGCCGAAGCCAAGGTCGGTCAAGGCAAGGTGATTGTGATTGGCCCGGAAGTAACATTCAGAGGACAGCCGCACAGCACATTCAAGTTGCTGTTCAACGGATTGTTTTACGGCAACGCAACTGCGACGACATTGCCCGCTCGATAACTACTGGTTCGCAAAACAACGGGCGCAGACTAAAAAGTCTGCGCCCGTTGTTTCTGTAGCCCGGGTTCTCCGAACCCGAGTCCTTAGCCTTACGCCCGAATCTCCCCCAACGCCGTATCCAGTAACTTAATCGCCTCGTCGATATCCGCTTTCCCGATATTCAACATCGGCGCCAGCCGCATCACATTGCCGTAAAGTCCGCCTTTGCCCACCAGCAAACCATGCGCCCGCGTGCGTTCCATTAATTGAGCAGCCGCTTCCGGTGCGGGCTCCTTCGTTTGACGGTCCTTCACCAATTCCAGCGCCTGCATCAGTCCCATGCCGCGCACGTCGCCGATAATCTGGTGCTTGTCCTTCAGCATTTCCAATCCGTCGCGGAAATGCTTGCCCATCGTGTGCACGTTCTCCAGCAAATGTTCTTCCTCGATCACTTGAATCGTTGCGCGTACCGCTGCGGATGTGACCGGATTCCCGCCAAACGTAGAAATCGTCAATCCCTGAAACGCATTCGCAAGCTCAGCAGTAGTAATCGTCGCGCCGATGGGCACTCCATTTCCCATTCCCTTTGCGGCGGTAATAATGTCCGGCGTGACTTCCCACTGCTCAATGCCGAACCATTTCTTTCCGGTGCGGCCAAATCCGGTCTGCACTTCATCGGCGATAAAAAGCCCGCCATACTTTTTCACGATCTTGAAAACCATCTTGAAATACTCCGGCGGCGGAGTAATAAATCCGCCCACGCCCTGTATCGGCTCGGCGATAAACGCCGCAATTTGTCCGCTGGTTCCGGTTTGAATTAAATTCTCCACGTCATTGGCGCAAGCCACGCCGCAGTCCGGATATTTCAAATGTAACGGACACCGATAGCAATACGGATTCACCGCGTGCGAAAATCCCACACTAACAACACCAGCTTTGCGCCATGGTGCCTGGCCCGTCATACTGCGCGCCAATGCCGATCCTCCCGAGTAGGAATGCCGCAGCGCCACCACGTCAAAACTTCCCGTGGACATGCGCGCCAGCAGAATTGCCATTTCATTCGCTTCCGTTCCGGAATTTGTGAAGTAGCTTTTCTGCAGGTGCCCCGGAGTGATCTGCGCCAGTTTTTCCGCCAGCGCAACAATTTGTTCATTGGGATAAAGCGTGGACGTGTGCTGCAGCTTGTCGACTTGCGCTTTAATCGGCCCTGTTACCTTCGGATTTGCGTGTCCCACCGAAACCGTCAGAATTCCGCCAAAGAAATCCAGATATTTTCGCCCGTCCAAATCCCACACGTATTGCATTGATCCGCGATCGGCCACCAGTGGCGTCTGATAATAATTCGATACCGATGGCCAAATATATTCCTTGTGCTTGCGGATCACGTCCGCGCTGCTGCGGATCTCCGGCTTCGCGTCAGCGTTCGCTTCAGGCTTGGGCGTTGTGCTCATTGAGCATCCTTTGGAGTCATGCGCGACTCGCAATCTCAACTGGGTGCAGAAAGTGTACCGCTCGCAGTGCCGGATGCAAAGAGGAGGGTGCCATCTGGCATGCCAAATGACATCGTGGGCAGGCGGAGACTGTAGAGAATCCCTGAGGCGCCAGCGACAATTTTGTGTTAATAATTCGGGCGGTTGATGGGCATGTATAGTCTTCAGAGAGGGTAGCCATGAAGATTGCCGCGGCGTTCCTTGGAATTCTTCTTTTTAGTGGAGCGGTATTTGCGCAGCACGGCACAGCTCCGAACGGCTATTACCCCGCCGGTTACACTGGCAATACGTGGACGGGTGTTGTGTCCAACGTGGACGAGGCTGCCGGCGAGTTCACGCTGACGTACACGAAAGGGAGTAAGACGGAGACGTTTGTGGGCGTGCCGGAAGAAGGATACGTCGTCGCGCCGAAGGATGGTCCACAACGGCCGCTAAAGCTCTCCGATATTCACGTCGGTAGGACGATGACCGTCTTCTACAATGTGGTGACCTCCAAGGCTGACGGGAAGAAAGTCACGACTAATTCAGTCATCAACATCAATTCCATTCCCAACAACAAAAAAGAAATGACCCACTTCACGGCGTTTAATTAGCTCGCGCGGATTTGGTTCACGCGCACAGCGCATTGATCACGTTTGCTTTATCTCGCGCAACAATCCGTTGCTTACGTTATACACAAACCCGCGAACCACCACTGAATCTGGAATCCACGGATGCGACCGCAGTTTCTGCAATTGGAGCCGCACATTTTCTTCAACGTTTTGAAAAGCGTAAAAATGCGCGGGAGAAACTGCTGGAGTGCCTGCGCGTTTTTCGATCTTTGCGCGTAAATCCTGCTCGGTGGTCAGCATTAACCCACAGTCCGTGTGATTGACCACCATAATTTCCTCGGTGCCCAGTAAGTAGTGCGAAATCACCAGCGACCTCAGCGCATCGTCTGTCACGATCCCGCCGGCATTCCGAATAATATGCGCGTCTCCGGTCTTCAGTCCCAACGTGCGAATCGAAAGCCGCGTGTCCATGCACGTCAGAACGGCCAGCTTGCGCTCCGGGCGCGGTGAAAGCTTCCGAAACTCATGCGTGCGCGAATAAATCTCATTTGCAACGAGAACTTCGTCAATTACGCTCATGGCCGCACAGTGTAACCCAGGCGGTCCCCAATCACACGGACACACGTCGAGAAGCTGGTTAGTTTAAGGCGGCCATGTTACTATCAACTAGTTGCAACTAGACGAATCGAGGACTCTGTGGAGACCGTCGGAGCATTTGAAGCCAAAACCAAGCTTTCCGCGCTCTTGGAACGAGTGAAGCGAGGCCACAAAATCTTGATTACCAAACATGGCGCTCCAGCGGCGATGTTGGTTCCAGTAGATGAAGAGCGCACGAAGCGCACCCACGAGGAAATTGTCGAAGGGTTTAGGGCGCTCCGCAAGCGAGTGAAACGAGACTCGATGAGTGTTCGCGACATGATTCGCGAAGGGCGCCGATTTTGAGCGGAGTTGTGGTTGACGCGTCTGTCGCGCTGTCTTGGTGTTTTCCCGACGAAAGAAGCGATTATGCTGACTCGGTTCTCGTTTCGCTCAAGGGTGACACATTAATCGTTCCGTCTATCTGGCCTGTCGAGATTGCAAACGCAGTGTGGGTCGGTGAGAGACGAAAGAGGATTAAGCCCGTCGATGTCCGAAATTTTGAGGATCTACTCTGGGACCTGACGATTGTTGAGATTTCCCAATCGGTTGCCGAGAGCATGGCGAATTTGCTTCCATTGGCGCGCGAGCACAATCTTTCGGCCTACGATTCAACGTATCTCGATATTGCGCTGCGGCGAGGAGCGCCGCTTGCTACTATTGATCGGATGCTGGAAAGAGCCGCGCGTGACGCAGGAATAAAACTCTTTAAGCCCTAACTTCCCAATCGCCCATACGTTCGTAGTTTCTCTCGTCTCAGAATATGTTACGCTGGCCGCGTCGCGCAAAATGTTTCAGGGGACGCGATTCTGTTCGCCTCGGACATCCACTCGCAAGCGGGGGCTTCATGAAGAAGTTTGTGCTGGTCTTCGCGGCTGCATCGGCCGCCCTTGTTTTTCCAAACACTGGCGCTTTCCAAACTGATCGAAATGCAGACGCCGCGCGCTGGGAGAAAGAAGCGCAGAACGTCACCATCGTTCGCGACGATTGGGGCATCGCCCACGTTTACGGAAAAACCGACGCGGATGCGGTTTTTGGCATGGAATACGCGCAAGCCGAGGACGATTTTAATCGCGTCGAAACCAATTACATCAATGCCATGGGCCGGCTCGCCGAAGCCGAAGGCGAATCGAAAATTTATCAGGATTTGCGAATGAAGCTCTTCATCGATCCCGACGACATGAAGAAGCAATACGCCGCAAGCCCCGAGTGGCTTCAGAAACTGATGAACGCCTTTGCCGATGGTCTGAATTTCTATCTCTACAAGCATCCCGAAGTGAAGCCGCGCGTCATCAATCGATTTGAGCCGTGGATGGCGCTCACTTTCACGGAAGGCAGCATCGGCGGCGACATCGAAAAATTCAGCGTGCCCCAATTGCAGGCGTTTTACGCCAAACAACTCGGTGTCGCGGAGCCGAGTGCGACCAGCACGCAGAATTCCTCCACTGTTGCAGCCGCGAATGAAGACGGCGACCACGATCCGGAGCCGACTGGCTCCAACGGCGTGGCCATCTCGCCGACGAACACCATCGGCCATCACGCGCTGCTGCTCATCAATCCGCACACTTCATTTTATTTCCGTTCCGAGCTCCAAATGGTCAGTGACGAAGGCCTGAACGTCTATGGTGCCGCCACCTGGGGACAGTTTTTTATCTATCAGGGATTCAATGAGCGCGCCGGATGGATGCACACCTCCAGCGCAGTTGACGCCGTGGACGATTATCTTGAAAAAGTGGAGAAGAAGGGCGACCACTACGTTTACAAATACGGAAACGAAGAGCGCCCGGTAACGGAATCCGTGGTCACTGTGGCCTACAAGACCGACCACGGCATGGCCGAAAAGAAATTCACCGTCTATCGCACGCACCACGGCCCAATTGTCCGCGAGGAAAACGGCCGCTGGGTCGCCGCTCGCATTATGCAGGAACCCATCAAAGCGCTGACGCAGTCCTACATCCGCACCAAAGCGCATGATTACAAATCTTTCCGCGAAACCATGGAGCTCAAGGCGGACTCATCCAACAATACAATTTTCGCTGACGCAGATGGCGACATCGCCTACTTCCACGGCAATTTTATTCCGCGCCGCGATAACAGTTTCGATTTCACCAAGCCCGTCGACGGCAGTAATCCCGCCACGGAATGGAATGGGCTTCTCACCATCGACGAAACGCCGCACCTGCTTAATCCGAAAAGCGGCTGGCTTTATAATTCCAATAACGCGCCATGGTCCGCCGCCGGACCCAGCAGCCCGAAGAAGGAAGACTATCCAAAGTATGTGGATCAGGGTGTAGAAAGCGCGCGCGGTGAGCACGCCGTCCGCGTTTTGCAGAATCGGAAAGATTTCACGCCAAGCTCGCTCGTCGGCGCGGCATTCGATAGTTACCTCACCTGGTTTGATAAGCCGCTACCCGCGCTATTCAAAGCTTGGGACGCCACGCCTGCCGATAATCCACTGAAGCAAAAACTGTCCGAGCAAATTGCCGAGCTCCGCGCATGGAATCAGCGCTGGGCAATCAATTCCGTTGCTACTTCACTCGCGGTTTTCTGGGGTGAAGATGTTCAGCGACGCGTTCGCGCCGATGCGCGTGCCGCCGGTATGCGTCTCGAAGAATATATCGGTTCTAAAGCAACGCCGGAGCTGATGCTTCAGTCGCTCGCCGCTGCGTCCGATAAACTCGCCGCCGATTTTGGAACTTGGAAAACGCCGTGGGGCGACATCAACCGCTTTCAGCGCATCAACGACGACATCGCGTCGAACTTCAATGATGCCGCACCAAGCATTCCCGTCGGTTTCACGTCATCCACATGGGGTTCGCTCGCCTCGTTCGGCGCGCGCCCATTCGCAAATACGAAAAAATGGTATGGAACCACCGGAAATAGTTTCGTAGCGGTAGTCGAGTTTGGAAAAACGGTAAGCGCTCGCGCAGTTACAGCGGGGGGCGAAAGCGGAAATCCAGCGTCACCGCATTTCAATGACGAAGCCAAGCGCTACAGCACCGGCGATCTGCGCGACGTCTATTATTACCGCGCGCAGTTAAAAGGACACACCGAGCGGGAATATCATCCGGGAGATTAGACCAACCAATTCCGTGTTTTTCTCGCAGCTACTTGCCCGCGCCGTCGTCCTGAATCATCTCTCGCGCGATTTTGTGTTTATCTTCCAGCGGCTTTTCCAAATTATATTCCGGCCCGCCCTGTTCCGGCGTCATCATCAGCAGTTTCCCGTGACTCTTCGGCATCCCCATCACTTCGTCCACGCGAATGTAATATTCCTGACCCGCCTTTGCGTCTAGCGAAATAGCCGAAGATTTATCATCGGAACGAATGTTGTGGATGCCGGGACTAAGCTTAATCGTAACGCGGCTGCCGTTGCTCACGCGCGCGATTTGCTTATCGTCCACAAAAATCGAAGGCATAAACGTCGAATTAATCCCGCGCTTCTGGCGGTAGACGTGAAGTTGCACGGCGGTGGCGCTCGCAGTAGCACTCGGTTTGTCCGCCGCAGCGGGCTTTCCCGTCACCGGCGCGTTCACCATCGCCAGAATTATGTTGTCGGGGATCTTGTCAGTCTTAAGTTGCTGCAGCGCCGTCGGCGAAGTATCAAAGCTGCACGGGCCCGATTTAATTTTCGCGATGATCACATCCGCCGAAAGTCCCGCGCGATGCATATCCGAAACATCCTGATTCGTAAGCGCCTTGGTCGACTGACCCGCAGCGTGCAAATTCATCGGCGGCACCGCAATAGCCGCTACTGTGACCATAAGCGCGCAAATGAAAAATCGACGGCACAAACTCATCGCATCCTCCGAGCAATGTAAATTGTTTTTTGTGACCTGTAGAAGCTGGCGCATCATATCACCACATCAACCGCAAAGTTCCGCCAACTCGTGGCACAGGTTTCAGCCTGTGTCCTCCGCCGCAACCTAGATCCCTGTTCTGCGCATTTTCCGCTTCGCCAAACTCGCGCCCCGC